>MDSZ01082046.1_pt1 | contig 15546 bp, 21 predicted proteins | sample 811201 | NCBI WGS metagenome assembly MDSZ01 (sample SAMN05326647, study PRJNA326480) | marine metagenome | isolation source: seawater | place: Indian Ocean: North | collected 2010
CAATAATCTCTCCAGTTGGAGAATATAATTGCGTGTAGATATGACGATCTGTCTTATAAACAGATAGTCTATGTCTATTAGAAAGCAGAATCTTACTTCTAATCTTCCTGCTTCTACTATTTCTTGATGATTTATTTTTCATAATTATTTTTTCTTAGCCTCTTTTCTAATTATGTGTTCATCTTTATATTTGACACCTTTTCCTTTATAGGGTTCTGGAGGTCTAAATGCTCTTATTTCAGCAGCAACTTGTCCTACTTTTTGATTATTCACTCCTTTAATAATAACTTCTGTTTGTGATGGCGTTTCAATACTTATATCTTCTTCATATTTATAGATAATTGGATGTGAAAAGCCTAGGTTTAAATGTAAACTTTTGTTTTTAACTTCAGCCTTGTATCCAACACCAACTAAATTAAGTTCTTTTACAAATCCTTTAGTAACGCCTTTTACATTATTATTAATCAATGATCTTATTGTTCCTGCAAGTGCATAATTCTGATTTTCCGTAACTACATTTAACTTATCCTCAGCTATATCAATATTTATTTCATTATTAATATTCATATTAATTTCACCTAAAGGTCCTTTAAACATAAGACTTCCTTTGTCGTAACTTATCGTTACATCTTTTGGAATTTCTACTGGTTTGTTAGCTATTCTTGACATTTTATTTAACCTATTTATTCAACAGTACATAAAATTTCGCCACCATGGCCATTAGTTTTTGCTTCTTGAGCTGTCATAACACCTTTTGAAGTTGAAACAATTGCAATTCCCAAGCCTCCTAGTATTTCTGGGAGCTCGTCTTTTGAACTAAATCTTCTTACGCTTGGCTTGCTTACTCTTACTATTTTATTAATTACAGGCTCACCTTTAAAATATTTTAACTTTATCTTCAATCTTTTCTTATTATTATCCATATCTTTAGTCTCATAATCTTGAATATAGCCTTCATCCTTTAATACTTTTAATATTGAGGATTTAATATTTGAATATGGAGTACATACAAATTGTTTATTAACCATTTGACCATTTCTAATAATTGTTAGCATTGATGCTATTGGATCACTCATACTCATATTAATCTACCAACTTGCCTTTACAAGGCCTGGTATTTCTCCTTTTACGGCTGCTTCTCTTAATTTTGTTCTACCGAGACCAAATTTTCTATAGAAACCTTTTGGCCTTCCTGTTATTGCGCATCTGTTACGTGTTCTACATGAACTAGAATCTCTTGGTAATTTTTGTAGCATTTTTACATACTCAGCACGTTCATCATTTGTTATTTCTTGATTCTTAATTTTTTCTTTTAACATTTCTCTTTTAGCCATATATTTCATAACTAATTTTTCTCTTCTCTTCTCTCTCTCTAATAATGATTTTCTAGCCATGTTTGTTCCTACTTCCTAAATGGAAAATTAAATTCTTCTAGTAAAAGTTTTGCGTTATCGTCATTCTTTGCAGATGTTATTATTGATATATCTAATCCACGAATATTATCTATTTTGTCATAGTCTATCTCTGGAAAAATTATTTGCTCTTTGACCCCAATTGTATAATTACCTTTTCCATCAAATGCTTTTGGGCTTAAACCTCTAAAATCTCTTATTCTGGGTATAGCAATTGTTATTAATCTATCTAAGAATTCATACATTCTTGTTTTTCTAAGTGTTGCTTTGCAGCCTATTGGCATTCCTTCTCTTAAGTTAAAATTAGCAATAGATTTCTTTGCTTTAGTTACTATAGGCTTCTGCCCAGCTATCTTTTGCATATCATCTAATGCCTGTTCAATTATTTTTTTATCTTTCACAGCCTTTCCAAGACCCATATTAATTGTAATTTTCTTGATATATGGAACTTCCATTTTAGACTTGCAACTCATCTTTTTAAAAAGAGAATCACTTATTTGGTCTTTATATAAGTTTTCTAGTCTACTATCACTCATAAATCTATTTGCTCTCCAGTTGATCTATATATTCGAACTTTCTTCTTATTTTTAAGCGTTAAAACTCCAACTCTGTCAGGTTTTTTTGTATTTTTGTTGTATATCATTATATTAGAAGAGTTAATTGGCATCTCTTTTTCAGATATACCACCTGTCTCATTAATATTAGGATTTGGTTTAACATGTTTTTTTGCTAAATTTATCCCATCAACTAGTACACTATCCTTATTAATAATTTTAGAGATTGTACCTGTCTTCCCTTTATCCTTACCCGCAACTACATATACTTGATCCCCTTTCTTTAATCTATACATATTACTTCTCCTTTTAAAGGACCTCTGGTGCTAATGAAATTATCTTCATAAATTTTTCAGACCTTAATTCTCTTGTTACTGGGCCAAAAATTCTTGTCCCAATAGGTTGAAACTGATTATTTAGTAATACAGCTGCATTTCCATCAAACTTAATTAACGATCCGTCTGTGCGCCTTACACCTTTTGCAGTTCTAACAACTACAGCGTTGCAAACCTGTCCTTTTTTAACTTTTCCTCGTGGTATTGCAGTCTGCACACTAACTTTAATTACATCACCAATGTTTGCATATCTTCTTTTTGAACCACCTAAAACCTTTATACAAAGGACTCTTTTTGCTCCACTGTTATCTGCTGCATCTAAAATTGATTGAGCCTGTATCATTTAATTCCCCTTATTAGAAACTACTTCTACTAACTTCCATGATTTATCCTTTGATATTGGCCTACATTCAGTGATTGTTACTTGATCCCCAATTTTACAAACATTATCCTTATCATGAATTTTTAATTTAGTACTTTTCTTTATATACTTCCCATATAATGGGTGCTTAACTTTTCTCTCAAACAATACAACCGCAGTCTTATCCATCTTATTACTAACGACTGTTGTTGTAAGTAGTCTTATTTTCTTTTTTTCATCATTCATTTTCGTTACTCTTTTCTCTTATTAATGTCTTCAATCTAGCAACATCTTTTCTGCTATTTCTCAATTGTCTATGTCCAGGTAGTTGTCCTGTTGTTACCTGCATTTTAAGTTGAAAATATTCCTTGCTAGTTTCTTCAAGCACTTTTTTAATATCTTTTACACTTTTTTTTCTAATATCTTTAATTTTCATATTTTTACATTAAATTCCTAGAAACAAATTCTGTGTTTACTGGAAGTTTTGCTGCTGCTAATTTAAACGCCTCTCTAGCAAGTTCTTCAGAAACACCTTCCATTTCATATAAAATTTTTCCTGGTTGAATTTTTGCTACCCAATATTCTACGTTTCCTTTGCCCTTACCTTGTCTTACCTCAAGTGGTTTCTTTGTTATAGGTACATCAGGAAATATTCTAATCCATACTTTTCCACCTCTTTTTATATGTCTAGTTAGAGCTCTTCTAGCTGACTCAATTTGTCTTGCTGTGATTCTCCCCCTAGATACAGCTTTTAATCCGTATTCACCAAAACTTACTTTTGATCCTCTAAGAGCTAATCCTCTATTCTTGCCTTTTTGCATTTTTCTATGTTTTGTTTTTTTTGGTTGTAACATACCTACCTCTAACTATTCTCTTTTGCTTCATCATCTTCACTTTCTCCAGTAAAGATCCAAGTTTTAATTCCAATAATACCGTATGTTGTCTTAGCTTCAGAGAAACCATAATCAATGTTTGCCTTAATTGTATGCAACGGTACTCTTCCTTCACGATACCATTCAGATCTAGCAATCTCTGCCCCATTTAATCTGCCTGCTATATTAACCTTTACTCCTAGAGCTCCTAGTCTCATAGAATTTTGCACAGCTCTTTTCATCGCTCTCCTATACATAACCCTTCTCTCAAGCTGAGATGCTATTCCTTCAGACACTAATTGGGCATTAATTTCAGGCTTCCTAATCTCTTCAATATTAATCTTTACATTATTAATATTAAGATTCATGATTTTTGCAACCTTCTTCCTTAAAATTTCTACGTCTTCTCCTTTTTTCCCAATAACGATTCCCGGTCTAGCAGTATGAATTGTAATCTCTGCAGCTTTCGTAGGTCTCTCTATTGTAATCCTGCTAACTGATGCTTCAGAAAGAGCTTTTTTTAAAAAATCTTTTACTTTTATATCCTCTTGTAAAAAAATAGCGTACTCTTTTTTTTCTGCATACCACTTAGAGCTCCAGTCTGTTACAACTCCTAATCTAAAACCTATTGGATGTACTTTTTGTCCCATAATCTTATTCGTCCGATAATTCTATAGTAATGTGGCTAGTTCTTTTAAGTATCCTATTAGCCGCCCCTCTAGCTCTAGTTTTAAATCTCTTCATTGTGGGACCTGTATTAACAAATATTGTCTTTACATGTAGTTGGTCTATATCAGCGCCATTATTATTTTCTGCATTTGCTATTGCTGATTCAAGAACTTTCTTAACAATAGAGGCGCTTTTTTGTTTACTAAAATTTAATGTATTTAAAGCATCTGACACATAATCACCTCTAATGTTATCAGCGATAAGCCTACATTTTTGAGGTGAGATATTAACGAATTTTAATTTAGCTTGAACTTCCATATTATTTTGCCTTTCTGTCGCCAGAATGTCCTTTAAATGTTCTTGTAGAAGCAAATTCACCCAGTTTATGTCCTACCATATTTTCTGAAACTAAAACAGGAACATGTTGCCTTCCATTATGAACTGCCAAAGTAAGTCCAACCATTTCAGGAATCACCATAGATCTTCTTGACCAAGTTTTAATAGGCTTTTTATTTCCACTGCTCACAGCATCCTCTACTTTTTTTAAGAGATGATGGTCTACAAATGGTCCTTTTTTTAATGATCTTGGCATTAACCTTTCCTTTTCTTTATAATTAAATTATCAGTTCTTTTGTTCTTTCTAGTTTTATATCCTTTAGTTGGAACACCCCATGGGCTAACAGGATGTCTTCCTCCGGATGTCCTTCCTTCACCTCCTCCATGAGGATGGTCAACAGGGTTCATTGCAACGCCTCTCACTGTAGGCCTTACTCCTCTCCATCTTTTAGCTCCAGCTTTACCAAGTTTTGCAAGACTGTGTTCAGTATTTGATACCTCTCCAATTGTAGCAACACAACCCATTGGGATTTTTCTCATCTGTCCAGACCTCATTTTTATTAACGCATATTCTCCTTCCTTTGCAACTAATTGAACTGAAGCTCCAGCACTTCTAGCTATTTGTGCTCCTTTTTTTGGCTTAATTTCAACACAATGAATATTAGTCCCAAGTGGAATTTTTCCTAATGGCATACAATTACCTATCTTTATAGGAACATTATCTCCCGATATTACGGTATCATTTATTTTTATTTTATCCGGAGCAAGCACATATCTTCTTTCTCCGTCCTTATATAAAATAAGCATAATATGCGCTGATCTATTTGGGTCATATTCTATTCTCTCAACCTTTGCAGGTATATCTATTTTATTTCTCTTAAAATCAATTATCCTATAAAGCTGTTTATGACCACCACCTTTATGTCTAGATGTGATTCTTCCTGAACTTCCCCTTCCACCAGTCTTTGATTTTTTTTCTGTTAATTTTGAAAAAGGCTTCCCCTTGTAAAGACCCTCTGTCTTTACATTTACAGTAAATCTCTTGCCAGGTGAAGTAGGTTTTAAGGTAACTGTAGCCATATTAATTTGAGATTCCTAGGTCTATTTCTTTTCCTTCTTTTAAGGTTATATATGCTTTTTTCCAATTCTTCCTCTTTCCAAGTACTCTTCCAAAAGCCTTCTTCTTTCCTGATACTTTAACTAATCTAATCTTTTCTACTTCTACATCAAAAAGTTTTTCAACCGCCTCTTTTACTTCTTTTTTTGAAGCATCAGCTTGAACTTTAAATGTCTGTTGCTTATATTTCTCACCAAGCATTACTGATTTTTCAGAAATATGCGGCATTAATAATACTCTTGATAGTTTAGATATATTCATGATGTTTCTCCAAATTTTTCTCCAAAATTCTCAAGAGATTCTTTCGTAAATAGAATATTTTCAAAATCTAATAGAGATACGGGATCTATATAGTCTACTGTAGCGATACCAACATCTTTTATATTTCTTGCTGAAAGCACAATTTTTTGATCTAAATCTTTAATTATTATTAAAACAGATTTAAGTTTGAGGTCATCTAATATTTTTTTTATATTCTTAGTCTTTACTTCTTTAATATCTATCTTTTCTATTACAACTACTCTTTTTTTTCTAAACATTTCAGATATGATTGTGCGCATTGCAAGCTTTCTCATTTTTTTATTTATTTTTTTCTCATAATTACTTTTCCCTGTTGCAAATGTTACGCCACCACCTCTCCAAAGTGGACTGCTTGATGTTCCAGCTCTAGCTCTTCCTGTTCCTTTTTGTCTCCATGGTTTTTTTCCACCACCTCTTACTTGTGATCTATTTTTTTGAGAGCTTGAATTACTTCTTGAATTTGAAAGATATGAAGTTATTACCTGATGAACTAATTCAGCATTATATTTTACTTTAAAACACTGGTCAGGAACATCTATCATGTAATTATCAGGAGAAATATTAATCTGCATTTGTATTTACCTGATTTTTTGGTGATGTTGAAATATATACATCACGTCCAATAAAACCTGGGATTGAGCCTTTTATAATAAGAAGGCTTTTATCTGTGTCTACCTTAACTATTTTTAGATTTTTTTTAGTAACCATCTTATTACCCATTTGTCCCGCCATCTTCTTTCCTTTAAAAACTCTGCCTGGAAACTGGCATTGTCCAGTTGATCCTGGCGTTCTATGAGATATTGAGTTTCCATGAGTTGCATCTTTACCTTTAAAATTATGTCTCTTAATAGTTCCGGCAAAACCTTTTCCTTTAGACTTACTCCTCACATCGACATACGTTCCTTCTGGAAAATGTGAGACATTTATATCGCTACCAATTTCCAAATCGATATTCTCAGTTGTTGTAAATTCCTTTAATTTTTTCATAGGATCTAACTTTTTCTTTTTATAAAATCCTTGGCTTGGTTTATTGAGTTTTGTTTCTTTTATTGGAAATGCTGAGACTTGATATGATGAGTGATTATTATTTTCTAAACTATTGATATTTGTGATTATATTCTTTGGGATTTCGACAACAGTAACAGGCAGTGAATCACCATTATCGGTAAACACTCTTGTCATGCCCAATTTTCTTCCTATAACACTAATTGTCATATTTCACTCCCAAAAAAAGCATAAAAAAAGCACGTAGGCATAACGCCTCCGGACTTTTTGTTGAAGAAAGAATTATACACTAAAATGAGGCTTAGAAAACCTCAATTTAGCTTAATTTGAACATCTACCCCTGCTGCAAGATCAAGTTTCATAAGAGCATCAACAGTTTTATCCGTAGGGTCAAGAATATCCATAATCCTCTTATGCGTTCTTATTTCATATTGATCTCTAGCGTCTTTATCTACATGAGGTGATATTAAAACAGTAAACCTCTCCATTTTAGTAGGCAAAGGTATTGGACCTCTAACACTCGCCCCAGTCCTTTTAGCTGTCTGGACAATTTCTTCTGCAGACTGGTCAATTAGCCTATGATCAAAAGCTTTTAGCTTAATTCTAATCTTTTGAGTAGACGCTAATTCTGTCTTTTTTACTGATTTTTTTTTCTTAACCAACTTTCTTCCTTTTAAAATTATGTACTCTTGTTTATTATTTCGTCTGCTATATTGTTAGGCGCCTCTACATATTTTGCAAATTCCATAGAATATGTTGCTCTACCTTGAGTTGCAGATCTTAAGTCTGTTGCATATCCAAACATTTCCTTCAGTGGCACTTCACCCCTTATAATTTTTCCAGCTGGGCCATCTTCCATTGCTCCAATTATACCTCTCCTTTTATTTAAGTCACCAACTACATCACCCATATAATCTTCAGGTGTTACTACCTCAACTTTCATCATAGGTTCTAACAAAGCTGGGTTTGCTTTTTGCGCACCTTCTTTAAATGCCATAGATCCAGCTATCTTAAATGCCATTTCAGAAGAATCTACGTCATGAAAGGATCCATCATATAAAGTAACTTTTACATCCTCCACAGGATATCCTGCTATAACACCATTTGTCATTTGTTCTTGAATACCTTTATCTACTGCTGGTATGTATTCTCGAGGTATAGCTCCTCCTACAATTTCATTTATAAATTCGTAGCCATTTCCAGGTTCCTGCGGTTCAATTCTGACATACACATGCCCATACTGTCCTCGACCGCCGCTTTGTCTAATAAATTTACTTTCTTGTTCAACAGATTTTCTTATACATTCTCTATAAGCAACTTGTGGGGCACCTACATTGGCTTCAACACTAAACTCTCTTTTCATTCTATCAACAATAATTTCTAGGTGAAGTTCTCCCATTCCAGATATTATTGTTTGTCCTGACTCCTCATCAGATCTAACTCTAAACGATGGGTCTTCTTGTGCTAATTTCTGTAATGCTATCCCCATTTTTTCTTGGTCAGCTTTTGTCTTAGGCTCAACTGCTACAGATATAACTGGATCAGGAAATTCCATCCTTTCTAAAGTCACAATACTTCCTTGATCACATAATGTATCTCCCGTTGTCACTTCTTTTAAACCAACAGCAGCTGCTATATCTCCTGCTCTTACTTCTTTAATTTCCTCTCTAGAATTTGAATGCATTTGTAGTAGTCTTCCAATTCTTTCTTTTTTAGCCTTCACAGGATTTAAAACAGTAGATCCAGACTCAAGAACACCCGAATAAACTCTAAAAAATGTTAAGGTTCCAACGTATGGGTCAGTAGCTATCTTGAAAGCTAGGGCAGAAAACTTTTCATCATCTGAAGCTTTCCTAGTAACTTCTTCTTCGCCATCATCTATTCCAGTGATTGCAGGAACATCTAAAGGTGAAGGTAAAAATCTAATAACAGCATCTAACATTGCCTGGACTCCTTTATTTTTAAAAGCAGAACCACATAGTGCTATAACTATCTCATTTTCTAACGTTCTTTGTCTTAACCCTACATATATATCATCAGCTGATAAGTCACCAGAATCTAGATATTTATTCATTAAATCTTCATTTGCCTCTGCCGCAGCTTCAAGCATTAATTCTCTGTACTTCTGACATATTTCTAGAATATCTTCGGGTATATCCTTCTCCTCAAAAGTTGAGCCTAGGTCTTTATCATTCCAATAAATTGCTTTCATTTTAATGAGATCCACAACTCCTTGAAAATTATCTTCTTTACCAATTGGAATTTGTATTGGAACAGGGTTTGAACCTAGTCTTGATTTAATCTGTTCAACAACTCTAAGAAAGTCTGCCCCAGATCTATCCATCTTATTGATAAATGCAATTCTAGGTACTGCATACTTATTAGCTTGCCTCCAGACTGTTTCAGATTGTGGTTCAACTCCTCCTACTGCGCAAAAAACTGCGCATGCTCCATCTAAGACTTTTAATGAACGTTCAACTTCAATAGTAAAATCTACATGGCCTGGAGTATCAATTATATTTATTCTATGTTCTTCAAATGAAGCATCCATCCCTTTCCAGAAACAAGTTGTTGCTGCAGATGTAATTGTAATACCTCTTTCTTGTTCTTGTTCCATCCAATCCATAACAGCTGCTCCATCATGAACTTCACCTATTTTGTGAGAAAGGCCTGTGTAAAAAAGTACACGTTCAGTAGTCGTAGTTTTCCCTGCATCAATGTGAGCCATGATGCCAATATTTCTATATCTCTCAAGAGGAGTTTGCCTGGACATTAAATATTCCTTTTTACCATCTGAAGTGTGAAAAAGCTTTATTAGCTTCTGCCATTTTTATTGTATCTTCCCTTTTTTTAATTGCTAATCCCTTATTCTCAGATGCATCAAGTAGTTCAGCAGCAAGTTTTTTCGTCATAGACTTTTCATTTCTTTTTCTAGCGCATTCAATAATCCAACGCATAGCTAAAGTTACCTGTCTAGTTGATTTTACTTCTACAGGTACTTGGTATGTTGCTCCTCCAACCCTTCTAGACTTTACTTCGACCTGAGGTTTAACATTATTGAGAGCATCATTCAAAACTTCTAAACCTTCTTTTGACTTTTTATTTTTTGCCAACTCATCAATTGCTCCATAGATAATTTTTTCCGCAACAGATTTTTTACCGTGCAACATTAACGTGTTTATAAATTTAGCAAGTTGAAGATCTCCATATTTTGGATCTGGTATTATTTCTCTTTTTGGAACTTCTCTTCTTCTTGACATTAAGCTAACCTAAATAATTATTATGATTTTTTACTTTTTTTTGTTTTAGCCCCGTATTTAGAGCGACCTTGCTTTCTATTTTCTACACCTTGCGTATCTAAACTTCCTCTAACAATATGGTATCTAACGCCTGGTAAATCTTTTACTCTTCCACCTCTTAATAGAACAACTGAATGTTCTTGCAAATTATGACCTTCTCCTCCGATATACCCTGTAACTTCAAAACCATTTGTTAGCCTAACTCTTGCAACCTTTCTTAAAGCTGAGTTTGGCTTTTTTGGAGTTGTAGTGTAAACCCTTGTGCACACACCTCTTTTTTGCGGGCATGAAGCAAGCGCAGGAACTGTACTTTTCTCCTTTTTTATTCTTCTTGGCTTTCTAACAAGTTGGTTTATTGTTGTCATTATATATCACCAAATTAATTAATAATTGCTGCAGAATTGTAGAAATAGCTTCATATACTGTCAAGGATTATCTGTAATTTCTTGTTCATTTTCTACTTCTGACAACTCTCTTTGCATAGATTCAACATCTACTTCTTGTTTTTCTGTATTATCAACCGATAATTCCTTCTTTAATTTTCTCTCATTATGGTAATCAAGACCTGTTCCAGCAGGTATTAGCCTACCTACAATAACATTTTCTTTTAACCCATTTAGGTCATCTCTTGAACCTCTAACTGCTGCCTCTGTCAGTACCCTGGTTGTCTCTTGGAATGAAGCTGCAGAGATAAAAGATTCAGTGACTAATGAAGCTTTAGTAATACCTAACAACATTGGGTTATATGTAATTTCTTTCTTCTTATTCTCTTTAAGGCTTTCATTTTCAATTAAAACATTTACTTTTTCTGCCTGCTCACCTGTTAAATAAGTTGACTCACTTGGACTTACAATCTCTACTTTTCTTAACATCTGTCTTGCAATTACTTCTATATGTTTATCATTAATCTTAACACCTTGTAACCTATAAACGTTTTGAACTTCATTTACTAAATACGTTGATAGTGCTTCAACACCTAATAATCTTAATATATCATGTGGGTTTAATTCACCATCTACAACTATCTCTCCTTTCTCAACAGTTTCTCCTTCAAATACGTTTATTTGTCTCCACTTTGGAATTAAGGTTTCTGTAGACTTGCCATCTTCGTCAATAATAACAAGTCTTTGTTTGCCTTTGGTTTCCTTTCCAAAAGTTACGGAACCTGATGACTCAGCTAATATTGCTGGATCCTTAGGTTTTCTAGCCTCAAATAGATCAGCAACTCTTGGTAAACCACCAGTAATATCTCTTGTCTTTGTAGTTTCTTGAGGAATTCTTGCAATTACATCTCCAGTTTCAACTTTATCCCCATTCTCTAATGTTAGTATTGCTCCAGGAGGTAGAGAATATTGAACAATTTTATCTGTCCCTGGAAGCTTAAGATCTCTATTTCTACCATCAGTTAGTTTTATTATTGGCTTAACATCTTTGGTTCCAGCTCTTCCTGATGTATCTAAAACTACGGTTGATGTTAAACCAGTAATCTCATCAATCTTCTTATCTACATTGACCCCTTCTTCAAAGTCTATAAGTTTTACTTTACCTGCGACCTCAGTAATAATTGGTCTTGTGTGAGGATCCCAGGAAGCTACAATCTGCCCTGACTTAACATTGTCTCCATCATTAACAGATATTGCAGCACCATAAGGTACTTTGTATAGTTCTTTTTCTCTTCCATTTTCGTCAGTAACAACTATTTCTCCAGATCTTGTTGTAGCAATATTAGTTCCATCAGATTTTTTTAGGAATTTCATTTTTTTAAGCTTTATTAAGCCATTAGACTTAATCATTATATTGTTAACAGCAGCAGAACCACTCGCTGCTCCACCAATATGGAATGTTCTCATAGTTAATTGTGTACCTGGTTCTCCTATAGATTGTGCAGCCATTACTCCTATAGCCTCGCCAATATTAACAAGATGTCCTCTTGCAAGATCTCTTCCATAACACATTGCGCAAACACCATATTTAGTATCACATGTAATTACTGTTCTTACTTTTACTTCATCAATCCCATGTTTATCAAGCTCTTTTATTATTTTTTCATCAATTAAAGTCCCAGCAGGAAACTCAACATTTGACCCTTCAGGTCCAGAAATATCTTCAGCTGTTACTCTTCCTAAAACTCTATCAGATAAGTTTACAACAACTTCTCCACCTTCAATAACAGGGCTTATAAGTACACCATTCTTTGTTCCACAATCATTTTCAGTTACTACTAAATCTTGAGCAACATCAACCAACCTTCGGGTTAGATACCCTGAATTTGCAGTCTTAAGCGCAGTATCTGCAAGCCCTTTTCTAGCCCCATGTGAAGAAATAAAATATTGAAGCACGTTTAGACCTTCTCTAAAGTTTGCGGTGATTGGGGTTTCAATAATAGATCCATCAGGTTTAGCCATCAGACCTCTCATACCTGCAAGTTGTCTAATCTGAGCAGCAGAACCTCTCGCTCCTGAATCTGCCATCATAAAAATGGAGTTAAAAGAATCTTGTTCAAAATCTTTTCCTTTAGAGTCTTTTTTTGTCATTTTTCCAAGTTTATTCATCATTGCAAATGCAACCTTATCATTAGTCTTAGACCATATATCTACAACCTTATTATACCTTTCACCTTTTGTGACAAGCCCAGTTAAATATTGATTTTCTATTTCTTTAACTTCCTGTTCAGCGCTATCTAGAATTTTCTGTTTCTCTTCAGGTATAACCATATCATCTAAGCAGAATGAAACCCCTGCCTTAGTTGCATATTCATAACCTAAATACATAAGTTGGTCTGCAAAAATAACAGTATCTTTTAAACCTAAAGTTCTGTAACAAATATCTATTGCATTAGATATTTCTCTTTTGTCCATAACTTTATTTACCAGTTCAAATGGCAAACCCTTTGGAACAATTTTTGAAAGCAATGCCCTTCCAGCAGTTGTTTCAACCCTACTTAATGAATTAGGATCTTCATTATCAAGATTCATGCGGATTGTTATTTTTGCGTGTAATTCAAGATTATTACTATAGTATGCACGTATAACCTCATCTACATCGGTGAAATACATACCTTCTCCTTTAGCACCAATATCTTCACGCGTTAAATAATAAATACCTAATACAATATCTTGAGAGGGAACAATTATTGGCTCTCCATTTGCTGGCGATAAAATATTATTTGTAGACATCATTAAGCTTCTAGCTTCTAATTGTGCTTCTACAGATAGTGGGACGTGAACTGCCATTTGATCACCATCAAAATCAGCATTAAAAGCAGCACATACAAGAGGGTGAAGTTGGATAGCTTTCCCTTCAATTAGGGTTGGTTCAAACGCTTGTATACCAAGCCTATGGAGAGTTGGAGCCCTATTTAATAGGACCGGATGCTCTCTTATAACTTCATCAAGAATATCCCAAACCTCTGGCCCTTCTCTTTCAACAAGCTTCTTAGCAGCTTTTATAGTAGAAACTAATCCTCTTATATGTAATTTACTAAATATAAATGGTTTAAATAGCTCCAGTGCCATCTTTTTAGGAATCCCACACTGGTGAAGTCTTAGTGTAGGACCAACAACAATTACAGATCTTCCAGAATAATCAACTCTTTTCCCAAGTAGGTTTTGCCTAAATCTTCCTTGTTTTCCTTTAATTAATTCAGCAAGAGATTTGAGAGGTCTCTTATTGCTTCCCGTTATTGCTCTACCTCTTCTACCATTATCAAGTAAAGCATCAACTGATTCTTGAAGCATTCTCTTTTCATTTCTAACAATAATATCTGGTGCATTTAATTCAAGCAGTCTTCTTAATCTATTATTTCGATTTATAACTCTTCTATACAAATCATTTAAATCAGAAGTTGCGAATCTTCCTCCATCTAAAGGAACTAAAGGCCTTAAATCTGGCGGTAGAACTGGTAAAGATCTTAAAATCATCCATTCTGGTTTATTCCCTGACTTTATAAAGCTCTCAACCAATTTAAGTCTTTTCGTTAATCTTTTAATCTTTGCTTCTGATTTAGTGTTAGATAACTCTTCTCTAAGTTGTTCTTTAACATCATTTAAATTTATATCCTTAAGCATCTGCAATATTGCTTCTGCACCCATTTTTGCATCAAATTCATCTCCCCATTTCTCTATTGCCTCATAATATGTATCATCTGTTAAGAGCATAGATCTCTCTAGTTCTGTCATTCCTGGGTCAATTACTACAAAAGCTTCAAAGTACAGAATTCTTTCTATATCTCTTAATGTCATATCTAATAATAAACCAATTCTTGACGGTAATGATTTTAGAAACCATATATGCGCTACTGGGCATGCAAGCTCAATATGACCCATTCTTTGTCTTCTAACTTTTGTCAATGTAACTTCTACGCCACATTTTTCACAAACAACCCCTCTATGTTTTAATCTTTTATATTTACCACAAAGACATTCATAGTCCTTAACTGGTCCAAATATTTTTGCACAAAAAAGACCATCTCTCTCTGGCTTAAATGTTCTATAGTTAATTGTTTCTGGTTTTTTTACTTCACCAAAGGACCATGACCTAATCATCTCAGGTGATGCTAAACCTACTCTAATTGAGTCAAATTCCTCAGTTTTAGTTTGTTGTTTAAAAAAATTAATTAAATCTTTCATTAAGCCTCTTCCTCTTCAAGTTCTATATTTAAACCAAGTGATCTAATTTCTTTCATTAAGACATTAAATGATTCTGGTATACCAGCATCTATATTTTGCGTGCTATCAACTATAGTTTTATACATTTTATTTCTTCCACTAACATCATCAGATTTCACTGTTAACATTTCTTGCAAAGTATAGCCTGCACCATATGCTTCGAGCGCCCAAACTTCCATTTCTCCAAACCTTTGTCCTCCAAATTGTGCTTTTCCTCCGAGGGGTTGTTGTGTTACTAAACTGTATGGTCCTGTGGAACGAGCATGCATCTTATCGTCAACTAAATGGTTAAGTTTTAAAACATTCATATAACCAACAGTCACCTCTCTATCAAAAGGAACACCTGTTCTTCCATCTATTAAAGTTGTTTGACCTGACTCTGGGAGATCAGCTAATCTTAACATTTCTTTAATTTCATTTTCGCTAGCACCATCAAACACAGGGGTAGCCATAGGTACTCCAGATACTAGATTTTTTGCTAGATTCATTATTTCATTATCAGAAAATGTTTTTAAAGAAACCTTTTCATTGCCACCAACATTATATATCTCCTCCATAAACAATCTAATTTTCTTAATACTTTCTGATCTACCAATCATTTTTCCTATTTTTATTCCTA
>MDSZ01056993.1_pt1 | contig 15543 bp, 24 predicted proteins | sample 811201 | NCBI WGS metagenome assembly MDSZ01 (sample SAMN05326647, study PRJNA326480) | marine metagenome | isolation source: seawater | place: Indian Ocean: North | collected 2010
ACCGATTGCCGACGTTGAAGCTGGCAAGAACACTGTGCTGACCAACACCGGCTATGTGCCGAACACGTTGATCATGAGCTACAAGGTGTTCAGCGCCCTTATGGACAACGCAGACATTGTGGACCGCATCAAATACACCACTCAGGACTCAGTGAGCGCAGATCTTCTCGCACGCTTGTTCAATGTGGATCGTGTTCTGATCATGGCCGGCACCTACAACACAGCTGCTGAAGGAGCAACTGCTTCTTACAGCCAAGTAGGTGACAGGGATGCCCTCCTTTGCTACACACCTTCCAACCCTGGCCTTATGCAACCATCCGCTGGTTACACAATGGTCTGGAGCGGTTTGAGTGCAGGCATGGGAACCTCATCTGCGATCAGTCGCTTCCGCATGGAAGCCGAAAAGGCTGACCGCATCGAAATAGAAGCTGCTTGGGATACCAAGATTGTTTCTTCAGCGCTGGGTTACTTCTTTAGCAATCCAGTCGCAGCGTAGTCCCACCCTACGCATCTACACACCAGAGGGTCGGTCGGCATGTCCGACCGGCCCTCTATCTCTTTCTAAGGACTGAAAATGGCTAGTCAAGTCACAACCCTCGCTCCTAGCACCACCGCTCTCACTGGTTCAGATCAAGCAGTCGTGACCGGCGATGGAGTCTTTTACGGCGGATGTTTCGCTTCAGCTAGCGATACCAAAACTGTCGATATTTACGACAACACCAGCGCCGCTGGCACAAAAATTGCTGCTATTACTCTCGCCGCTGGAGGCGTTGAAAACCTCAACATTCCAAACGGTATTGCTTTCACTACTGGTCTTTATGTTGACGTAAGCGGTAGCGGCACCCTTACTGGTTCAATTCACACGCTGACATGACGTGGACATATGGCGGCGATCCAGCGGCTAGCGCTCTGGCTGCGATCCGGTTTCTAACTGGTGACACAGACACAAACGACCAGCTCATCAGCGATGAAGAAATCGCTTGGACCAACAACCAAGTCACTGGATCTGACACGGCCACAACAGCCTTGTACGAGGTCGCATATCGAGTGATGGTTGCCATAGCGTCAAAGTTCAGTCGCCTCGCAGACCAAAGCGTGGGCGATCTGAAGGTCGATATGTTCCAAAAAGCGACTAACGCTCGGGAACAAGCAGCTTTGTTGAAGCAACAAGCGCTACGGGAAGGCAACACGCCAACTCCATACGCCGGCGGCATCAGTGTGTCTGACAAAGAAATTGATGAAGATGACAGCGATATTGTCCAACCGTTCTTCTCGCGAGGTCAATGGACCAACAAACGAGGCGGTGCGAACACGGTCATCGCCAACTTTGGCGCTGGAGCTGACTGATGGCAGCACAATCGCAGCAGTTCATGACTGATCTAAAGGTCAACATGACCCCTGACACGGTGCAGATTCGCACCACGTCAACAGTCAACAACTACGGCGAACGGTCGTATTCGGGCAGCGCCACGACGTATGACGCATACATCATGCGTGTTGAGGAAGCGCAACGAAACGTTGACGAAAACCTCGAGAATGTGGATTACATCGCATACATACCGAATGCGACAATCGCAGCTGACGTTGATAGTCAGATCACGTTGCCAAGCCCAATTTCGGCGACTCGCCCGATTGTTCGAGTGAACACCAAACGTGATCCGTTGGGACAAGTCGCTCAAGTTATCTATGTCGGGAACAAGTCAAAGCGAGGTGGCTGATGGCTGTTAAACACGCAACGCAAGTGAAAACCAAGACAGTCAAGATGACTGGTTTGGATGAAGTGATTACCGTTCTGGAAGCGCTCGGTGTTGATATTCGCAAAGCAACTGCGGGTGCATTAAACGACGCTGGCTTGTCCATTCTGATGCAATCAAACCAGCTCGTACCGTTTGATCAAGGCGTTTTGAAGGGTTCTGGTTCGGTTGCTTCTCCAAAGCTGACCGCAACGTCCAAAACAACGAGCGTTGGTGTTCGATACGGCGGTCCCTCTGGTGTCAAGAACGCTGAAGGCGAAACTGTGTCAGTGAACTACGCCATCATTCAGCACGAAGATTTGACCTTGAAGCATCCAGGCGGCGGCGAAGCCAAGTTTCTTGAGAAAGCATTTCTTGAAGAAATCAAGTCGTATCCAGCTGGTTTAGGGCGAAGAATTAAGGATCAAGGACTGGATCAGTTGTAATGGCGTTTCTCAGCGAAATTGGAACGTATTTGGCAGCAAATGTGAGCGATACATCGCTGACACTGGGTACCAATCTGTTTCTTGGTCGTTTGCCCGACACGCCAGACAAGTGCGTGGCTGTGTTTGAAACAAGCGGTCAAGGCCCTGTTGAGACTGCCGGCGGATCAACGTTGCCAGCTTTCACGCAACCACGCTTTCAAACAATGGTGCGAGCCGCCGATTATGCGTCAGCTGCGTCGCTGGCCGAAGATATTTTCAAAAAGGTGCAGCTGATCGACAACGAAGCGCTGTCAGGCGTGCGCTATTTACGAGCTGAGGGCGTGCAAGAACCCTACGCTCTTGATCGTGACAGCCAAGAACGAATGGTTTTCGTGTGCAACTACCAGACAATGCGAGTCCTCACCTAGCAGACGCTTATGGCGAGGCTCTCGGAACAGCTGAAACTGAACGAGACACACGGTTGAACGTGCGCTGCGCTAACTGCGTCAAGAAGCTCGCAGAGCTTGTTACAGCACCGTGGCGGATTCAGTGTCCACGTTGCAAAGAAATCAACGAATCTGCGCCATGAAATGAGAAAGCCGCCTCTAGGGAAGGCGGCTCTCTCATGTGTCGTGTTTGTTAGAGATTATTGGGTCACACGCAGCGTTGTCCAGACATTGTGTCCGTATGGAGTAAGAACGTGAACAATTCCCGTATTGCCGGGTGTTGTTTCGCGTTCAACGGGCTGTCCGTTGCTGTCAAAGAGATACATGGCAATGCCTTGATCTCTAAGCTCACCTAAGCGTGTGGCAGCTTGGTTGGGGCTGATCGTGCGTAACGCCCCATTGACTATGAAATCGCTTGCCTGAAGCGCTGTCAGACCGTCTGGATGAGATTCACCCAAAGCGATGATTGCTTGCGCTTTCTGACTTCCTGATTTCACTTTTGCTGCTGCGTTGTGACTTGTCTGCGGATGTGCGTCCGAAACTTTGCCGCCAACTTGGTTTGCATCGAATCCCCACAAGTTTGGTTGACTCATGACAGCACCCTCCAGCGATCTTCGCCGTTGATCAATGTCAGTTTGGAACCAGAGTCCCAATCAACAGTGATTTCCATTGCGCCGAAAGCGGATCTGACTCGCTTCACGGTGCCTTTTGAACCCGTGTTCAACAGCGTGTGCGGATCGCTAGTGAATATCAGCTGAACTCGGTCGTTTTTTTCTGGTATCTGGTTCATCAGAGACACACGACCCAGCGTTGCGCCGTAGCGAGCAGATTGTTGTAGTCGCCACTCATGGCTTCCTTTCGGAAGTTGTCAACATCAACTGGCGTAGCTCCGGCCTGCTTCAGGCCACGCATAACCGTAGCCATGACTGCGAAGGCGTTGCCGTCGTTGCCCGTGAGTTGGACTTCAACATCAAAATGAGGTATTTGGGTTTCGTTCATCAGATCTCCAGTTCCCAATCGTAAGGCTTCAACGGCGTGCCGTGATGCGTTCGATCCAAGACGAGCTGCCATTGCGCTGCATATTCAGCATCACGACGATCCAGAATTGCACCAATACCCATGAAAGCGAAGATGATGAATGGTTCAAGTGGAATTCCCGTCATTGATCGTTCCTTTCAGCGAACATATGCAAGATGATGAAACCATCGGGCTGATCGTCAGGATGATCACTTGGAACGAATTGAAGGAGTTGACCGCCGCCATTCAATTCTGCATCGCGACTTGGGACGAGTAGCGCGCCGTTGTCTAGTTCAATGACGACCGCATCGCCTTCCATTCCTGCGTATTCGTCCCAATTCAACATATAGATTTCGTGTTGTGTCATTGCACGAACGGCGACGATTGTGCGACCAACTATTTCACTATCAATTTGTGAAACGTCATTCATCAGTTTTCAACTCCTGTTTGTTGCGCTTGTTCTCGCAGTTTTCGTTTCAGACGGTCCGCTTTGTTCTCAGCGAGAAAGTAGATGCCGTCTCTGAGGCCCCACCACCATCCCTTTTCTTCAACAAAGAACAGAATGTCGCTCACTCCGTCCATTGAGTTTTTCGATTGAACTTGTTTATTGACCAGCTCAATCAAGTGTTTGCACAGCTTTTCGTCATACCGTTTGACGACGGCTTGCGCTTCTTTCGGCAGCTTCACAGTTTCTCCTTTGGTTGCTGTCACAAATCAGCGTACACAGTAGTGCTGCCACTATCAAGAACAGGTACAACGAGACAGACCACGCATTGGCTAACCTTGCCGACAGTGACCTTTGTGTCCGAAGTGCCCGACGTGGCCCGGTCATCGGCCGCGCCATGCCCAATTAGGAGGCGCGAATGCCCAAATACAAAGTGACCGGTGGCGATGACGGCGAATCGGGAATTGAATACTCAGGCCAGCGTTATGAAGCCGGTTCGACCGTAGAAATGCCGGCAAAAAAAGCCGAGTGGATGGTTGATATAGGAATTCTTGAAGCTGTCGGCGGCAAAACGGTTTCCGAATCGAAAGCTGAGGCCGAATAATGCCAACATTCATTCATGGCAAAGGCACCAAAACATACATTGACGAATTTGATTTGAGCGATTACTTCAACGCTGCGGACAGCACGTTTTCGGTTGAAACAGCCGATATCACAGCGTTTGGAGCGTCATCAAGGTCGTTCTTGCCGGGTTTGCAAACGGCGTCGCTTGGTCTGACTGGTCTTTGGTCAGCTGATACAGACGGTTCAGATGAAGAACTGAACGCTCTGCTGGCTAATGCCACAAGCCCATTGACGACAGTAGCGATACAAGCAGGAACGATTGGCAACAGCGCCATTCTCATGCAGTCCGACGAGCTGACGTACGCTATTTCGTCGCCTGTGGCAGACGTTGTGTCGGTTTCTGCTGACTTTCAAGCCACGACAGATGGCACCACAAACTTGACTTATTCAGGTCAAAGCGGCGTGCAACTCACCACCGGCGCTTCAATCGCTTACGGTGCGCTCGGGAATCTGTCATCAGTTGACAACAGCGCTTCAAGCGCCAACGGTGGCTTCGCTCTGTTGCACGTACCAGCCAACACAGTTGGCGGCGGTGCGACAACGATCAAGGTTCAGCATTCGGCGGATAACGCCACATTTGCTGACCTCATCACGTTCTCAACGGTTGCGGCTTCAACCAAAACCAGCGAGTTGAAAGCGGTGTCAGGCACCGTGAACAGATACATCCGTGCCACGGCCTCAACCGCTGGCTCATCCGGGGCGATCACATTCATGTGTTCGTTCGCTAGGTTCTAGGAGGACCAAGATATGCCCACATTCGTACACGGTAAAAGTGTTGACTTTGCTCTCGACGATACGTCTGGATCAAGTCGCAACATTTCCGACACACTCAACTCTGTTGACTTCCCCGAGGTAACCGAGACAGCGGACACAACTGCATTCGGCAGCTCGTCCAGGTCTTTCATTGTTGGCCTTGAGTCGGCAACAATCTCAATCAGTGGTCTTTGGGACGCAACTGTTGACGGTTACATCAAGGGCGGCACAGAGCCAGCCTCACGTTCGTTTATTTACGGTCCTGCTGGATCAACCGGCGGCAACGTGAAATACACCGGCGAAGCAATCTTGACGAACTACTCGATTTCGTCGCCTGTCGGTGACGTAGTGACTTACTCGTGTGACCTTCAGGTCACTGGCGCAGTTACTCGCACCACCTACTAAATCCCCAAATAGCAAAGGAGTGACCTCAGTGTCCAGACTTGCAGAACAGATAAGAGCCGCGCATGACGTGAGCGCAGAACTATATGAGATTCCAGAATGGAATGTCACCGTAGAACTGCGTTCCATGTCAGCGCGACAAAGAGCCGCGTTTGCTTCAAGCGTGGATATAACAGCTGACGGCAACGTTGAAATGACCGGAAATCGCGTGGAACTCATGTGGGGTACGGTCATTCAAGCGTGCTGTTTCGACCCAGATAACGGCGAACACGTATTCACCGAAGATGACATTGAATGGCTGATGGCAGAAAAGAACGCCAACGTCGTTGATTCTTTGGCTAATGCGTGTCTAGCGGTGTCCGGTATGGGCGCAGACTCGGATGGTGACGCGGGAAAAGATTCCTCGGATTCCCAGATTCCAGAGGACGAACTGCCCCTGAACGACGCTTCTACTTCCAGTTAGCGCGGGAGCTTTCTATGACCGTTGGCGAACTTCTGGATCGGATGACAGCAAGTGAACTGACGGAATGGGCTGCGTTGTATTCGCTGGAAAACAGCGAACGAGAACAAGCAGCCAATCGTGCTAGAGCGAAAAGCAGGATGGGCTAATGGCTGGAGACTTCAACGCTGGCAAAGTAACGGTAGAAATCGCCGTTCTTGACGCTTTGACAGATGATGTCAAGCGAATGGAGAAAACCCTCACTGGGTTAGGTGCAACGACCGAAAAACAAGCCAGCAAACTTGATGCGTTCCAGAAAAAAGCAGGACAAGTTGGCAAATCGCTGACGATGAAAGTGACCGCACCCATTTTGGGTGCTGGAGCTGCGTCATTCAAGATGGCGTCAGACTTTGAATCGTCAATGACAAAAATCACGACTTTGGTGGGTATTTCAGCCAAAGAAGTGCAAGCCATGGAAAAAGATGTTCTTGCATTAGCCGGCAGAACGGCTCAAGCACCCAAAGACCTCGCTGACGCAATGTTCTTTATTCAGTCAGCAGGTCTGCGTGGTGCAGCCGCTACCGAAACGCTAGAAGCATCAGCAAAGGCAGCAGCTGTGGGCTTGGGAGAAGCGGCCACAATCGCTGATCTAGCAACCTCAGCGTTGAACGCTTACGGCGAATCCAACCTTTCAGCGACACAAGCAACAGATGTCATGGTTGCCGCAGTTCGCGAAGGTAAATTGGAATCCGAAGAACTTGCTGGATCAATGGGTCGAGTGCTGCCGATTGCGTCCGCAATGGGTGTCGGCTTTGACGAGGTTGGCGCAGCGTTCGCCGCTTTGTCTCGTACTGGTACCAACGCAGCAGAAGCAGCAACGCAAGTGCGTGGCATCATGTCCTCGCTTTTGCGACCAACAAAGCAAGCTGAAGAAGCGTTGACGGGCATGGGTTTGTCCTCTGAGAATCTTCGAAAGCAAATGCGCGAAGAGGGTTTGCTGGCAAGTTTGGAAACGTTGTCGGAGAAGTTTGCAGGCAACGAGGCCGCTGCGGCATCTGTGTTCGGCAACATTCGTGCCTTGTCTGGTGTCATGGACTTGATGGGCGAAAACGTTGAAACGACGCGTCAAATCTTTGACAACATGACCGAAACAACTGGCATGTTGGATGAAGCGTTCGCTGGTACAGCTGATACGGCGAGTTTCAAGCTCGGTCAAGCAATGGCTGAGTTCAAAACAGCCATGATCACACTTGGACAACAAGTCTTGCCAGTGGTCATTCCAATCATTGAGGATCTTGGCAAGTTCATTGCAAGAGCCGCCGAAATGTTCAACAACTTGTCACCGGGTATCAAGAAAGCGGTTGTCATAATTGGCGGTTTGGTTGCGATTGTTGGGCCAGCTTTGATTGCGCTTTCGTCAATGATTACGGCTGTCAAAGCGTTGAAAGCTGCGCTGATGGGCGCTCACCCAGCGTTGTTGCTTGTTGGTGCGGCGATTGCGATTGTCGGTATTGCGTTGGCGAAACGATCACAAGACGCAGCGAACTTCAAAAAAGAGGTTGAAAAAGCACGAGGCGTCTTGTTGGAAATCAACCCTGAGATTGAGGGTGTGACCAATCGACTTCAAGCGTTGGCTGACACTTTGCCTGACGCAGCTGATCCGATGGGTGAGCTGGCAGAAAAAGCCAAAGAAGTTGGTACAGAGAGCTTGTTTGCAGCCAAATTGGTTGGCACAAATCTGTTCAAAGCGTTCAAAAAGATACGTGACGCTGGTGTTGAGGTTGACAAGGTACTAGTCAAAGACATTTCAAGTTTGGATCGTTTCATTACTGAACTCGAAGCTGGTGGCCGGATGTCGAAGGCAACCGTCAACGAGTTTTCCAAGCTCAGTGACGAGGGCAGAGAACTTGCCACTGAGTTTGCCAACTTGTCTGAATCTGGAGAACTCACCACAAAAGAAATGCGTGATCTGCTTGACAGCATTGAAGATGTCAATTCTTCGCTTGAAGAAGCTACAAAGCAAAGCAAAAATGCAGCTGACGAGTTCTTGAAGAGCGAAGATACTTACAAAATCATCACGCAAGAGCTTGGATTCACCACCAAAGCCGCAGATGACTTGCATGACTCGCTGTTGCAGATGGCGAAAGACGCTGAGGATCCACGAGTTGCGTTGCAAAAACTTGAAGCAATGGTTGAAGAAGTTGCAGATGCACACGCTTTTGCCGCAGCAGAATTTGGAAACTATCGAGAAGAAGCCAAAGCTGTGGCTACAGAAAACGAAAAGGTGGCTCAAACTTGGGAACAACTCAAAGACGCTGCTGATCAAAGAGCGTTGTTCTTCACGTTGGCGTTGGACACAACCGGTCTGTACGAACAACTGAACGAAGCAATGCAAGCAATCATTGACGTTGGTTCGTTAATGCCTGGTGGCGACTCACAAGCTCTCGAAACTCAGTTGGCTATCACTCGACGTATTTCGGCCAAACTGATGGACACAAAAGCATCAGATCGCAAAGCAATGTCAACAGCGGCCAAAGCCGCAGCTGATGAGTTTGAAAAGTTCTTCAATCAAACGGTTGGTTTGGGTGACGCTGCGATGTCGGAGTCATTTGCACAAGCCATTGTGGGTTCCCCAGAACAGATTGAGAAGGCGTTTGCGAAGCTCTTTGATCAAGCCTTTGACGATGGGTTGACCAACATTCCGGGCTTGCGTACGACGCTTACAAAGGCTCTGGAAGCAAAAGACGGGTTGATCGCTCTCGCAGAACAACGGTTGGAGCTGACAAGCAAGCTGGCTACAGCTGAAGATTCGTTGGCTACCGCTCTGAAGAATCAAGAATCAGCGCAAGCAAGAGTCAATTCGTTGATGGACGCAAGAGCCAGCATGGCTGAGCGCACCGCTTCTGCGTTTGGGTTCAAGTTTGGTGAAGATATTGGTGCCAAAGCACAAGCTCAGCAGCTGTTGACGCAATACACGACGTTTGAGGGCAATCTTCGCCAGCTCGTCACTCGAGGATTCCCTGCCGACATAATCGGCCAAGTCATAGGTTTGGGCGCTATTGCCGGCAACACGACAGCTGAACAGCTGTTGGCGATGGGTGACACTGATTTCACCGAGTTCATCACGTCATTGACTGGCATTCGAGCAATCGGTCAGGCAATCGGCAATCTTCAAGCTGGTTTAATGTTTGACGCTTCTATCAGTGGAGCACAGTCCAGCTTGGGTACAGCGCAACTGGAAGCTGCTGGAGCGCGAACAGCGCGTGACACGTTGGCTCAACAACTCAATGACATAGCACCAGCGATGGATGCGTTGGCGAAGTCAATGCAAACTGACTTTGGAACAGGCATCGCAGCGTTTATTCGAACAATGGATCCGCTGCCAGATCATTTGCAACGAGTGTTTGACATCTTCTTGGCTGATCTACAAGCCATCATTCTTGGCGAAGGCAAAGGCATTACTGCATTAGGTAGCGCAGCTACTGGAAGCGTGCCACGACTTCTTGCCGCTGCTGCTTCTGGAGGGATTTCTGGCATAAACGGTGGAGGAGCTGCCGGCGGTGGTGCGCCACCGGGATCTAAAGCAAACCCAATTGCGATCACGCCAGTAGCGCCTCCAACTGCTGCAATGTCAGCTCTGATTGACGCTGGATCGTTTGACACAATCGGTGCTGTGAACAGCCGGTCAAGGGCAAGGCAACAAAGTAACGCTTTGGCGTTCGGTATGGCTGATATTGGTTCGTTCGGCATTGCAGGCCGTCAGGGATCGCGAGTTGGTGTTGATGCGATCGGCGGCGGTGTAGTGATTAACGTACAAGGCTCAGTTGTCACCGAACGAGAACTACTCGAAACAATCCGTCAAGGCGCGTTAGAACAACAGCGTTCAGGTAAAGCATGGACTGTGGATGTGTTGTAGATGGCAACAGCAGCTACCGTAAAAGTCACAGTCCGTTTCTCGACAAGTGCCTCGTTTGGTCCACCACTCATTCTTGACGACGCGACTACTCCGCTCGATACCGGCGTGTTAGCAGATTCCGCAGTCACGATTCTCGATCTAACGTCAAACGTGCAGAGCATCAGCACCAGCCGAGGTCGATCAAGAGTCCTAGATACGTTTGAAGGCGGTGTCGCAACGGTTCAATGTATTGACACGACTGGTGTTCTTGATCCTGACAACGGCACATATGCCGACCAGATTAAACCAATGATTCAGATAGTTATTTCAGCAACCCACGGAGGTACTGAACGACTCCTGTTTAGCGGCTACATCGAAGCGTGGAACTACACCTATAGGCAAGACATTGACGCTTCCTACGTGACGATCAACGCTGTTGACGGGGAACGCATATTGAATCTTGCGAACGTGACAACAGTTAGTGGACAAGCGGCTGGTCAGGACACAGGCACGCGCATCGGCAAAATCTTAGACACGGTTTCGTGGCCTAGCTCTGAACGCTCAATCGACACTGGCGACACATCCTGCCAAGCAGATCCCGGTACCCTTCGTTCAGCGTTGACGGCGATACGAAATTGTGCGACCACCGAGATTGGTGGGTTCTACATGGACACGGACGGCAAAACAAAGTTCGTAAGCCGATCAAACACAATCGCTGCGCTCGCAACTACACCAACACAGTTCAACGACACAGGAACACAAATCCCGTATGTGTCACTTGACTTCAACACTGACGACACGGTGCTAGCAAACGTAGTGAGCGTCACTCGAATCGGTGGATCAGCTCAAGTAGCGTCAGACGCAACGTCAATCAGCACCTATTTCGAGCGAAATCTAACCCGAACTGGTTTGCTGATGGAAACCGATTCGGTTGCTATGGACTACGCAGAGGCGGTGCTTGCAACACGCAAGGACGCTGACCTCAGAATCAAAGGAATCACCATTGATTCCACAGCTGATGTAACCGCTACGGTCAACGCCGCTTTGGACACAGATTTCTTTCAACCGATTCAAGTAACACGCACGCAACCGGGTGGCGGCACGATAACGCGTAACCTTACGGTACAAGGCATTAGGCATAACATTACGACTACACAATTCTTGACCACATTCAACACGGCTGAACCACTCGTGGAGGGGTTCATACTCAACAACTCAACATATGGCGTGCTTGACACAAGTGCGCTGGGATTTTAGGAGACAAATATGGCTGCACCTCTAGGTTGGAAGGACTTCAGCAGCGGCGATGTCCTCACTGCTGCCGATATGGACGGCTACGTCATGGCTCAGATCATTGCCGTGTTCGCTGATGCGACCGCGCGTGACGCTGCTATTACTTCGCCGCAGGAAGGCCAGCACGCCTTCTTGAAGTCAGACAACGGCCTTTACTACTACGACGGTTCTAGCTGGACCGCATCGCCTGTTGGCGACATAACAGGAATCACAACCGCAGCGAATAGCAGCATGGCTGGTGGGGCGAGCAGCGGAACCGCCTCAATTTCCGTTGACGTAAACAACACCACTGTTGCCACTGCGGTTGCCACTGACTACGTGTTGATCTCTGACACCGACGACTCAAACGCAACAAAAAAAGCTCTCATCAGCGACATCACAGCGCTGGTCACCGGCGACATCACAGCCGTCAACGTCACGGCACCAGTGACCGGCGGAGGCAGCTCTGGAGCTGTGACCGTCGGCCTAGACGCGGGCAACGAAAACCTTTTACTACATGCAGCAGTATTCAGTTGATTCACCCAAAAGTATTCGCACAAATGTATTCTGGAACTATTCAATAGGAGCACCACATGGCAACCATCGCCAAAACAACCCTCTCAGCTTCGACTGATGGCCGAGCGATTAAAGTCGCAGCCACGTCAAGCGCTGGGACCACCATTCATACTGGCAGCAGCACAGCTACGACTTATGACGAGATCTGGTTGTACGCAATCAACACCGACGCCTCCGATGTCAAGCTGACCATTGAATGGGGCGGCACTACTTCTCCTGACGACTTAATTGAACAAACAATTACAACTGAAGGCGGCCTGATTCTCGTCGCTCCGGGCCTCATCATTAAAGGCAACTCGACACCGCTTGTAGTTAAAGCCTTCGCAGGCACCACGAACGTCATTAACATCCACGGCTACGTTAACCAAATCACCGCTTAGGAGTAAACAATGCGCTACGGAGCGAAAACGCGACCGGGTGAATCAGTCAAGGACTGGGGCCTTAAGTCGAGTGGCGGTGGTGGTGGGAGCACGCTGTCTCTGGCCTCACCGAGTGCGACAACTGCCTCACCGGGGGACGGCTACAACTACTACATTTTCACGTCATCGGGGACGATTGACGCTACTGGTGAAGGACCAGTTCAGGTTCTAGTCGTTGGCGGTGGAGGCGGTTCTGGCTGGACCAGCCAATCGAGTTACTGGTACCCCAACCCCTACGGCGGCACGTGGAACACTTCGATTGGCCCCAATGGTGGCGCTGGTGGTGGTGGCTTCATCGAGCAAGAAGTCAAAATGTACGAAGGCACCTACACCGTGACCGTAGGCGCAGGTGGCAGCGGCCCCAGCAGTTCGTTCAACTACTCACTAGCAGGCGAAGCCTCGTTCATTGCAGAACACCCCAGTCATCCCGGCGGACCACCAACGTGGCAGGACGTTGTGGCCTACGGCGGCGGTGGCATGTTGGTTTTCGGACCAACTAGCTGGACGCTTGTCGGTGGCGGTCGAACAGTCTCAGATCCGCAGAGCTTCCAACCCGATCCCTACGCTCCGTTCAACCCGACTAACCAGCCAGACCCGACGAACTACAAAAACGACCACCCTAAGGTGTATCGGACTAGTTGGGTCGGTGGATCAGGGGCAGGCGAAAATGCCTATGGCTCTCCCACGGGTTCATACACGCCTAGCTACTTCATGGCTATGGCAGCACGAAACGGTCAAGGCAACATAGGAGCTAACGCGTGGTCGCAGCCCACACCATCCGGTCCGTGGGGCGGTAACAGAGGCCAAGCAGGCGGAGGTGGCGGTGCAGGCAAAGGCGGCTATGAGTCGGCTGCGCCCAACTCACCTTCTTACTCTCCTTTGCCCGACTACCCACAACCTGCTCCTTCCAGAGCCGTTGGTGGAGTGGGAGGTGACGGTAAACAGTCGCCACTGTTGACGAACATCTTGCCCTCAATCCCAACACTGTCGAGCGACATCATCGCTGGTGGTGGCGGAGGTGGCAGCTACCCGGCACCATTCGCTCCGGGTAACTCTTACGGCGGAGCAGGGTCAAACGGCGGCGGCAATGGTGGCCCCGGTGAATCAGGCTGGCCTTATCCACCGACTACTGGTCAAGGAACTGACGGCGCAGCCAACACTGGCGGAGGCGCTGGTGGCAACGGTTCACCGGGTAACTCAAACCCACCTCCCGGTGGTTCACGCAACGTCGGCAACAGCGGTGGCTCCGGCATCGTCGTTATAAGGATCGCGACCTAATGGCTCACTTTGCTCAAATAAGCGAACAAGCAATCGAAGGGTGCCACGAAGTTCTGGCAGTCATCGTCGTCCCTGACTCCCAAGAACACAGAGGCCAAGACTTCTGCGCTAACGACCTCGGCTACGGCGGAACTTGGATTCAGACCAGCTACAACCTCAACATCAGAGGCCACTTTGCTGGGTGTGGTGGTTGGTACCTGCCAGACGAAGATCGGTTCATGCCGAAGAAGCCCGGAATCCAAAACGAAGATGGCACCCACGTCACCAACTGGGTGCTTGACAGCGAAAAGTTTGAGTGGATTCCCCCAGTAGCCAAGCCCGAATTCGCAGAAGAAGATCCAGCAAGACCCGTATGGAACGAGGAGACCCAAGCATGGGACATGGTGACACCGCCATCGGAGTAGAAGTAACCCAAGTAGCAAGGCAGTTGTTCACCGACGAGATCCATCAGGCTCTGGTCAGCTTCTGCGAGACGCGTGTCCAATACCTGCCGCTTCAATCAGATAATGGCGACTTCTCTCGTCGCTACGGCAACAACATTGGACCATTCGCTCACCTACACCCACAACTCGCCGAATTCGCTTCTGAGCAATTCGGTGAAGAAGTCAAGCCGTCGTATTCGTTTCTTTCGCTATACGACGACCGAGGAATCTGTCCGCTGCACATAGATCGAGACCAGTGCAGATACACCATTGACTATTTGATTCGACAAGACAACGAAGAAGCATGGCCCATCTACATCGGGCAGCCAATGTCCGACGAACGACGGGAAACTCTCAGGCAATCTGGTCTCAGTCACCCTTCAACTGATGAGGACATAAAGAAAACCAAAGCCAAAGAGAACTTCCAGACAATCGAACTGCAACCAAACGACGCAGTTCTCTATTCAGGCACACACCAATGGCATTACAGAGATCGCATCAAGGCAGGCACAGCCGACCTTGTGTTCTTCCATTTCGTACCAAAGGATTTTGATGGGCCGCTTGACTGACGACAAACCCGTACACCTCGACCTCGATCTCTACAAGATCGGCAGCCTGACAGAAGGCGGAGGTGGCTACCCACTCAAAGCGAACATGCAAGAAGAATGGGTATGGGCGTCCAATGTGTTTTCCCCAAGCGAGATCAAGACAATCATCGCCATTGGTGAATCAGGTGAGCTGGACAAAGCCAGAACCGGCGGTCGCAACTCAGACGACAACCGAAACTCGTTCGTGCATTTCATGTTCCCGAACGACGTCACGAACTGGATTTACGAACGGCTGTCAGCAGCAGTAAACGAATTGAACGATATGTATTTCGGTTTCGACTTGTTTTCCTTCGAACAAGGCCTTCAGTTTACGCGATACGAAGCACCCGGCCAGCATTACGACTGGCACATCGACAGAGGAATGGCGACCGGCCAGAGAAAGATGTCGCTCACCGTTCAGTTGTCGGACTCCGAAGATTACGAGGGCGGCGACCTACAACTTCGCTTTGGCAAAGAACCAATAATCGGTCGACGAGACCTGGGCACGATGACCATGTTTCCCAGCTACACGCTCCATCGAGTAACCCCAGTGACAAAAGGCACCCGATATTCGTTGGTCGGTTGGATCAGCGGACCTCCATTCAAGTAGGAACTATGGCAAATGTATTAGAAGTGCTACAAGCAGCAGGGTTGGACGTGGAAGCGGAACCGGGTTGGGAAACACGGCGCGGTTCCAGATACTCGTTTGATCACCGACCGGGTGGCACGCTCGGCATGATTGTGCACCACACTGCTGCTGGCGGTTCAGCAGACATGCCTTGCCGTCGGATATGCACTTTTGGACGATCA
>MDSZ01092354.1_pt1 | contig 15541 bp, 12 predicted proteins | sample 811201 | NCBI WGS metagenome assembly MDSZ01 (sample SAMN05326647, study PRJNA326480) | marine metagenome | isolation source: seawater | place: Indian Ocean: North | collected 2010
TCAGACCACTTTCTGAATAGGGACATCGGGATTGACCTGGGCAAGTGGTTGTTCACCATGCATGGACCGAACAAGATTCGTGACAGCAGCCATCGCCTGGCGCTGCACGCTCTCAAGCGTGCGAGAACCGATGTGTGGTGTGACAATGCAATTGGGAAGACGCGTCAGTGGGTGATCAGCTGGTGGTGGCTCGTGATCAAGTACGTCAGTGCCATAGGCACGCACACGACCGTCTGAAAGAGCAGCGGCCATGTCTGATGTGTGGACAATCTCACCACGGGCGCAATTAAGGATCACAACGTCTGGCTTCATGAGCGCAATGGTTTCATGTCGAATCATGTCTCGGGTGTCTGGAGTGAGATTTGTATGAAGTGACAAATAGTCCACCTGTGAAAAAAGGGATTCAAGCTGTTCGGCACGCTCAACTCCATTCTCAGATGCAAAAGCTTCGTCCCAATACACATCGAATCCAATTGGATGCATGCCGAATGCTCGAGCGCGTTTTGCGACTTCCTTCCCAATTCGCCCCATGCCGACGATGCCAATTGTCTTGCCAAGAAGCTCACGTCCGGTTTTTCGTTTCCAGCCACCAGTGCGAGTTGAGTCCGTATGCAGTAGGAGATGCTTCTCAATTGCAAGGAGCAGAAGAAATGTATGTTCTGCAACTGTGGTGTGATTGACGCCAGGTGTAAACAATAATGGTATGCCCAAGGCAGTACATGCCTCGACATCAATCTTGTCGACACCGATGCCATATTTGCTGAGGACTTTGAGCCTCGGGAGAGCTTTTTCAAGAACGGCCTTTGTGATGAGATCATCTCCACAGATATAGCCGTCAATCTCACCAACGGCATCAAGCGTGTCTGCTTCTGACAGTGGGCCGCGGGCAGTTACTATTTCCCAGCCGGTGTCAGCAAGTGCCTGATGGTGGTCGCCTGGGGTGTCCTGAAACGAGGTTGTGGTAATAAGTATGCGAGTCATAAAGAATGTGGTGGGGGCGGTGGTAGGAAAAACACTAGTTTAGTGGTGTTTCTCGCAAAGGGAATGACTGCCGCGCATTTGGGAGATGATTCACATTTGATTCTGTTGTACAGTGCATTTTCTCCTGTTTGAGTCTTCCTGAAAGGAAAATGGTATTCCTATGATCCGAAGTCATCGCGATTTTCACTACGTGAAGTGGAGCATTTTATCTGCCGTGCTGGTCGCTGTAGTGAGCCCATTACGAGCTGCTTCGTCCACAGAACAGCCAAATATTGTTATCGTCATGGCTGATGACCTTGGTTGGAACCATGTTGGTGTCGACAAGCCAACATTGGGAACGGCACCTGCCGTCTATCAGACACCGAATCTGGCTCGCCTTGCATCGCAGGGACTGAGTTTTCCGTTTGCCTATGCACAGCCGAATTGTGCACCCACACGAGCGGCAATGCTCAGTGGCCAGTATGCACCGAGGGTTCATAATGATGTGTACGTGGTTCAAAGCCTGAACCGGTTTGGCCGCGGTGGAGTCTCAAAGCAGGATGCACAATTTGATGGGCCACCCCAACATGAAGATGTTGCGGTAGAAGCAATCACGATCGCCGAAGCACTCAAAAAGAATGGATATGCTACAGCCCACATTGGAAAATATCATGTCGGCGGGCACAGCGGACCTGAAACACTACCTGAGAATGTTGGTTTTGACATTAACATTGGTGGCTTTCAGCAGGGGCATCAACCTACCTGTTTCGCATCACGCAAGGACGACCAATGGACATTCAAAGGTGTTGGTCGGGGTGACTTTGATCGCTGGGGTGAGCCGTACGACAGTGCCTATCTTTCTCGACGTTCCCTGCCGACCTCATTGCTTGGGACGCCAAAACATATTTGTGATGCTGTCGGTGATGCAGTGGAAGAAACAGTCAGCAGGCTTACGGCAGCCGATGCGCCATTTTACATGCAGGTGCATACCTACGCTGTTCATGGTCCCGTCAAGGCACGTCCGGATCTCAAGCAGCAGGCACAATCACGGGCAGATGGCCAACGGAAGGCAGAGTACCTTGGCTTTATTTGTGGAGTCGATGAAATTCTGGGCCGTCTGATTACTCGTCTGGAGGATCCAAATGGAGATGGCCGCACATCAGACTCAGTGCTTGAGAAGACAGTTGTCTTTTTCACCTCTGATAACGGTGGAACCCATGCCACGAATGTTCCATTGTCAGGTGAGAAGGGCATGTTTGCTGAAGGGGGTATCCGTGTCCCACTTGTTGCGTACTGGAAGGGTCATATTCCTGCAGATACTGTAAGTGATCGGATGGTGCATGCAGTCGACTACTATCCCACCTGCCTGGCACTGGCTGGCAATACATGGAAGCCATCATCCGATACACATCCGCTTGACGGAGAGTCCTTTGCAGATGAATTGCTCGCTCCTGGTACGCATGAAGATCGTGGCCCGATCTGCTATCTCTTTCCAGGCTATCTCGATCGTCGTGCTCAGCCAGGCGCATGGATCATCGATGAGGTTGATGGAAAGCGATATAAAGCCTGGTATGACTATGAGGATGACGTGTGGTCGTTATTCTCGATTCGTGACGATGTCGGTGAAAAGAAAAACCTTTCAACAAAAAACAAAAAGATTTTGTATGCGTTGGCTGGTCGCCTTGATGCGTGGCTTACAAACAGTCATCCAACATGGCAGCCGAAGTATCCGATTTCTCGGCGAACACAAAAATCAGCTGGAAAGCCACCGCTGCCAGAATGATCTCATATCAGCACTGGATCACAGTGGATGCACAGAGGTTCTGCTGAACATTACCCGTGGGAAACGTCACCATGAATAGGCATGTCTCAATCTTCACGACATGGATCATTATTGCGGTCCAGGGCATTGTCTTTGGGGAGGAGCAACCACACGAACTCAAAGGGGATCAGCACCCGGTTATCCCACTGTGGGTCCATGGAGCACCAGGTTTTGAAACGCGCCGCGACGAACCGGAGCAGGTTGATGGTTGGAGTGTCACAAATATTCACAATCCTTCGCTGACGGTTTTTCTCCCGGAGAAGCAGAAGGCAAACGGTGTTGGGATTATTGTTGCACCGGGTGGAGGCTTGAGAAAGCTTGGTGTTCGGGGAGGTGGTGAGGAGCCAGCCGCCTTTCTGGCTCACCATGGCTATACGGCATTTGTCCTCAAGTACCGGCTCTCTCGTCAGCCGGGCGTTCCATATAAATTTGAAGAACACGTTCTGCAGGATGGACAGAGAGCCGTTCGGCTCGTCCGGCACCGAGCAAAAGAGTTTGGCATTCAGCCCACAAAGATCGGCATGCTTGGTTTTTCAGCCGGTGGCGAGGTTGTGTCGATCACCTGCTACAAGCCAGGGGAGGGTGATCCTAAGGCGGAGGATCCTATTGACCGTGAGCATGCCAAACCGGATTTCCAGATGCTTATCTATCCAGGTCCCGTTGGCATTCCCTCAAAACTTCCGTCCGATTCCCCTCCGGCCTTTATGCTGATTGCAGCTGACGATCCTCACACAAGTGTACTCCTCAACCTCATGCATCGATTTCGTGAGATTGGCGTTGATTATGAGGCACACATCTTTGCCCGAGGAGGTCATGGCTTCAGTATGGGGCAACGGTCACAACGTCAGAGCATTCAGCACTGGCCTGATCGTATGCTGGACTGGCTTCATGATGAAGTATTGGAGTCAATTCCAAAGTAGACGTCAGGAAAGAATGTGTCAGCGCCTGCGCATGTGCTGACGCCTCATTTCGTTCTGTAGATCGTCACGTCATCCACGACAGCATTTTTAGGAACGGCAAGACGCAGGAGTCGTTTCGTTGGGTGCGCAATGCCCGGAGAATGAAACGCTCCAATCGCTTGTCTATCAATGGTGAGACTCAGGGTGTCACCCGTGACGGTCACAAGAAGATCATGCCATTGGTTCACGCTGGTGGTGTGGTTCAGCTTTTTTGATTTGCCGACAAGAGCCTGTTTCTGTTCCTGTGTCAGTACTTGTTTTTCTGTACGAGCCGTACGAATATCAATCCGCATATTGCCTGTTTTGAGATCAGTGAGCTCTACTTTTTTCGGGCTAATCTTCACCACGAATAGATGCCCGGCATGAACGCCCTTGAATGAAAGGTCTGCGAAGTTCAGCCCCAGACTATCTTGTGGGCTCTCAAGTTTGAATCGAAGTGCAACGGCACCATCAGTAAATGCCATTGGGTGTGTTACGGATACACCATGGTCAGCACGAGGGCTGATAAAAATCCGCATGGTGCCGTCCTTCAGATCAACTTGCTTATCTCCCTGTGCCCGAGAGTTACTATTGGTACCCCAACCGTTTCCAGGTTCATCTGTTTTCTCTTGGGATTCCGTACGTTCAAAGTCATCTTCAAAAATGATCTGACCAAGGTCAGCAGCACAGACAAGTTGTCCGGTGATCATGAAGAGAATGATACAAAAGGAACGGTACATAAAGACCTCCTGCGGGTATACATGTGGTGAGATTCATCAGAAAAGTATGTTGAGTCTCACAATTTTTTCTACTGGGAGAGGTTCTTTCTGTCGTGCAGTTGTATTTTGGGTGTTCTTCAGTCCGTCGGCGTGATGCGACACTCTTTATTTCACTTAGCGATGGAGGAGAAGAAGCAGACCTCGTGATTCACTGGACGTCATCTGAATTGTGAGAGACGTTTTTTTGAACGTGCTGGGGTTATGATCCAAGGCTGGTGAGGGTCTCTCCAGAGGGGGATCCACACCAAGTGTCCTGTGAAAGAAGGTCGTTGGATCGTTTGTTTTGACTGTGATTCGGCATTTTTTTTCGAGCCGGTGTCGCTGTTTGACTTGGTCCGACCGTAGGCCAATAAATCTGATACAGGGGTGTTTTCGATCGGGAATGACATCATGTGTCTCAGGCGTGCACAGCACCGGGGTTTCTCACTGATCGAGTTGCTGGTTGTGATTGCCATATTGGGTATTCTCATCGGACTTTTGCTCCCGGCAGTGCAGGCTGCCAGAGAAGCAGCTCGGCGGACGTCGTGTGCCAATAATCTCCGGCAGTTGAGTCTGGCGATGACTGTCTATGAGGCGACCTACTCACATTTTCCATCTGGTGGTTGGGGGTGGGGGTGGACGGCTGATCCTGATCGAGGAAAAGACGTTGATCAGCCTGGCAACTGGCTTTATGGATTGCTCCCTCTGGTAGAAGAAACGGCTTTGTGGGAACTGGGAACCGATGGCCAGCCCGATGAGTGGACGTCAACGCAGTTGGCGGGTGCAAAGCAAAGAATAATGACACCATTGCCGATCGCGGTGTGTCCATCACGCCGTCCAGCAGAGGCATTTGGTACAAAATTTCACGGAGGCAGCCACACTCCGCGTGGTTCTGACCCATGTGAGCGTGAAGTGCGAGGTGACTATGCAGCGTGCTCTGGCAACCTGATTGTCGAATATACATTTGGCCCACCGTCAATTAGTGACGCTGAGACGTACGAGTGGGGTGAACGACTTGGGATTGCTACTGGGATTTCTTTTTATCACAGCGCTGTGACGATCGGTCAGGTGTCAGACGGAACATCCACAACATATATGCTTGGCGAAAAGTACATGAATCAAAATAGCTACCTTGATGGATCTGACCCCGCAGATAATGAGGACCTGTATTCAGGCTTCAATAATGACAATCATCGAATCGCCTACTACGACCCTGTCACTGGCGTTGCGCTTACACCGCAGCAGGATCTCCCTGGCATTATAAGTCCACGCTCATTTGGTAGTGCCCACTATGGATCATGTTTTATGTCATTTTGTGATGCATCGGTGCGGGCCATTTCTTACAACATCGATCCAGTTGCCCATCAACGCATGGGAAGCAGGATGGATGGAAACAAAGTAGAGTACGAGTAAGACATGCTGTTAGTCATTCAGGAAATACTTCAAGAATGTGTGCAATTGGCCCGTGGCTGGTTTGATCAGAGGAGTCTGGTTGAAAAGGTTGGGGTTGGGTGTGTGCTCATTATTATTGGAGGAGCAATATCATCCCTCGTGGAATCAGCCTTTTCGTTTTCGGGTGATGAGCAGGTTTTCTCTACTGTGTCCGGGAATGTGAAGTACGCCGACGGCACCCGTTTGCCGTGTTCATCCGTTGCGATTGAATTGAAGGCATGCGGTGCGAACGACGAAGGTCACGGTAATGAAAGGCCGATGTTTTTCCTTGTCGACAAAGACACCGGTGGTTTTTCAGGTGAAAAAATGACCCTCCAGAAAAACCTTCATAAGAATCTTCAATACAGAGTGGTGATTCTTTCGGGGCAGGGTGGATCACTTCCAGAGACGGTTGTTCCTGCGGTCTATAGTGATTACGCAACAACACCCTTGATCCTTCAATTCGATGGAAGTCAGATGAACATTGCCATTGCTCGACCAGAGCTGCTTGCAGAAACGAAAACAGCAGGCAAGACCAAGAAACGCAGGCGAGGGGTGCGGTAGCGGGTTCCATTGCAGGGAGAAACCCATGTGATCTGACGGCAGTGGCGTGTCTTTGTATGATGCCATGGGTTGCGTCATGAACACGGATCTGTGTCGCAATGCCTCGCGTTCATCTTCTCCAAGCAAGGATCGTAGTTCAGATGTCAGATCAGTCATCACATGGAATGCAACAGTGGTCGGGAAAGACTGCCTTAATTACGGGGGTCAGTAGTGGTATTGGTGCAGCCGTTGCCAAACGACTGCTTGCTGAAGAGATGCACGTCGTGGGGTGCGCGCGACGGGTGGATCGCGTGTCAGAGATTCTCCTGGCTGCTGATCCTGCTGGTCATCGTTCTTTGGCAGTTGAGTGTGATGTGCGCGACGAGCAATCGGTGCAGGAAGCATTTCGATTAGCTCGTGAGCGTTTTGGTGGTGTCGATGTGATGATTAATAACGCAGGGCTTGGTCATGCAGCACCACTTGCAGAAGGACTGGTTGATGAGTGGCGTGAGATGCTCGATGTCAATGTTCTCGGGCTGTGTATCTGCACTCGAGAGGCTGTTGCTGATATGCGAAGGAGGGACTGTGCTGGTCACATTATTCATATTGGCTCAATGGCTGGTCAACGTGTTCCAGCTGGGGCAGGGCTCTACTCAGCAACAAAGCATGCCGTTCGAGCGCTGACCGAAGCACTCCGCATGGAACTGCGAGAGGCTGGTGATGCGATTCGTGTCGGTGAAATTTGTCCAGGGTTTGTTGAGACTGGATTTGCACGTCATTATCTCAAGTCGGAACAGAAAGCTCAGGACGTCTATAGTCAATTCAAGGTTCTGGAGGCAGGAGATGTTGCCGAAGCGGTGGCGTATATGCTTTCCTGTCCACAGCATGTGCAGGTTCATGATGTCTTGATGAGACCAACCCAGCAGAAGAGCTAGCTGGCGACACTCATGCGTCTGCGGCCTAATAGGTCTGATCAATGAGAGCGAGCAGGGTGTTTAGCGAGACACAATCTTTGAAAACCATCTGATTGCCGAGCGTATCATAACGGCGATTGTGTTTGCTGCTTTGCGTTGAATAGGTTCGGGAGACCATTCCGATCACCTGTCCATCAGTATTGAATACGGGTCCGCCACTACTGCCCAGTGTGTAATCGGCAGTGACACTCAGCCAGATTGGAGATGCGGTCGAATGGTATTCAGTTTTCAGAGTGCCACAATGGAAGCGTGACACGACACCTTTACTCAGACTGTAGAAACGACCGGCTGGATGGCTGATGACGGTGACGGCGTCTCCACACTCGGGATGATCACCAAGACAGATAGACGGAAGTTGATCATCTCGTGTATCAATCCTGAGGACTGCCGCATCACCAGCCTTGTTGGCTGCTTGGATGCTTATGACGGGGTACACGTTTCCCAGAGCCGTCATGACTCCAAAGTGATGAGAGGCAGCTTCGTTGAGAACATGGTGATTCGTGACAACAAGTCCAGTGCTTGAAAGAATCCACCCACTTGCCATGGTTCCGAGGTGCCAGTCGTTGCACTTGTCGCACTTATAGATTGATCCAATCACGACAATCGCTGGCGTAACGGCATCATAGAGAGATTGTTTGTTCGCGAGTGAGCAGAGCGTTGGTGAGCGATCAAGGTGTACTGTCTTGCCCTCAGCAGCCACCAGTTGAACAGCAGCCTGCTCTGCGTTGAGCGTGCTGTTCGTATGAGCATGCTGGGAATCTACAAGGCGAGAAAGCTCTGACAGGAATCGTTTCGTAAGAGCATCATCGTTGACAACTGCGGTTGGCGTTGTTGCGAGAATGGCGGAGGGCAACGTTGCGAGGAAACAGAATAGTCCCAAAACAATTGTGCGGGGAAGGCGAGTGCTCATAGTCAAAGGGTACGCTCCATCCCTGATCATGGATCGAGGATTTTGACGATGAGATGCTCATTTGAGCAATCATTGCTGGACGCAGGCGGCATAACCGGCCATCATTACCCAGATGTCACGTTGTAATGTGCGTAATCTCCTTCTGGGGAATGAGACTACCGCAGGCTGTTTGTTAAGTGTCGAAAACAGTTGTTTGTTATTCTTCGGGGTGTTGCACCGGAAGAAGCCGCTGCAGTCGTGTCTGGTGATGGACGCGACGCCACTGATGAGAGGGACGACCACATGAGGTTCTGGGGATTCCTTGTACTTGTGACTGCTGCCATTGCAGGCGCAGATGAAACACCAAATATTGTATTGATTGTGGCAGATGATCTTGGCTGGTCAGATGTCGGGTATCACGGTGCAGACTTAATTGAAACACCATCAATCGATGCGCTCGCTACGGAGGGCATGCAGTTTTCTCAAGCCTATGCCATGCCTGTGTGTTCACCAGCACGTGCAGCATTATTGACCGGCGTGCATCCAGCAAGAATACCATTGACGATCTGGTCGGAGGGTTCTCAACGTGGGCCGCAACGTCGGCGCCTTTTGCAGGCAGAGTCATCGCATGATCTTCCTCTTGAACAGGTGACGCTTGCTGAACAACTTCAGTCACGCGGCTATCTCACAGTGACCATTGGAAAATGGCACTTGGGTGATGCATCACATTTTCCTGAGTCGCAGGGCTTTGATATTAATATTGGCGGAACACATTGGGGTGCTCCACATACCTTCTTCTGGCCATATCGTGGAAGTGGACGCTTTGGAAAGGAGGTGCGCTATGTTCCTGGGCTTCCATTCGGGCACGAGGGAGAGTATCTCACTGATCGACTGACTGACGAAGCTGTTCGGATTATTAAAAAAGCTCGTGGGCGGCCATTTTTTTTAGTGCTTGCACATCACGCTCCCCACACGCCCATCGAGGCAAAACCTGCAGACATCGACTATTTTGCAAAGAGGGTGCGACCAGGTATGCACCATCAGAACCCAACGTATGCTGCAATGGTCAAAAGTCTGGATGAGAGCGTCGGGCGTGTTCGAGCCGTGATCAGAGAAGAAGGCTTGGAAAATAATACCGTTTTTATTTTTACCAGTGACAACGGCGGGTATATCGGCATTGATCGACAGTCAGGGCAGACGGTTCCGGTCACTTCTAATTATCCGTTGCGATCGGGTAAAGGGTCGTGTTATGAGGGGGGGGTGCGGGTGCCCTTCTGTATACTGTGGCCCGGAAAAACCCAGTCCGGTCAAATCTGTACAACACCAGTTAGTCTGCTGGATGTGATGCCAACATGCATCACGGCGCTCGGATTAGATGGAGAAAAAAATCTCGACGGCGTGAGTCTTACTCCCGTTCTCGACAACCCCACGGCGTTGCTCGAGCGAGAATCGCTGTACTTCCATTATCCACATTACTATGCAACCACAACACCTGTGTCAGCGGTACGTCATGGTCGTTGGAAATTCTTGCACTACTACGAAGATGATCATTGTGAGCTCTACGATCTTGAAAATGATCCTCAGGAGCATCACAACTGTGTTGAAACAGAAATGACACGGGTCGCAACATTGCGAAAGATGCTCAATGATTGGCGTATGGAGACAAATGCTCGCGAGCCCACCCTGAATCAACAGTACAAGGCACGTTAGGAAAGCTCCCGAGACAGTTTGTGTTCAATAAAGATGGATCCACATGAAATGACCAAGCACCATGAACAACATGCATAACACTGAATTGGAAAAGAAATTCCGTTATCGAGCAGAAACCCCGTAAGTCCTGGGCCGATGGCTGTTGAGACCACCATGACCGTTGTGGTCAATGAACGGATAGCCCCGAGGTGTTCTGTGCCGTATACAAATGGCAAAAGCGAGCCCCACAATGCTCCTGAGATACCCATCGTGACTCCCATCAATCCAAGTGCGACATACCATACTCCGATATGCGTTGTGAGACCTACCAGCAACATGCCGATTCCGATGGGCACTAACAGTAAAGGTAGCAGGCGGTGCCCACCGAACCGATCTACGGCCCATCCTGAAATAAAGGAGGCAACCACACCGGCAATTGCAAAACATGAAATACCTGGAGCCATTGCAACAAGAGACCACTGCTTGATTGCTGAAATGTGAGTCTGGTTGAAAAACAGGACAGTGCCCATGAAGCCCGGGGTGAGTAACGTTGGGAGAAGGGCAGGCAGCAGCCAGTGTCGAATCGCGTCTCCACGTTGCCAGTGGCGACCATAGAGTCCGGAATGTCCATTAGACTCAGAAAGCTCCTGTGGCGTTCGCTTTCCGCCAAGAAGCCATAGCAGGCAAGGACCGATGCCGATACATAAACACAACGCACCGATGATCCATAGAGAACGCCAGCCAAAAGATTGAAGGCACAGAATGGCTGGGGCGGCCAAAAAGATCTCACTGGCAGGATATCCTAGATTGGCAACAGCGACTGCACGTCCACGGTGAGCGACAAACCATCGTCCAATGGCTGTCATCGCAATGTGGCCAAACATACCCTGGCCGCAGAAGCGAAGCAGGAAAATAGCAAGGACGAGTTCCCAGACCGTTGTGCTGATTGCCAGCCACCCAGCCGCAAAAGCGAAGACACATGTTGTGACAATGGCGACGTAGCGCGGACGGACCCGATCGACGATAGACCCTTGCCAAAACATCAACACAGCTGAAGACAGTGTGGCAAGTGTATAGAGTCCACCCCAACGCCCATCACTCAACGCGTACTCCTTTTTTATGAAATCAGCAGAGAGTGCGATGAACCACGTTTGTCCGAAGACGGATGCAAATGTCAAAAGAAATCCTGCAGCAAGCCATCGGATGTTGGTAAGCAGGAATCGGATCATGAAGAATGTCGAGGCAGGCGTTGAATGTAATACGCCGTGAAATGTCAAAGGCTACAGAGATGAAAAACCGAGTGATGTCAGTGCAGCTTTGAGTCGTGTGCGTGCTGCACGCGCTTCTGGATCATCTGAATCACGATGTATGGCTGTAAGTTCGTCAGGCTCTTGGACAAGGTCAAAGAGGCGGCCATCGTTATACAGTTTCCAGCGTTGATCTCGAACCCATCGGAGCCCGCTTGCCTTTCCGTCTGGCTCAACACCACCTGGTTTGGGCAAAACAGCGGATTCAGCGTATGCCCATTTTCGTTGTGTTGCTTCTCCCTTTGTTAGACGCTTTGCAAAACTTATCCCGTCAATAGAGGTGCCTTTGGGTTGTTTTTCCCCTGCCAGTTCCAGAAATGTTGGAAGAAAGTCACTCATGTCGATAAGGTCATCCACCACTTGTCCAGGCTGTATCGTGCCAGGCCAGTTTGCGATCAGTGGGACATTTGTGCCATCGTCGGTGAGTTTCTTTTTACCTCCAGGGATCATTTTGCCATCCTGTTGCGAGAAGACCGGAGTCGTGATGAGTTTCTGGCCTTCGGAGCGAATAATGATGTTCCCAGGAGTGCCGTTGTCAGCAATAAACAGGATCAATGTATTGTGACGAAGGTCGAGTGCGTCTAAAGCAGCTACGAGCCTTCCTATATTTCTATCCATTTCGGCCACCATTTCTGCATAACTGTCATAGCGATCGAAAGGACCGTGAGGGACAGGCTTCTTAAGGTCATCCGTCACCTCATGGCATACCGCCATCGAGTAATACGCAATAAACGGCTTCTGCTGACAAGAACGCATGAAATCGATGAGACCCCGTACGTATAAATCAGGGCCATAGTGACCAAGAGTATCCTTCCGAACGTCTCCATCCCGGTAGATCATTGGCTCGTAGTATCGAGGCCCCTCATGCCAACCGAACAGATCAGAGTGTTGGAATCCAAGTTGTTGTGGATGGTGTGGTGCATCACGAAGGAGACATAACTGCCACTTGCCAGCGACATACGTCTGATAACCCGTTTGAGTCAGTAGGTTTGACCAGGTGGACGTTTCCTGCCCTTTTGGAAAATCCCCCCACCGTACCTTGCCATGCCGGAAGGGGTACTGGCCAGTCATGAGTGTGAGACGGGTTGGGTGGCAGACCGGCATGCTAAACGCGTGTGTGAACTTCATGCCAGTCCGTGCTAACTCGTTCAGGTGCGGTGTTGGATAGGACTCTCCTCCATAGCACTCGAGAACTTCCTGGCCAACATCGTCCGCAAGGATGAAGAGTATATTGGGTTGAGCAGATTGTTTTTCTCCGGCAAAACCGGATGATGACAGGAGGACAATAAGGAAACAGAAATACAGGTGTGAAAGAGAGCGATTCACCAGTCATATCCCTTCGTCAGAAGTAAGGTTTCAGTCTGCAGGGTGCTCACCGTGTGCAGAACGATTTGGCGTTCGATAGAGAAAGGCATCCGAGGTCAGGAGAGACACGATCAGTGCTTTCATGCTTCCGCCACTGTTTCGGTAAGCCTGATGGGCGGCCTGAAGAATTGGACCGTCGTGGAGTGTTTCATTACGCCCCATCCAAAACCGGAAAGCATGCCGAACGAATACCTGTTCAGCCCGCTCGCTTGATGCAATCCGTTCAATCATATCCATTGCGTTTTCGACTGGACCATCAAGTTGCTCATCACCTGAATCAATGATTGCACCCGCTGTCACAACTGGCTTGTCGAGTTCCGTCGTTCGGTATAACCCTGAGTGGTTATACATTTCAAATGGCAGCCCAAGTGGATCCATCTTTTGGTGACAGGTCCAGCAATAACTCTGCCTTGTTACTTCCATTCGTTCACGGAGCGTTTTGTGGGGGGCATCCGGCAGCATTGCATCAACAGTGATGGGGATGTCTGGGAGACCACCGCCAAGCAGTCGTTCTCGAACCCATCTTCCACGGCGGATGGCATGATTATCCATAGCATCTGAGTGTGACACCAGCCAGCTTGGATGTGTGAGGATACCCATTCGCTGTCCTTCAGGTGCGGAGGCCAAGACACGATTTGGCTTTAGGGAGCCATTGCCGAAAGAACGGCGGCTCACGCGGGCGTAAATAGTTTCACCGGTAAGAGACGCGGGCTGTACCTTGGAGTCGTCAAGGTTTCTGCGTTTTTTTATTTTATCTTGATATTCGTTCGCCAGGAGTTCTACCTTGCAGGCACGGTCATTGATGGTGTGCAGCTCTCTATAGATTTTCTTACGTTCGGCTTCGTCTTGCTCGTGAGGGTATCTTGTGGCGAGTGCATCTGACTTCTGGGTGAGCTCATCGGCCTCAAGAACGAGTGTTTTCATTTTTGCGATTGCCGCATCGCGTTCCTCTGCCGTCAGCGGTGCTACCTTCTTTGAGACATTGGGTTTCCTGGCCTTCTTTTTTTCTTCTTCGGCGCGCGTTGCTTGTTCTTCCTCATAGGCGGTGAGAGCGGTGTGTTCTTTCACAAACTGCGCTAAGGCCTGCTTCGTGCCTTTGTTCGCTGCTTGCGTGGTGGCAGCCGTCAGTTCGACGCTTCTCAGTTTTTCTTTTTCTGGACTAAGCCGTTCCCCGAAGTAGCGTGTGTCTTTGGAAGAGCTGCCGCCTGCGACAACCCTTTGGGTCGTGAGAAGTTCTTTGAGAACGTTCTTGTCTTCGGCCAAAATAAGCTCGATTAAGCGGTCGGTGCTCGCAGCCTGCTCGAACATCGTTCGGTAGTGCGCCGTTCCTGTATCGCCACCGGTTGCTCTTTGAGCATCATCGTCTTTACAGATGTAGCCGGCGAGATCGTAATCAAAGAAGTCCTTGAAGAAACGGAGAACGCGAGGCTTACGGATATGCTCATCGTTGAGCATGCGGGTGACTTCCCGCTTCACGTCTTCCCGCGTCCGCATGTTTCCCCGAATGACATGGTCCCGCAGTACAGCATCGGGCTTGATGTATCGAAGTGCATGATTAACTGCCAGTCCAAGTTCCCAGTCCTGCAGCATGATGCGGCCGTAGGCATCCGGGGACCCATTCTGAACAAGTTCAGGACGAAACAAGGCGTCACGATCGAGAAAGATTGCTGAGAGTCCAAGAACAACACCATCTGTGTGTCCAAGTTTTGTAATTGTTTCCTTTACAATTTCCAGATAGCGATCAGTCTCAGATTGTTGTGGTGGACGAAACGTGAGTGCTTCAAAAAGAAAGGCAATGGCAGCCAAGAGCTGATCATCCGTTGCAGATTGATGTTCAAGGACATCAATCACGGGGGTCAGAGGCCGGACGACCTTGGTGCTGTATACGATACTCGTCAGCAAGCCGCGGATATCGCCTTCGGGGCAGTCTTCAGACTTGAAGTATTCGTCAGGTGTGTCGGTGATTTGTTCGGGACGTGCGATACTCAATGGACCGAATGCCATGTAACGAAGAATATCATCGGCAATGCTCAGTATCTGGGTCGATTCGGCACTGTTGACAGAATAGAAGTTTGGATAGTTTTCAAGACCAAACTCACGGGCAGTTGAAAAGACAGCCGGCACACTTTTCACAGCCGTTGCATAGGCGACGGTACCTCCTTGCCATTGGAGAATGCGATCAGTTCCAAAATAGAGTTTCAGTTCACCGCCATGATTTGTTGGAACCCTGTCACCCTGCGTCCGGAGCCCTGGTTTGTTGGGGTCATAGGCAGGCTCTGTGTTGATAAGTTCATTCAGTCGAGTGAGGTGCTCTTCCGGTGTCACTCGCCAGAGTCGGGCCGGCGACGATGTTGGTACAAGCTCAATGCCTTTTGGGAGGTCTTCAAATAGAAGGTCATGTGCAACGAAATTCCCCTTGTCAGGATCAAGGTGAGCCCGAAATCCCCCATGGTGACTCATTGCAGCACTGAGGTTTTGGACAACCCAATCCGTAAACCGCAGGCGCTCGATGACCGGAGGCTGTTCCGAATCGTTGGGTGGCATTTCTTGGAGCGCGACCTGCGCCCAGATAGATTTCCAAGTGATCGCGTTGACATCATCAATGGCGTCGATCGTGTCAAGCGAGAGGCCGGCCTCCGGCTCACTTCCGCTGTGGCAATCAACACAATAGGCACGCAGAAACGGTCGGGCCCGCTTGTCGAGGCCACCCGCAACAGGTGCACCAGGAATATAGTGTTCGCTCGGCAACGCCTGTCGCGGCATGCCGATGAAGAGCATGGCTCCAACTAGCGATAGGCTATGCCAGAGGACAAACGAATGAGCCGTGTTTTTCCAGAAGCAGAAAACACGTCTCATGCGAGCACA
>MDSZ01190028.1_pt1 | contig 15540 bp, 15 predicted proteins | sample 811201 | NCBI WGS metagenome assembly MDSZ01 (sample SAMN05326647, study PRJNA326480) | marine metagenome | isolation source: seawater | place: Indian Ocean: North | collected 2010
ACTATTGGTACTGATCCATAGAATCCTTTTTTTTGACTTATTAAATGCATAGAACCACCCATTCCTTTTGAAAAACCAGTTTCTTTTCCTAAAACTTCTGCAAATAATTTATAAAAATCAGGATTTAATGCAAGCAAGTGTGAATGGGACCTATGCGCTCCAAAAACTCTATCTGTTGATTTAAGAGATTGTGATATTCCAACAGCTATAGCCTCTTGTCCAGCACCAAGATGAACTGGCCCACCAATAAGACCCTCTTTTCTAGCTTTTGCTAGTCTTTGTTCGGTTTTTCTAATGGTAATCATAGATTTCATCATGTTAATAAGAACATGATCATGAACGCCTTCTGTAGAAACAGGCTGATGAAATTTTGCTGGATCAGACAAACCTTTAAGTTCTTTTTTCATTACTAATATATTAGATTAATTTGATATCGTAATTATATCTCACTATAGATATGTATCTATATCTTTGTGACTTTCATTCATTTCTCAGCCATCTTTGTTAAATGTAAACATAATTCATTATAAACTTCATTAAATTCAAAATTTGACATGTAAAGATTATGCGCATTTTTAGAAAGTTGGTTACGAAAAGTAATATCTGTTTGAGAAAAATCTTCAATAGATTTGATTAATTGATCTTCACTTGTATAAGAATATCCAACATTATAATTTTTAATAAGAGACTCTACTTCTCCTTCCAGAGAGCTAAATATAGGAAGGCCTAGCATTAGCGAATCTATAATTTTATTTGGAATACTGACTATAAAATCTTCTGTGTTTACATATGGGGCGATTGCGGCATCTGCTATTTGAGATAAAGCAATTATCTTTGGCCTATCAATCCACTCAAAAATTTGGACATTTTTATATTCTTTTGCCTCAGATCTAAGCTCTTTAACTCTGTCACCATTTCCACAAAAAATGAATTCACATTTTAAGCTTGATAATTTTTCAGAAGCACTAAAAATTTTTTGGAAATCAAATGCTCTTGAAAAACTGCCTATGAATATAAACTTTAACGAATCATTCTTATAAACGCCTTTATCATGCCACCATTTGGTGGCATTATTTAAAATAGCATTCTCAATTTCATCTTTTGGAGCAGTCAAAGGAAAAAACTTATTATTATCAGAATCTTTTATTCTAGAAAAATTAAGTACCCAATCAATAAATCCAGGAACATGTGCCGAGATACCTTTGGCATATTTCATGGTTTTTTTTGCCATAAAATAGTATGGGAATAACAAAATTCTTGCAATAGGTCTAAGAAAGCATGGAAAGCTTTCAACAATTATATGAGGCCACTTATCTTTAACATCCAATAAATATGGTATTTTCTTTTTTCTCAACCAGACACTCATTGAATATGCCACTTCTATTGGTGGATATCCTATAAAGACTACGTCTGGGTATTGTTTTTCTAACCTAAGCTGTTTATATAGATTCAAGCCCAAAACAAAATGATCATAAAATCTTGCAAAGCTTATATTTCTTTTATATCCAGGACTGTGAATCAATCTAATTTCTAGATTATCAGAAATATTTATTTTTTTATAAATTTTAAATCTATGAAATTTTGATTGATGTGAAAATGTGCTGCTCCAGAGAATAACATTGTGGCCATTTTCAATAAGCTTATTTGCTAAGTTCATTGCTCTCATTGGTCGAACATCAGCACCATCACAATGAAGTGGCTCTCCTGTCTGAAGAATCCAAATATTCATATTATTTATACCACTCTCCTTCAAAGAAAAAACCTTTCGAAGCATTCAAATATCTCATAATGGAAATAGCTCTCACTCGATTGCAATAGAAAATACTCTAAAAAATTGTGCTTAAACAGACTGATCATTCTTAATCTCAACTAAATGATTATAAAATTTAATATAATTTTTTTCATCACTGCAAAGATTCTTCCATTGTTGATATGCGTTTTCAGATAGCTTGTTTCTATTCTCAAGAACTCTATTAATTTCATTGATAGTCCAATTAAAATCTAAATCAGAATCTATAATTGCTCCAACGGAGTCATTTGTAATTTCAGAAGTCCCTCCAACATCTGTAGCAATTACAGGAATGCCAAAAGAGAGTGCTTCCATTATAGATACCGGAACTCCTTCTGTTGAGCTCAAATTTATGAAAAAATCAGGTTCATAATTTTTATAAATATTGGAAATTTCATTATTTGGAACCACTCCAGGTAAAATCAAACTCAATTTCCTATAACTGTTTAATTTTTTTAAATATTTTTTCATAAATGCTTTGCTTTCAATACCAACGTGAATCCAACTAATTTTTTTATTTAACGAGATAGATAAATCTCCTAATAATAAAAGTATCTTTTCTACCCTTTTAATTGGCTCATCTGATGAACATGATGCAACAACTATTTCTTTTCTATTTAAAATATTTGATATTCTTTTTTGCTTTGGGACTCCAAGTCTCGACAAAATTATTTTATTAGGATCAGTGATTATATATTTGCTTAATAGGTAACTTTTACCATGATTCGAGATTGTAAATATTCTATCTAACTTATCAATAATTAAGTTTCTAAAAGGTAAGTATCCAGAATTCCTCTCAGAGTATAAATCTCCTCCATGAACTCTCGATATCACCTTTAGCTCCGGACAAGATCTTTTTAAAATAGACATCGCGTAAGATTCGGCATTCATCCAATATGAATAAATTATCAAATCTTTTTTGTTTTTAGAGCACAAAAGATCAAACCAAGCAATAAAATAAGAAGATCTTAGGAAGTAGTTTATAATATAAGCATATCTACTAAACTTTAAAATATTCCTTCTTTCTTCTCTGATTTCAGATATAAGATCACTAAAATAGTATGGACTATATTTTAAAAAGGCGTATAAAGTCCCAAAAATTAAAAGCAACGTTTTTTTTATAGTCGATATATTTACCACTTTGATGCCATGTGGAAGGTATCTAGATTTACCCTTTGATGAATGAGCATAGATTGAAATCTTACTTCCTTTTTTTGATAAACATTTTAACTCATTAGACAAAAAACTCTCAGTATTGCCATAGGGAAAATTTACAGTTAATAATAGAATGTTTTGTGAATCTTGATTATATTTTGAGATAGAGTTCATTGACTTTTTTCATCTCAGTATTGTAATCATTATCTTTTTTAATTCGAGACCTTCCGTTCTCGCCAAACTTAATTGCCTGATTGGGTTCATCTATTAATTTCAAGATGCATTTTGCAATTCCTTCTTCATCTCCATCTTCAAACAATAAACCAGCATTTTCTATCCAGAAACTATTTTCAGAATTATTAGAGACAACAACAGGAAGCCCAACAGACATTGCCTCTGCTGTGCTTGCTGCAAGACCTGCATCTGCTTTAGAAGAGGAGATATATATATCGGCAGCACTCAGATATGCAACCATTTGATCCATTGTCATATAACCAGGAAAAATAACATTTTCTTGCAAATTATTTAACAATACGAACTGCTCCATCTCTTTTCGATCAGATCCGTCAGATGCAATTATAAACTTGACATTTTTATTGATCTTAAGAATATGGGGAATAGATTTAATCGTTAAAAAAACATCATGGATTGGGTTCAATGTTCTTGTTGAAATTATTGCAATATCATTTTCTCCAATGTCAAATTGACTTCTAATTTTTTTTCTGGATTCTTGAGACCTTGAATAAAAATTTGTGTCCGTTCCAAAATAGATTATTTTAATTTTATCTGCATCAATGCCAAATTCAATTAAACTTTCTTTCATGTGCGAAGCATCTACCGTAATTACTGTTGATTTTTTTAATGATTTTAATGATAAATACCTATTTATTTTTGATTCGTGCATATCAATTAGCACATCTGTACCCCATGGAGTCATTACACTTCTAATTTTTGGCAAAAAAAGCGTTATCCAAGCATATGAACCTACTGAATGTGAGTGCAAAAGGTCTGGTTTTATTTCTTTGAACATTTTTCTTGTTGTAAATATTAATGAAATCAGCCAAAAAAAATATCCCAACTTTGATTTTGGTCTTTTGCCACCTAAAATATGTAATTTAGCTGGATGAAACGACTTTATTACATCATCATTTCTGTAAGCTTCAGAAAGGTCATTCCAAGATATTATGTGAACATCATGGCCAATATTCGCAAAGAATTTTGTCCATCTTAAAGTATGTTCAGCGGCACAATCTGCAAAAAATAGTATTTTCAATCTGTTCTTCCTTTTATTTTTATAAAAATCTCACTGTAATATTTATTTTGTTTTTCGTGCATCACTAATAATCAAGAAATTAAAATAGTTACTTTTCAATTAGGCCATTATCATAATCAATCTCTTGATGTTGCAGTTCCATAAAAATCTCCATACCACCTTAATCTATATTTCTTTCTATCAGATAGTCCTTCAATATTTTCATGATATGCAGAAAACTTAATATCATCAAAATAGATATTATTGATTTTTCTTTTGTTGTATATTTCAGAGAATAAAAAACTATTTTCAAGAACAAAATCTTCTATCTGCTGGAAAGTCATATTATCAATTACAAACTTTCTTTCAAACCTCCATTCATTCATAAAAAATCTCTGTCTAATTGAGTGTTTTTTCGATTATATCAACATTAAAGTTTTAAGTTTACTTAATTACTTATATTAACCAAAAATACTTCATCTGTCTTGGGCGGTATTTTTGTTATCTATCAATGGATAAATAAATATTGAAGGCGATAACATCAAATAAAAAAGCATATTATCATTTAGATAAATAGAGAACAAAATGAATATAAGCAGAGAGTAGACAATGACAACATATATTGAGGGTACAAGTAGTTTTGTTTTAATTGAGAACATGCATAGGTTATATAAATGAATTAAAAGCAGAAGGCCTCCAATTAAACCATTTTCAATTAGAAAGGCTGAAAGCCCAAAAGTCGAAATTTGAGTTTTGCCTGCTATATTTTCAACAAGATTACCAGTCATAATACCGTATTGATGATAAATATCTAAATAAGCATCAATAATTGTAGTGCCAGCATTTAAAAAACCAGAACCAAATAATGCTGTTGAAATAGATTCACTAAGAATTTGATAAGTAGCAATATAGTGTGCAACCCTGTCAAAATCTCCAGAAACATTTCCACTAGCTCCATCACTTGCTAGATAGATAAGAAACCCTCCAGATGTTGAAAGATTGCCCATAAAATCTGAAGCTAATATTTGAGCACCAACAACCACTACCGCAATACTAATCACTGAAAACACAGTTAATGTAGTCAAAGGCCTCATTTTATATACTGCTGCAAAAAAGAACATAAATAAAATTACTATCATTATTCTAGAATCAAAGAAAACTACAAAAAAAATAGCTAATAGATATATTGAAAAATACTTAATATTTGAGACATTTTTATTAATCTTTAATAGCTTATTAAAAAGTAATAATGGAAGGAATATTGATGCAGTGTATGCCGTTGTTGCCCATATTGCATACCATGCGTCGGTTTGTGCATCTTGAATAAGATCTGGAGAAATACCAAATAAAACTCTTGCAAGGACAGCATATAGAAAATAGAAAATTATGAAAAAAAGAAGTAGGTTATATATCCTTTTAATGTGAGTTATTCTATTTGCATCATTAATCTTGCTTCTTAAATAGAAAGAAAAATAATTATCGCAAACTAATAATGCAGCCAAAATAACTAACCACCTTAGCTTTCCAATATATGGATCTATAAGAAAGCCGTGAAAAAGAGATAAAATTAAATAAGAAAATAAAAATAGATATGAGGCTTTAGCTCGAGAATAATACTTATTTATATATGGACTGGGGCCAGCTCTTGCGTTCTTCTTTTTAAATAAAATTAGAAGGCAAAGCAGGACTAAAAAGGCAGCCTCATCCAATAATGAAATACCAGAGAACCTCATTACGCCAGAAAATAGTGTTACTCCAAACAAAAAAGAAAATAGCTTCATAAATATTTTTTTATTTTTTTGTTAGATATTACAAAATTGAGCATAGTTTTTATTTCTGAAGTAAATTCCAGAGTATAGAAATATATCTATCGTTATTTATATTACTATCAATAGATATTTCTTTTAAATGAATTTTCGATGACATCTCGAAAGCTATTGCATTAATGTTATTGCAGAATTGTATATAACAAAAATCATCTGAAAAAGTTGAGTAAATCTTTAAAAAAGTAATAGAATCTTTCCACTCAGATAACAATATTGTAGTGATCCTATCTGCGATAGTTTTCGAGGATATTTGACTCTCTTTTACTTCATTCTCAGAGTCTTTGTGTCTGATAATATAGAAAAGTCTATTCATTATTGCATTTTTTGCAACTTTCTCTTTTCCATATATTTCTATAGGAGATATATTTTCACATGCTGGGAAAAATCTTCCTCTTATTCTGGAAGTAAACCAAGATACTAGAGGTACTCGATCAAAGAGTTTTAAAAAACTACCAAGAATCCCAAAAATTTTTCTCTTAAAACTTTTTTTAATCCCTAGAAGACTATAGTGATAATCATACACGGAGAAGTCTATAGGATATGCAAACATATTTGCATTTCTATCAATAATACACATGTCGTCACCAAATAAATTTCCATCTTGTTTCATGGCATGGGAAACAATTGTTGTTTTACCAATACCACCTAAAGCAGGAAGTAAAATATTATTACCATTAAAAGAAAAGGCTGCGCTATGAACCAAGGTCATACCTTTTTTTAATATTGCTAACTGAACAATGAGATTAACTGGAATTGTAAAGTGATTAAGGTAGTAAATATGACAACTGCCTGAGATGTCAAAACATAGTTTATGGTCTGGAATATCCATTAAACCCTTTTCAAAAAAGTAATAATCTGATGCTACTTGATAGTTAACAATAGTTGGTCTAGTTGAGTAATCTTTGATAACAACATCGTAATCCTGATTTTTATCATTATAAGTTTTGAAATATCTAAGTTGGTGCTCAATTGACTTAATAAGATTACTATTTTTAGATTCTAATAATAGAGTTACCCCGTGAATATCGTATGTATTAATGTTTTTCATTTGTAATCTCTTTATTAAATTGCTCAATATCCAACACGAATATCGAAAGTCTAACTGCCTTAATGTATAAAAATAAATTTCTTATTGAATGAGGTTTAAATCTAGCTACCTCAATCAGAAAAAGTATAAGTTTACCAATTCTACTAATAAAATATATTAATTTTGCAGATATAGATTTTGGAAACAATTTATTTAACAGATATAGTCCATAAATCTCTTGCATTACTGCAAACTCTTCTCCCACCTCTCTTGATTCCATTGCGGCCTGGTGTTTAATCTTGCATTTAGGGTTTATATATAATTCTCCAAAGCGTTTAAATGCTCTAAAAGAAAAATCTATATCCTCTCCTTCGCAATATTTTAATAAATTTAGATCAAATGGAATTTGATCAAGAACTTTTCTTTTGTAGGAAAAATTAGTCCCAGAGAACCACTCACATTGTGAAACTAATTTTATATTTCCTGCATAAGATGCTTGAATTGAAGGATAAACTTTATATTCATCATTACTATAATTAAATAACCAAAACATTTTATTAAAAAAATTTTTAGTTTTTGAAAATTTACCGATATTAAAGGAGCCCTGCATGCCATTAGCGTATGGATATTCTTTATAAAAACTTAAAAGATGATTAAAGTAATTATCCTTAAGAATCACATCATCATCTAAGAATAACACAACCTCAGTTTGTGTAGAATTTGCTCCAATTGATCTCCCGTAAGTAAGACTATTAATAGTATTTTTAATATATTTTATTGGTACAAATTCTGAATATTTAGAAACTACATCGCTAGCAATATATTTTGGATGGTTATCTACGATAACAATATTTTCCAAAGCCTCTATCATTGATTGCTCGAGAATTGAATCTAATAATTCAGACAATTCTTTTTCTCTTCCATAAGTGACTATTACTATAGAGAAAAATTTCATTATCTGTTGGATCTGGTGAAGAATGATTTGAAGAGTTGTTTAAAAATCAATACTTCGTGTTTTGAAAAAGAAAACATCATGATGAATTTTATTTTATCAGTATTTCTAACAAAGAATATAACACCAATTAAACTCGCAAATACATAGGCAATAATTGACCCAATAGCAGCTCCAACAAGACCAATTTTAGGAAGCAAAATAATTGCAAGTGATAAACTTATGATAACCAACATTACATTAATCATTGCAGTAAATTTTGTAAGCCCTCTTCCATTCAAATCTTGAGAGATGACTCTCCATCCGCTTGAAAAAATAACCGCTACTAGAAGAAATTGCATAATGATTATAGAGCCAGCAAATTCTTCTGTGTACATAAGAGTTACAATTGAATTTGCAAATATTGCTAATATTAATGCTATAAAAAAGGTTACAACAATGGTTATTTTAAAAACAGTTGGTGTTATGAAACTACTGTTACTTTCAGGGTCTTCAGATATTTTGGGCATTAACATAGTGCCTACTGCATCAGACAATAGATATATTCTCTCTGTTAATGATTGAGCAAGAGTATATAAACTTACGTAAATTACTCCTCCAAAGAAATTTAAAACTAAAAGAATCATTTTTTCATTTACAAAAGTTGAAATAATTGAGACAAAAACTCCTGATCCAAATTTAAAAGCATCCTTTATGTAAGTTAGGCTTATTTTTCCCTTTTCATTAATAATATTAAATAAGTTGATGTATATATAAATCGAAATAATAAAGCTTGTTCCAAATTGAACAAGTAGAGCCAATCTAACTGAAAGACCAATTGTTAACCAGCAAATAGTAAATGCTGTTAAAGATAAAAAAGCACTAAAAACTAAAATAAGTGAGTATCTTACACCCAAGCCTAACCCTAAAAATATAGGAAAAATTAATCCCTGAATTCCTAATGTAATACCTTGGAGCAAACCAAGATACAAGTAAATTTTTGGAATCCCAGGAAATAAAGATTCTGAGTAAAAATATACAATTAATATCCCAATAATTGAAATTAGGCAAAGCCGAATCAGAACCAATACTGAATTACTTAATAATATATTTGAACTTAAATACTTTTTTGATGCTGTAAATTTGGTACTAGCTGCTCCAATACCAAAATCACTGAAGGTTATTAAAATATTAGGTAAAAGCATTGCCATTACAAAGAAACCCCTATCTTCCACTCCAAGAGCTCTTGCAATAACAACAGAATTTATAAGAGATATCAGGGCGATTACAATCTGACCACTAATTAATGAAATAATATTAATTGAGAAGCCTTTAATGTTATTAACTTTTGAAATTTTTTTCTCCAAATATTACAAAATTTTAAATTTTGATAGATGTGTCTTTAATCATATCCTTTTGGATTTTTAGATTGCCATCTCCAGCTATCCTCGCACATTTTTAAAATATCATTTGTTGGTTTCCAGCCAAGTATAGACTTAATTTTTTCTATTGAAGCCCAACATTCTGAGACATCTCCCTCTCTTTCTTTATCAAAAACGTGCGGAATTTTTATTCCGCTAGCGGATTCAAATGCTTGCAATAATTCTAAAACACTAGTGCCTTTTCCAGTTCCAAGATTAAATATACTTACATTAGTATCATTATTAGAATTAGACAAAATAAATTTTAATGCCGAAATATGGCCCATTGCAAGATCAACAACATGGATATAGTCTCTAACTCCAGTTCCATCTTTTGTTGAGTAATTATTACCAAATATGCTTAATTCTTTTAGCTCACCAATAGCAACTTTACATATGTATGGCATCAAATTGTCTGGAATTCCAGATGGATCTTCACCGATTAAACCGCTTGGGTGAGCTCCTATTGGATTAAAATATCTTAAAATAGAGATATTCCAATCTGGATTAGATTTACTAATATCTCTAAGAATATTCTCAATTATATGTTTAGTTTGGCCGTATGGATTTTTCGTTTTTCCTGTAGGAAAGTCTTCAGTAATAGGCATTTTAATTGAATCTCCATAAACAGTAGCAGAAGAACTAAATACTATATTGTTTACATTATGTTTATGCATATTCTCAAATAAAGATATGCTTCCTATTACGTTATTATCATAATATTCAAGAGGTTTTTGTATTGACTCGCCAACTGCTTTAAGACCAGCAAAATGCATCACAGCGTCTATATTATGATTTCTAAAAATAGATTCTAGTATTTGTGAATCTCTTATATCGCCTTTATAAAAAGATATATCTGCATTATCAAAAACGTCAATACTTAATGTCTTATTTGCTATTTCTGATATTCTTTTAATAGATTTAATAGAACTATTCGATAAATTATCAAGTACAACTATTTTATTGCCTTCTTCAAGCAATTCTAAACATGTGTGTGAAGCAATATAACCTGCACCTCCAGTTACAAATATTTTCATTTCAAAGTAAGGTCACTGAGCTTAGAGCATATATTGACTATCTCATCTTTCTTAAGATATGGATGCATTGGTAAACTTAATACTGATTCACTTAGTAAATTAGAAACGTGTAAACCAGAACTAACTTCTGGATATTTTTCGTATCCAGCTTGTCTTGATAAAGGTATTGGATAATAAATAATGCTAGGGATACCATTTTCTTTTAATTTTGTCTGAATAATATCTCTTTCGTGAATTGTAATTGTATATTGAGCCCAAGCACTTTTAATTTCCTTGCTGACAGTTGGAGATATAATGTTTTCTGGTAAATTTTTTGAATATAGATTTGCTACTTTCTCTCTAGAAATAAGTTCATTTTGAAAAATCTTAAGTTTCTCTATAAGAATGGCTGCTTGAATTGTGTCTATTCTTGAATTTAATCCAATTCTAATATTCTCATATTTATGAGAGCCTTTTCCGTGCAACCTTATTGAATTAATAATTTCAGCATCGTTATCATTATTTGTAAAAATGGCTCCTCCATCTCCATAACAGCCAAGAGGTTTTGCAGGAAAAAAACTTGTAGTTGTTGCATCACCCATTGAGCCTACTCTTCTATTTTTAGTTATTGCTCCAAAACTTTGAGCTCCATCGATCAAAACTTTAATATTATTTTCTTCAGCAACTTCTTTAATATTATCTATATCAGCTGGTTGGCCAAAAAGATCTACAGGAATAACAACACTTGGTCTGAGATTAAGTTTTTTACAATCAACAATTGCCTGCTTGAAACTTTCAACATCCAAATTAAATGTATCTTTTTTTACGTCAACAAAAAAGGGAGTCGCTCCAAGTTGTGATGGAGATTCTGCAGTTGCAATATATGTAAAAGATGGGACAAAAACAGCATCGCCTGGACCTATATTCCATGCCATCAAAACTATAGAAATAGCATCAGTTCCATTTGCACATGTTAATGCATGTTTCGAACCAGTAAATTTCTTTAGTTCATCCTCTAATTGAAAAACTTCAGGTCCCATGATGTATTGACCATGATCTAATACTTTTTTAATCGCTATATCAATCTTATTTCTGATCAACAGTTGTTGTGCATTGAGATCAATAAATTTAGTTGGGGATGAATATTCATTCATTCTCTATCTCCTCGAGAATATGAGAATCTATTTCACGATATTTAGAACCATCTATTGAGCATATTAAATCTTCTCCTAGCCTAGCGCCAGCTTTACTCATCCAACCTATTCTTTTTGCAGGAACTCCAGCCATCAGTGCAAATGGAGGTACGTTAGAATTAACTACAGCACCAGCAGCAATGAAGGAATACTCTCCTATATTGTTACCACATATGATAGTAGCATTTGCTCCAATAGTAGCTCCTCTTTTGACTAATGTTTTACGATATTCATCTTTTCTGTCAATCTCAGATCGAGGGTTGTTTACATTAGTGAAGACACAGGAGGGACCACAGAAAACAGCATCTTCAATGGTTATACCTTCATAAATACTTACATTATTTTGAATCTTTACCCTATTACCAATTTTAACATTTGGGCCTACCATAACGTTTTGACCTAATGAGCAGTCGTCTCCAATGGAAGAATTTTCTAGCACATGACTAAAATGCCATATTTTTGTTCTATTGCCTAAATAAACATTAGAATCTATATATGATGAATCATGAACAAAGGTATCTTTTTGTATATTTTTCATAGCTCATTCATAGTTTAACTGATTTATTATTTGTTTGAGACTCTGTTGCACCTGATAATACTTTTATAACATTTAAGCCTTCATCGCCATTAGTTTTTGGATACTTAAAACCATTAACCACTTCAACAAAATGATTGCATTCATTTTTTAAAGGTTCAGATTCCTTTACTGAAATATATTCAAACTCGGATTGATTTAATAAAAATTCATTGGAAGAAAATTCTATTGAATGCTTGTATATTGCTAACTTCTCAACCCATGGCTTTGTATCATCAAATACCAATACCCCATTTTTACCAAAAACCACTAATTTTTGTTCCTTATATGGATTTATCCATGAAACAGATATATGAGCTCTAAGTCCAGATTGAAAATCCATATTAATAATTGCCGTATCTGCAATGTCTTTTTGAAGAATACGAGATGAATATGTCCTTAAAGACAATGGCAAATCCTTTGCTATTGCTAATATCATTGATATATCATGAGGGGCGAAACTCCAGATAACGTCTTCTTGACTTCTTACTTTCCCAAAACTTAAGCGGTTTGAGTAAATGTAATTTATATCTCCAATCATGTTCGATTCAATCATTTTAGATAATTCTTTAAATACAGGATGGTATTGTAAAAGGTGTCCAACCATGAGTTGGACATTCTGTTTCTTTGATTCATCAATTAACTTTATTGCATCAGCAGTATTAGTAGCTAATGGTTTTTCAATAAAAACATCTTTTCCAGCTTTGATTGCTTGCATTCCAAATTTAGCATGCATTGGGGCTGGAACTGCTAAAACAACCCCTTGTATATCTTCATTTTCAATAACTCTCTTGAAAGATAAATTTTTAACATTGTATTTATTTGCAATACAATTAGCAGCCTCAGTATCTAGATCGCATATAGAATGCAGCGCTCCAAGTTCATAAAAATTTCTGATTAAATTTTTACCCCAATGTCCACATCCAATAACCGCAATATTTTTTTTCATATATTTATCAGTTTTATTTCATTCATTTCTTATAAACGAAAAACAGATAAGCCTAGTGAAGCAAGATCTTCTTTATTATAAAGTGATTTAACATCAGCAACTACTGCAGATCGTTCTCTGCATAAATTCTTAATTTCTTTAGCGCTTAAATCACGAAACTGTTTATGGCCTACAGCAACTATCAGTGAATCAACTGGATTTTCTTTATTTATTTCTTGTAACTCTATTCCATAAAGATCTCTTAACTCATCAGGGTCTGCCCATGGATCATCTACAACAACTTTTGCACCCCAGCTATTAAGCTCATCTATAACATCAATAATTTTACTATTTCTAATATCTGGACAATTTTCTTTGAATGTAACACCAAGCACGCCAATTTTGCTCTTTGAAACATCAATACCATTCCTAAGCATTTTTTGTATAACTTTTTTAACCATGTACCGTGCCATGTCATCATTAATTCTTCTTCCTGCAAGAATTACTTGAGGATTGTATCCAACTTGTTCTGCCTTATGAGTTAAATAATATGGATCAACTCCAATACAATGTCCGCCAACCAAACCTGGTCTAAATGGTAAAAAATTCCACTTTGATCCAGCAGCCTCTAAAGTCTCTAATGTGTCTATGTCCAGTTTTTCAAAAATTACTGAAAGTTCATTAACTAATGCAATGTTTAAATCTCTTTGTGTGTTTTCAATAACTTTAGCTGCTTCAGCAACTTTAATGCTTGATGCCATAAATGTACCTGCAGAGATTATATTTTTATAAAGTTCGTCTATCTTTGATGCCGCATCATTAGTTGATCCGCTAGTAATTTTCTTTATTTTTGTAAGAGTATTGATTTTGTCGCCTGGATTAACTCTTTCAGGACTATAACCACAAAAAAAGTTATCATTAAATGATAATCCAGATATTTTCTCCAAAATAGGAACACATATTTCTTCAGTACAGCCAGGAAAAACTGTAGATTCATAAATTACAAAATCTCCATCTTTTAAGTTTTCAGCTACTATTTTGGTAGCTTTTATAATTGGATCTAAATTTGGCCTTTTAGCATCATCTATTGGAGTTGGAACAGTAATAATATAAAAATTACACCTAGCTATTTCTTTAGTATCTGAGGTATATGAAAGATTCTCAGCTTTTTTAAGATTTTTGTCATCAACTTCTAAGGTGATATCAGTTCCTGATTTTAATTGATCCACCCTAGTTTTATTGATATCAAATCCGACAGTTTTGAATTTCTTACCAAACTCCACAGCAAGTGGCAGACCAACGTAACCAAGCCCTATTATTGCTATATTTTGTTTATTTTTTTTCATAAAAAGATATTGTATCTTAGGCACAAACCTGTGTTATTTTGCATCTATTTCATTTCTGTAGAATTGAATGAAGGCAACAAAGATGCCTAAAACTCCCCCCAAAAAAGTAATCAATATGCATATGATTGCCCTACTTGGTGATGTTTTCTTTTCTGGTGCAATTGGAGCATTTAATGTTTTATATACATAACTTTCACTAGCAGATGTCAGCATGAGATTTTGAAGCTGAGATTCAACAAGTTTAGATATAGCCTCTTTGGTCTCTTTAAGGTTGGTATTTTCTACTTCTTTATTTAAGAAATTAATAGAATCTAAGGCATTCTTTTTATCTATATTTCTCATACTTTCGTTTATATTTTTTACAATAATCTCGACCCATTTTTTTTGCAATATGAGGCGACTGATGATCAATAGAAATAGTCACAAAAAGCGTCTTGTTATCTTCATATATAGTCAGGATATCTTTATATTCCCTATAAGCCTCCTGATTAGACGGTATAGTTGGTAACTTCTCTCTTATCCATTTTTTTGAATTATTATTAAAAATTTTTTCATCATATAAAATAGTATTATTTTCTGGATTCCATTCTTTTATTGCAAGAAGATTTTCCAGCTTAATATATGGTAGGAAGTGTTCAGAAAAAAAATCAAATGATTTTATTCTTTCAATTGCCTCAAGAGAATTATTAGATTCTCTTGGAATGCTAATACCGGCAAGACCTGCGATTGAAGAGTAACCTCCTAGTTTACTTGATAAAGAACTTTTTTCATTTGCAACTGCTACTAGTGTGCTTGAAGTATATATATTTGGAAGGGATAAAGAATATATTACAGAGATAATAGCAGCAATACCAGTGATACTAATAATAGTAAGCTTCTTTTTCCAAAAATAAGAAATTAATTCAATGATATTTATATCGTTCGAATTATTTGAATTGTTTGTACCATCATCCATAAATTACGCCCCTGAAATCTTATTTATTAAACAATTTTACTGGTACCCGAGGCCGGACTTGAACCGGCACGATATTTCTATCGAGGGATTTTAAGTCCCTTGTGTCTACCAATTCCACCACTCGGGC
>MDSZ01121703.1_pt1 | contig 15538 bp, 14 predicted proteins | sample 811201 | NCBI WGS metagenome assembly MDSZ01 (sample SAMN05326647, study PRJNA326480) | marine metagenome | isolation source: seawater | place: Indian Ocean: North | collected 2010
GCTAGGGAATGGGCATTACTTAATCCAAGAGCTTACATGCATGAAAAAGGTTCATTAACAACGGAAGATATACTTTCTGCAAGACCAATCGTTGATCCATTAGGTAAATTAGATTGTTGTTTAGTTACTGATGGTGCAGCAGCAATAGTAATAACAAGATCTGATAAAGCTAAAGATACTAAAAATACTCCAATTTATTTATTGGGTGCAGCAATGGAACATCACCATAGAATGATTTCAGAAATGCCAAATTTTACTTCTACCTCTGCTAAAGATAGTGGAAAAAGAGCGTTTGAGATGGCAGGATATAAATGTTCTGATATGGATACAATTCAGCTCTATGATGCATTCACTATTAACACAATTTTATTTCTTGAAGATCTAGGTTTTTGTAAAAAAGGTGAAGGAAAAGATCTAATAAATGAAATAAATCCGGGTGGAAACTTACCAGTGAACACAAATGGAGGGGGGTTATCTTGCGTACATCCAGGAATGTATGGTTTGTTTGTTACTCTTGAAGCATTAAGACAATTAAGAAATTCAGCTGGAGACGATGTTGGTAATAGAAAAGATGGTGGGTGGATTGAAAATGCCAAAATTTCTTTGGCTCATGGAAATGGTGGAGTTTTATCAAGCCAGGTAACTAACATTTGGGGATTAGAAGAAACCATTTGATCAAGGTTTCAAGATCACTTTACCTTTGGTGCCTCTGTTTAAAACCTTGTTTAGTGCTTTAGGTGCATTTTGAAGTGAAAACTTTTCTTCAATTTTTGGTGTGATTAGACCTTTTTCATGCCATTGAAATAGCTCTTTCATGTTTTCTTGAAAATCCTTTTTGTTATTTCTGGTAAAGGCTCCCCAAAAAACTCCAACTACATCGAACTCTTTAACCAGAGCTAAATTAACTGGAAACTTTGGTATCTCGCCAGATGCAAACCCTATAACAAGAATTCTTCCATATCTGGCAAGAGCTCTAGAAGAGGTTTCAAATAACGAACCTCCAACTGGATCAAAAATAATATCTACACCTTTTCCATTAGTAATTTTTTTCAGATCATCTTTTAAATTTTCGTAACCAATTGAGATGTCTGCACCTAATTTTTCAGTAAAATCTTGTTTTTCTTTTGATGAAGATGCAGCAATAACTTTAGCACCATAGATTTTTCCAATTTGTATTGCCGCTATACCAGTCGATCCAGAAGCACCTAGAACTGCAAGAGTTTCTCCATTTTTTATTTTTGCTCTTTGTTTTAACGCATAATGTGATGTTCCATAAGCGCATAACAATGCGCATGCTTCATCATAATTCATTGAATTGGGCATTTTATAAACTGATTGCTTGTTAACTTTTGTTATTTCTGCATAGCCTCCTAATTGAGTTAGACCTGCAACTTTATCTCCAATAACAAATTCTTTAACATTTGAACCCAAAGAAAAGATTTTTCCGGATACTTCCATTCCGGGAACAAAAGGAGTTTCTGGTTTATGCTGATATTTTCCTTGAACAAGAAGACCATCTGGAAAGTTCACTCCGCATGATTCAACTTTAATAATCACATCATCTGGATCATTAATTTTAGGTGCCTCTGATTCCTCGTATATTAAGTTTTCCAAAGAACCATAATCATTGCAAATTATAGCTTTCATATTTCAAAGTTAGGGAAATACTAGGGAAATTGTTTCAGCTATATATGCAGGTTTTTTAGCATCTTTTATTTCCAGTTCATAAAGGTTTATCATTCTATATCCACCATTCTCCATTAGATTTACTTTAATTATTTTTCTTTTTAATCTAACCAATGAATTTACTTTGACTGGATTAATAAACCTTACTTTGTCTGACCCATAATTTAAAGTTCTGCTGGAGTTATTTATTTTTGCCGTTTGTGAAGAAAGCAAAGGAATTAAAGATAACATGTAATAACCATGAGCAATCGTCTTTCCGTCTGGCATTTCTTTTTTTGCTCTTTCAACGTCTACATGAATCCACTGGAAATCACCAGTTGCTTTGGCAAAAGCATTTATTTTTTCCTGAGTAACTTCATACCAATCACTGGGTGTTAAAGGGGTATTTAGATGTTTTTCAATTTCATGTGGACTATTAATTTCAATCATATTATGAATTCACTTTAAATGTATTTGTACATATAATGCGATCGATCAGAAGTATGTTGTCTTACCTCTGTACTCCATCTTCCTTTTTCCACAGCAATTCCCCATTCTGGGCTATTAACAACTTCAGGGCTATCAATTTCATATAAAGCAATAAATTTTTGAGAGGGTCCATCCATATCTTTGGTTTCTCCACCAATAGAAAATTTAAAAGGCTCACCTTTGGAACGTGTGACTTTATTCACACCTGGTACATCGAGAAGGTAAGGAATGTGTTCGTTATCATAAACATCATTAAACAAATCTTCATAATCTGGCTTAATGTTCATTGAAACAATAAATAGATATTTTGAATTACTCATAATTTTCCCACTTTAAATTTATTTTATAACTTTAAAATAAATTAAAAATTAAATCAAAACTTCTTTGAAGATAAATATACAAATTGATTTGTTGTTAATTAAAATTATTTCAATTAGAATTTACTAATGTCATACAAAAAGAAATTTGAATTAGAAGGAGTAATTCCGGCTACATTAATATCATTTAATGAGGATTTTTCTATTGATGAAATAGAAAGTAGGAAACATATAAGTTTTTGCGCTAATACAAAGGGTATCTCTGCAATAACAGTCAATGGGCATTCTTCTGAAATACACGCATGTAATATAGAAGAACAGAAGAGAATATTAAATTTTTCATTAGATGAAGTTGGAGATAATGTTCCAATAGTTAATGGCATTTATTCTGATGGGAGTATAGAAGCAGCTAAGATAGCTAAATTGTCTGATCAATTAGGAGCTTCAGCTCTTTTATGTTTTCCTCCCCAAAGCATGTCAATGGGTGGTCATTTGAGACCCGAAATGGCTTTAGAGCATTTTAAAAGAATTGCTGATGTTACTGATTTGCCACTTATATGTTTTAATTATCCAGCAGCTGGGAATTTGTCATATCCTTTTGATACACTTTTAAAACTTTTTGACGAAGTACCTTCAGTTAAAGCTATTAAAGATTGGTGCAATGACCCTATGTTACATGAAAAGCACATTAGAGTTTTCCAAAATTTAACTAGACCTGTAAATGTTTTGACAACGCATAGTTCTTGGTTAATGTCTTCTCTAGTGATGGGAGCAAAAGGTTTGTTATCTGGGGCAGGTAGCGTTATTGCAGATTTACAAGTTGAGTTATTCAATGCAATTAAATCTAACGATCTTTCAAATGCAAAAAAAATAAATGATTCAATTTTTCCTTTAGTTCAATTGTTTTACAAACAACCATTTTTAGATATGCATAATAGGATGAAAGAAACACTTGTTTTACTTAACAGGATGAACAAAGCAGTTGTTAGACCACCATTAATGAAGTTGCCAATTGAAGAAATTGAATCTTTAAAAGCTGTCATTAAGCAAATCAATTTATCAGAAAATTATAAAGATATTAATGCTGCTGAATAATTTTTATACCTCATCATTATTTCAAATAATTAAATCATGAAACCTTTTCGAAGTAAGATAGATGACAAGACAGTCGAAGATTTAAAATACCAAATCTTAAAAGGAAGAATAATAAATTGGAGTCCTAAATCAAATAAAAATGCTGGGATAAAATTTGAAGATTTAGAACATATTTTAAATTATTGGAAAAATAAATTTGATTGGGGAAAACAAGAGAAAGATCTAAATAGTTTTCCTCAATATAAAACTAAAATTAATGAAACAGAAGTTCACTTTTTACATATAAAATCTGATTTTAAAAACGCAGTACCTTTAATGTTAATTCATGGTTGGCCTGGATCAATTTTTGAATTTTTAGATCTTATTCCTTTGTTAACAAATCCTAAAAATGAGAATAAAAAATCAATGTTACCTTTTGATCTAATAATTCCATCTTTGCCAAATGTTGGCTATTCTTTTTCAATTGAACAAAAACCTAAAGATTTAAAACAGATCTCATCCATTTTTATAAAACTTATGAAAAAAATTGGTTATAAAAAATATTTTGTTCAAGGTGGTGATCTAGGTTCATTTATTGCCTCTATAATGGCAATAAAAGATCCCAAAAATATTCTTGGCATACATATTAACTTTTTGCCATTGCCAAGAGGTCTAAATAAAAATCCAAATAATAAGTTGGAAGAACAGTTCTATAGCAAACTAAAAAATTGGATGCATTTTGAAACTGGTTATCAAGCAATTCAAGGCACAAAACCATTTACAATTGCTCATGCTCTTAACTCCTCACCAATTGCACTTTGTTCATATATCTGTGAAAAATTTTTTTCTTGGACAGATAATAAGGGAAAATTGTTTAGAGTAATTAATATTGATAGAATGCTGGCAAATATATCATTGTACTGGTTTACTGGATGTATAGGGGCATCATTTTGGCCTTACTATATTCGTCATAAAACTGATTGGCCTATAAATAAAGATTATCCAATATTAGTTCCAATGGGATATAGTGAATTCCCAAAAGAGCTTTTTTCTCCTCCTAAAACTTTAGCTGATCAATTTTATAAAAACATAATTTATTGGGAAAAACATAATAAAGGTGGACATTTTGCAGCAATGGAGCAGCCAGAAAAATTAACTACAGATATAAACAATTTTGTAAAAAAAATAATATAATTATTCATGTGAGTTCTTGAAAAGATTTTTTATTTGTTCTCGAAATTCATTATCTACAGTAAAAAAATGCCCATCTTCCTCATGTATAGAAGTTCCAGTTGAATGAAAGGTGAAAATATGATTATAAAAATCCTCTATATTTTTTATTTTAAAATTTTGATTTTTATTGTCTTGTATTATTGGAGTTCTCATACATATAGTTCCTTTAAATAAAAATTATATTTTTCTTAATAACATCTTTCGATAGCTTTATTTATAGTTTTTAAACCTATTTTTCTTAATAAATCTCTCTTATATTTTTCGGATGTGTGCTGATTATCAAAAATATCTATATTCCATGAAAACTCATTGAGTTTATCTTCTAAGTTAATGTTTTTTTTGTTTTCCCATTCTATTGCTATAGGTTTGTCTGACACTCCTCCTACAGCAAATCTAATTTTATCTTTATTTGTTATAGCAGCAAATGATGCTATGGCAAAGTCACCAAATTTCTCAGAAATTTCTTCAAATGCATAACCAGTTTTTTTTTGAGAAATAGGAAATTCTATTTCAGTAGCTATTTCATTGGGTTCTCTTAAAGTAATTAGGGGTCCAAGATAAAATTCAGAAGCATTAACTTTACGTTCTCTAAACTTGTTTCTTAAAGTAATTTTACCTTTTAATGCTAAAAAACAAAGTGGTAATTCTGATGTTGGGTCACCATGACATATTGAACCAATAACAGTGCCTCTTGCTCTATGTTGCATGTGACCAACATATGAAATTGCTTGTGAAAGTAATGGTAAATCGTTTTGAGTATTTTCTCTTTTTTCTAAATCAAGTTGCCGGTAAGTTGGTCCAATAAAAACAGATTCATTTTTAGAAATTATATATGAGCTATCTTTTAGAAAGTTAATATCAATTAAAATTTTCGGCTTTATCAATCTCATATTTAACATAGAGACTATTGATTGACCCCCAGCAATAATTTGTGCATCATCACCATAATTATTAAGAATTGATAAAACTTCATCAATTGTATTAGGTTGAACATAATCAAATGGAGGAGGTTTCATTAATCATACCTAATTTAATTTTAATATAATTTAACATTGTAGTCTTTTTGGGGTTTGTAATTTTTTCAAAAGAATTAAAAAATTGATTTATAATTATTTTAGATGCTGAGTTTAATAATCTGTTTCCTACTATTGATATCTTTCCATTCACATTAGCAGAATATGAGTAAGAAATTTTTATTTTACCATCAATTTCTGTCAAATTTAAAATACCTTCTCCATTTCCTTGACCAAGTTTTCCTGAAGCATTTCCTTTTAATTTTAATGACTTTTCATTTTTTATATTGGTTAATTGGACAATAAATTTATACTCACCTTTTATTGGTCCAACCTTGATATTTATAATGCCTAAATAATGATTCTTTTTAATTAATTCAATTTTTTTACATCCAGGAATAATATCTTTTAGAGCTTTTACATCTAACAACTTTTTCCAAAGGGTACTTTTATTCATATTTATTATAACATTACCCGAACCTGAAATTGGATAATCAGTTTTTAAGTGCAAACTTTTATTCACAAACTTTGATTTTATTTCTTTTTGTTTATGGTTTAAATAAAAATGAATTTTAGACTTAGTTAGAGGTAGTGTTATGTTGTCTAATCCTGTTGCATCTGAAAAGGCATTTGCTATTGCAACAGGGGTTGACATACAATTGCCTTCACCTAATCCTTTTGAACCAAGTGGTGTAAATGGACTAGGGGTCTCAATGTGTATAATCTCGGGTTGATTTATTTCTTTGCTTGAAGGTAATAGATAATCTTGAAAAGATCCCGACAAAAAAGAACCATCTTTTTCATATTTAAATTCTTCTAAAGTTGATGCTCCAACAGCGTGAGCATAAGCTCCATAAATTTGTCCATCTGCTAGTAATGGGTTAAGAATTTTGCCAGCATCATGTCCTGTAATATATTTATCTATTTTCATGGAGCATTTCTCTGGGTCGATTTCTATTCCACATACATCAAATACAAAACCATATACAAGAGATCCATTTATTTCATCTTTGTCGTTTGGAGGCTTTATTTCTGAATCTGACCAAAAGACTACTTCTCGTAAACCTTGTTCCATTTCATCTGGAATTTCACTTGGTGACCAATGAGATATTCCAGCTAAACGTTTAAATGATATACTGTTGTGAGAATTATTTTTATCTAATATTCTTCCATCTAAAAATTTGACGTTATCAGATTTACAATTAAGTTTTGAAGAAGCAATTTTAACAAGTCTTTCTTTTAATTTTTTTGCAGCTATAGATGTGGTTCCTGCTACTGCACCTGCAAAACGACTTGAATAATTTCCAGCAGCAATTGACCATGCGTCTTTTTGTGTATCTAGAGTTGTGTTAACTATTATGTCATTAGGGTTTAATGAAAAAATATCTGCTACAACTTGGCTAATAACGGTTTTGTGACCTTGACCTTGTGGCACACTGTCACATGAAACATAAACACTTCCTGTTGGTCCAATAGACACTGAAGATGAAGCTAAAGCGCCACCTTTATGCCCAGCTTTCTCTCTTTCAGAATATGGAAGAGCAGTAGTGATATAACCCATATTTGAAATTGAAGGTTCAATAATTGCTGAATATCCAATTCCATATAACATACCTTTTTTTAAGGATTTCTTTTTTTGATTCATTATTTTTTTGAATGTCTCTGATTTTTTAACTTTTTCTATTAATTTTTTATAATTTCCAGAATCTAAAATAGCTCCTGCGGGAGATTTATATGGAAATTGATTACTATTTAAAATATTTTTGTTTATAACTTCTAAATGATCTAGTTTTAGTTTATCTGAAATTTTTTTTATTAATCTCTCAAGTGCAAAGTAATGTTGAGGACCACCAAAGCCTCTGTTTAAACCACTTGGGGTTTTGTTTGTTAAAATTACTCTGTTTCTACAACTAATATTTTTAACCATGTAAGGACCGCTTAAATTACCATGCATTCTATATAATGATGCCGGTTCTGGAGCTCTTAAATAAGCCCCCACATCATCTACTTGATCATAGTCAATTGCTTTAATTAAACCGTCATTAGAAACTGAGGCTTTTATCTTAGTCAAACGACCAGTAGCTGAAGAAGCTGCTGTAAGATGTTCAATTCTGTCCTCAATCCAAACCACATTTTTATTTGTTATTTTTGATGCCAAACTAGTTAAAATTATCATAGGCATAATTGCTTGTTTTATTCCAAAACTTCCACCTGAATCATTAATTGATATTAATCTTAATTTACCTTCATCTGTTTTTAGAGCTCTTGATAAAACAGAATGAAGACTGTAGGGTCCTTGAAAATTAGATTTTACTGTATAAATTTTATCATCATGATCATAATGACTATGAACAACAAAACCTTCTAATGGTGTGCAGCTATTTCTAGGGTAGGTAATTTCTATTTCCACTTGTTTGTAGGAACTATTAAAATATTTTTTTGGATTACCATATTCAAAGTTTCTGTCACTAACAATGTTACTTTTTGTACCAGTATGAACAAAATTTGATTTGGTTCTTATAGCTTCCTTAATATCAATAATTGGTTTGTTTATAGAATATTCAACTTCAATTAAATCAATTGCGTCTTCTGCTATGTATCTATTTTCTGCTAGGACTAATGCAATTGGTTCACCGACATATTTTACTTCATCAATTGCACAACACCATGATTGAAAATCAGTTCTAATGACAGATAAAAGTGGGCTTGATAATTTGCTAAAATCTCTTCCCGTTAGGATGTAATGAACACCTTCTAGATTAATTGCTTTTTCTAAACTTATTTTTTCTATTTTAGCTGAGGCGTGATCAGATCTTAAAACAGCAACATGAAGAGTATCTTTTGGAATAGCAAGGTCAGCACCGAATTGCCCTTTACCGCTAATTAATTTATCATCTTCTTTTCTATTAACATTGCTTCCTATATAACAGTTTGCAACTTTAACGGTATCCATTATTTTTTAAAATCCAGTGTATTTAGGTTTTCTTTTTTCAGAAAAGCTCTCTACACCCTCTTTAAAGTCATTTGAACTTCTCAGTCGACCATAGGCTTCACCCTCTAATTCAATAGAAGTGTGTAATGTAGAATTTTGAGTAGAATTTAATACTGACTTTATTGTTCTTTGTGCAAGAGGCGAAACATCAATTAATTCATCAACTAAGCTTTGAGTGGTTTTATCAAGATTTTCTTTTTTTACTACTTCACAAGCGATCCCTAAATTAAATGCTTCTTCACCTGATAACCTCTTGCCTCTCATAATAATATTTTTAGTTCTAGATATGCCAATCATTTTTGCCAACCTTGCGGAACCACCTGAACCAGGTATCATGCCTATCTTCATTTCTGGTAATGATAATTGAGAGTCAAAAGTTACTATTCTAAAATCACATGCGAGAGCAAACTCAAAACCAACACCAAAACAGTAACCTTGTATAGCAGCAACAACTGGTTTTTTTAATTTTTCTGGTGTCATTACATTTTGTGCTAATAAAGTAAGATCTTCAGGCGTTTCTTCCATGAAACCAGAAATATTTCCACCAGAAGAAAAATTGTCTCCATCAGATCTTAAGACAATTACTCGAACATCATCATTTCGGTCTAACTCAATTAATGATTTAGCCATTTCCAATCTCTGAGAAAACAAAACTACGTTTAGAGGAGGTCTGGAAAGCACTAAATCTGCTCTCTTTTTTTCTTTATTTATTTCTAATCTAAATCCATCAAATTTTTGAACTTTCAAAAAAATCTCCATACTAACTTTTACAAATTATTTATTCTGCAGCTTTATTAGTTTTGTTAGGAATGTCGTATTTGTCCATGACCCTATCAACAACTTCCTCAAAATCTTCCCAAGGTGTTTCTCTGAAGTTATGGTTTCTTATTATAAAGGATGCTCCTGCATAGAACTTTTCATATTGAAGTTGTCTTCCTGCAAACTCTGATCCAACTACATCCCAAGCTAATTTAAAAAGTTTCATTCTATCAATTGCATTCATTTGTGGCGTTTGAAAGTATTTTTCAAAATCTTCAACAAGTTCTTTATTATTCATGACTTTAACACTAGCAGGCATTTGAAAAACTCCACCACCACATAATGTTCTTAATTCATCAATAATCATTGAGTAATTATCTGTACAAAAATTTAATGCAGCATACATTATTCTTCTATTAAATGTTTTGTAATCTTTAGGCCAGTCCTCAGCTTTTTCAATTTGACCAAAAATCATTCCAGATAATGTTGCTTCTAAAGCTGACATCTTACCTAAAGTTTCTCTAACTGCTGGCACTTCATCTGCACCTGTTGCTTTTGCAACTTTTGAACATAAACCAACTATTAATTCCATTTTGGACCAGTATCTAACATTTGATTGATGATTACCGTAACAGTGCGCTGGTGTTTTGAAATAAATTTCCCTAGCTTGAATAGCATCATTCATTACAAAAACTTTTTCCCATGGAATTAATACGTTATCGCACATAACTAAAACATCAGTTTCATCCTGGTTCCATGATAAAGGGGCATCAAATTGATTGTCATAATGATTTGATAATGGTTGCCTCATCCATAGAGTTAAACCATCAGCATTACAAGGTAAAGCACAAGTTATTGATTGTTTAACTTGATCAGGGGCTAAAGGTATTAAATTTCCAATCCAAATTTCATTCGCAAAAACAGCACTGGTTGCAAGCATTTTCATTCCTGAAATAACCACACCTTTATCATTTTCATTTACTACAGATAGTGTCGGTATTGGCAAATTTCTTTTTTGATAGAATTCTGGGTTTCTTGCAGCTTGAGGAGGTACGACTGCATATGAAGCAAAAATATCATTTTTTTTCATATGTTGATAATAGTTTAAAAGGTTTTTACTAAATTTATAATTGTCATTATCAAAAATTTCAGGACTAGTAGACATTCCAGTAACAAAACTTGCAACATGATCCATTGAACGACCCATCATTCCACTTGTATGATCAGCTATAATTTTGTGGGCTTTAGAACGTTTTCTTAAATCGTTCTTGTTTTTTGCTTGAATAAACCAAGTCGAGTATTCTTCGCCATTTTCTTTGTAAGTCAAATCCTCTTTAAATTCAGTTTGATGTTTTAGATCATAAAGTTGAGAAATTGTTTTCGCAGCTCTTGAAAAAGCAGGGTGTTTAGTGACATCTTGTATTTTTTCATCACCTATATATACAGTCCTGCCATCACGTATTTGTTCTAGGTGTTCTTTGCCAGTTTTAATCATAACTAAAAATCTTTGTCATTTTTATAGTAATGCAATTCAAACAATGTACATCCATTGTCAGATTTAAAAGGTCCGTGATAGACTCCTGGGGGTCTGCATGCAAATGTAGATTTATCAAATTTTTCACCACCCTTACCATTTTGATCATTTCCAACTATTAGGTCACCTTTTACAAGAAAAACTTCTTCCCAATGATCATGTACAAATGGTTTAGTAGTATAAACACCAGGATCAAATCTTAATAACCTTGATCTGCTGCCTGTCTTTTCATCTTCATTTATATCAGATGCAAGTATTTTTTGTTTTATACCTGAAGGATAACCTGGTGGTGTTTCCCAACCATCAGTGTCAGAAACAAATTCAAATTCTATATGTGGTTTATTTTTCATTCTCTGATAATGGTATAATTAGTTAAAATTGTCTAGCTCATATTCTCCTGAAACAATTTTCCTTCGTAAAATTTTTCCAGTAGGTGATTTTGGTATTTCTTTAATAAAAAAATATGAACGAGGTCTTTTAAAATTTGAAAGTGCCGATTGTCTGCAATGTTCGTCGAGAGAATTAATATCAATTTTTGAATCACTTTTAATAAAAGCACAGATTTTTTGCCCCCATTTTTCGTCATTTAAACCAACTACTACTACCTCAAGAACATTCTTGTGAAGAGATAAAACATTTTCAATTTCAACTGGAGAAACGTTTTCACCTCCTGATATTATCATGTCATCTACTCTTCCAGTTACAAATAGATCACCATCTGTATTTAAATATCCTGTGTCTTTAGTAAAATACCAACCATCAATTATTGATTTTTTATTTGCTTCTGGTCTGTTTAAATACCCCTGAAATGCTTCTTCACTATTTATATTAGCTATTATTTCGCCTTCTTCATCAACTTTAGTTAATGAGTTTGGATCATTGGAATTAATTTTAACAACTCTAATCATTTGATTTAATCCTGCTTTACCAGCCGAACCTGGTTTATTGAAAGCATCTTGTTCAATTGTAAATGTATATATCTCTGATGAACCATAATGATTTATTAATTGTTTCGCAGAAAAATTATTTTTAATTTTTTTAATTAAACCGTCTGTCATCGATGCTCCAGCAAAGCCTAATTTTTTACAGGATATAACTTTTTGTTTTTTGAAGTGAGAAGATTCAATTAATTCATGGTATAGGGTTGGAACTAGATACAAAGAAGTTATTTTATATCTATCAATCAAGTTTATAGTTTCTTCAGAAGAAAATTTAGGTTGGGCAACAAACCTACCATTTATCAAACTCATTGCTATTAGAGATCTTACTCCCATGGTATGATATAAAGGCATAACTCCAAGTGTAGACTCATTTTTTTCGTAGTGATTTTGTGCTACATGTGCAATTGCCGAAGTTCTTTCAGCCAAATGTGTTCTTGGCACACCTTTTGGATTTCCTGTAGTTCCTGATGTATATAAAATTAGTGAAATATCTTGAGGAAGTGAATATGAGTAATCAACTTCATGGAAATTCAAAAGTAATTCATCAAAATTTATACAGTCCTCAATTTTTGAATTCACAGAAATTTTTATTAAATTTTTTGCAAATTCTGATAATTTAACGTCCTCACTACTAAATTCTTCATAAACAATAGATTTAGCTTCTGAATCTTTTAAAAAAAAATCTATCTCTTTTGTTTTAACCCGCCAATTAACTGGAACTAAGGTTATACCAACAATTTGACAAGCCCAATATAAAGTGCATGCTTGAAAATTATTTTGCAAGATTGTTAAAATTTTATCACCTTTTTTCATTCCTAATTTAAGTAATGAACCTGACAAATTTGAAATTAGTTTAAACCAATCTGTATATGACAAACTTTGCTTTTTGTAGGATATGGCTATAGAGAAGGGGTCTCTTTTTACAGACGCTATAAATGAAGTCCCTAAATCAAACATTATTTTATTTCTTTTTCATGTCTTTTCTTAATAACTTCAGAAACTGCTAATATAATACCAGTGTAACCAGTACATCTACAAATATTTCCGCTAAGTTTTTCTCTTAAATCTTCTTCATTGTAAAAAACATTTTCATTTAATATTGAAACTATTGTTATAAAAAAACCAGGTGTACAAAAGCCACACTGAAGTGCGTGATATTTTTTGAAAGCCTCTCTTAAATCTTTATATTTATTGTCATTTGCCACACCTTCAATTGTAAATATTTCACTATCTCTAATTTGTGCGGCCAACATTAAACACGATCTTATGGGTCGTTCGTTGAATAAAATAGTACATGCCCCACATATTCCATGCTCACAACCAACATGTGTTCCAGTTTTTCCACAATTATATCTTAAAAAGTCACTAAGAAGTAATCTTGGTTCAACTTCTTTTTCAATAATCTCATCGTTTAGTTTAAATTTAATATTTATTTTATTTTTTGAATTATATAATTTCATAAAAAATTAGTTGTCTTTATATGATTGAATTAATTTGTATCTCATGGTTTTACCAGAACCAGTTCTAGGGATGGTTCCAGTTTCAATAATTTTTTCTGGAACTTTATAATCAGAAATTATTTTTTTGCATTCATCAATTATATTTTTTACATCTAATTTATAGCCTTCCTTAAGTATTACAAACGCTCCAGGAATTTCTCCCAATTGATCATGAGGCAATCCAACAACAGCGCAATCCAATACTTTTTCATTTTTTAATATAGCTTCTTCTACTTCTGTGGGAGATATATTTTGACCACCTCTAATAATAATTTCCTTTAATCTACCAGTTATTGTTAAATAACCATTTTCATCTTGTTTTGCTAAATCACCTGTATAATACCATCCATCTTTTAAAACTTTTTTTGTTTCTTCAGGTTTATTATGATATCCCTGCATTACGTTTGGTCCTCTGCAAATTAGTTCTCCCTCTTGATTTATGCTAGCATCTTTATTGTTTTCAGGATTTATAATTCTTACCCCTAAACCTGGTAATGCTAAACCACAAGAACCCATAATTCTGTTTTTACCGGGCCAATTCATAGTAACAAATGTTGATGTTTCAGTTATTCCATATCCATCTAGAAGTTCTATTTTGAAAAAATCCTCAAATTCTTTATTTAATTGTAATGGCATAATTGCGCCTGCGGACACACATCTATTTATATTATTTATTTTTAGTTTTTCTTTCTTTGCAGTTGCTAACAAATAGTGAAACATTGTAGGCACACCTGGAAGTAGTGTGTATGGATGTTTTTCTGACTGTTGAAAAATCATTCTTGGAGAAAATCTTTCAAGCAAGTGCTCTGTAGCTCCAGATGCTAAAATTCCAAGAACACATAAATTCAATGCATACGAATGAAATAAAGGTAAGGGAGAAAGAACCAAATCTTTTTTATTTAAACCAATTATAGGCATGCAACAGCTAGCAACGATCCAAAGCATACTTCTTGAGGTTAAAACTACTCCCTTTGGCTGACCAGTAGTTCCTGATGTATATAAAATATATCCAGGAAGATCTATATTCTCGTCATCGATAGAGTAATCATTTTTTTGCTTAGTTCTAATTGCTTTTAAATGATTTCCATCATTTTCTATATCTTCAGTGTATATAATCTCGATTGACAAACTCTGTTTAGCAATAAATGCATCAAGTTGTTTTTTAAATTTTGCTGAAGTGATTATTAGTTTGCAAGAGGCATCCAGTATTTTGTATTCTATTTCAGAAAAAGTTGAATCAAAACTAATTGGTACAACAACGCATCCTAATCTGAGAATAGAAAAACAAGAAACAATCCAATCAACTGAATTTGGTAAAATTATAGCAATAGAATCACCGGTATTAATATTAAATTCTTTAAAACAATTTGCTAAATTAGCAGTCTCAAAATTTAATTGTTTATATGTTATATCTTCATTTTGGTCAGAAAAAGCTAGTTTGTTTTTTAGATCACTAGCTTGCTTTTCTAATAAATAATTTATAGGTTTTATGACTTCTTTATTTATCATTTTTTAATCCTTTAAATTTTATACCATGCAGAATCCACCATTTATACTGATGACTTGACCTGTAATCCAATTTGCATTACTGGAACACAAAAATGTAACCATGGGCGCCACATCATCTGCTTCTCCAATTCTCTTAAGTGGATAAGATTTTAAAATTTTATCCATATTTTTTTCTAAGAATTCGTTATTTGAGTGTGTTGTTTTAACTAACCCTAAAGAGATAGTATTGACAGTTATAGCATATCTTCCAAGTTCTTTTGCTAGAGATTTTCCCAATGCAATTGTTCCTCCTCTAGCTGCCGCTGTTATTGCTAAATTAGCTTCTCCTATTCTTGAACTATCTCCTACTATATTAATAATTCTTCCATGTTTTTTTTCTATCATTTTTTCAATAACTAAATGACTGCAGTTTATAGACCCTTTAAGACAGATATCAATTTGTTTGTCCCATTCTTCTGGTTTAGACTCAATAAATCTTTCTATTCTAGTATAGCCAGCATTATTAATTAAAAA
>MDSZ01067122.1_pt1 | contig 15537 bp, 10 predicted proteins | sample 811201 | NCBI WGS metagenome assembly MDSZ01 (sample SAMN05326647, study PRJNA326480) | marine metagenome | isolation source: seawater | place: Indian Ocean: North | collected 2010
ATGTGTTCCTGCGTTGAGTATTAAAAGGACGAGCGCGCCGCGGTTCTTCTCTCGCTCCTACGCATTCTTCTTCTTCTTCTTCTTCTTTTTCTTTTTCTTCTTCTTCTTCTTCTTCGCGTGTGTATATTTGATTCTCTTTCAATTATGTATGGATATTTGTGTGATGGTAGTTACGCCAACCAGGTTCTCGGGTTCTTGAATGCATCCAACGCATCCGCCTCTCTACTCCCCTCTTTCGGTTGCATGTCGTATTGCCATCTCGCGGTGAGCGGCAAGGACATCAAAATAGACTCGATTCTACCGCCGGTTTTCAAGCCAAACGTCGTCCCACGGTCGTACACCAAGTTGAATTCGACGTATCGGCCTCTTCTCATTTGTTGCCAGTCTTTTTGTTCTTGCGTGAACGAATCGTCTTTGTGCTTGGCAACCAACGGAACGTACGCCGGGACGACGGCTTGCGCCATATCCGTAGCAAACGCCAACAATTCCTCCTTCGGTCTGTCGTTCATGTCATCGAAGAAGACGCCACCAACGCCTCTGCGTTCACCTCTGTGTTTGATAAGGAAGTAATCATCCGCCCATTGCTTGAATTTCGGGTAATATTCCGGGTCGTGTTTATCGCACGCGTCTTTCAAAATCCCGTGGAAGTGGGCGACGTCGTCGTCGAAGATATAACTCGGCGTCAAATCCGTGCCACCGCCAAACCACCACGCTTTCGGCGCATTCGGGTCGTCTTTCGGCGCATCGGTTTCAAAGTAACGATAGTTAAAATGGACAGTCGGTGCCATCGGGTTGATCGGGTGCATGACCGAGGAAATCCCGGCGGCGAAAAACGGAATAGTTTCCGACCCGACCCCTTGCTCTCCAGTCGCCGCTCTGTACGCCTCCGGCGGCATTTGTCCGTATACCACGGACACGTTGATCCCGGCTTTTTCAAACACCTTGCCGCCTTGTAACACTCGAGAGATGCCGCCTCCTCCGCCTGGTCTTTCCCACGCGTCTTCGTGAAACTTCCCGCCGTCCAAATCTTCGATGGCTTTGCAAATATCGTTTTGTGCCTCTCGAACCATCTTCTCAAACTTGGCGCGCATTTCATTCGAGTCGCCTTCCCCTCCCGGTCGTAAAAGCGTCAGCGGCGCTTCTTCTAACGCGACTTCGTCTTCTATCATCGCTGCTCTCGCCGTCGCTGCTCTCATCGTCGCGGCCGCCTCTCGTCGTCGCCCGATTTGTTGTCGTCTCGCGACATCGCATCGTTGGTGTCTTCGACATTCCGATCTCTTTATCTTGTTGCCTTTCACGACGAATGATGATGATGCACTCGTCGTCGCTGTCGTCGTCATCATTTTTATTTTTTTATTTCTCTCTTCTCACTCCCGTGTTGTCGTCTTCACTCTTTGCGTTTCCAAAACGACGCGTTTTACAGCAGAGTAGAGTCTCTTCGTCGTCGGATAAAAGTGTCGAAGTATATATAATACGTCGCGTGTCGAAAGTGATGAATGATGATGTTTTTCGGATTGGAATGGTTTTTTTGGATTTTTTTATCTCTTTTTTTCCCTTTTTTTGTCGAGAAAAAGATCTCTCTCTCTCTCTCTCTCTCTCTCTCTCGTAATAATAAGGGGGGTCAAGAGATCATATTCACTACTGGGCTCAAAAAGACCACACACACACAAAAAAAAAAAAAGGGAGGAGGAAGAGGCCTTTCGACGACTCTGATTGAAGAAGACCACCACCACCCAATACTAACAAAAAAACAAAACGACGAAAAAAGAATCGACATTTCAGTTTTTCTTCTTCTTTCGACTTTGACGAAAAACATTAAAAGAGACGAAAGAAAAAGTCGAAAGAAAAAAAAAAGAAAAAACCCGAAGACTTTGTTGACAAAAAGAAAGGAAGAGAGAGAAAGAAGAGAGAGAGGGGTTCAATAGGGTCTTTCTTTGGATCTTTTTTTGAACGACTTTGAATACAAAAAGTGCGGAAGAAGAAGACAAAGAAGACAAAGAAGACAAAGAAGACAAAGAAGAAGAAGAAGAAGAAGAAGAAAAAAAAGCGCCTTAAAAAAAAAAAAGTCGTCGCAAAAAATCGATCGCCCAAAGGGGGGTCTCGAGACGCGCGCGCGCTCTCGCTGCTCACGTGATGATGATCGTCGTCGAGGACGACGACGACGACGACGACGACGACGACGACGACTCGAGACCCAAAGTTGGGTGGATTCACACGCCGAAAGAAGAGAGCGAAGAGAACCCGACGAACCAAGCGAAGAAAGTCTCAATGTCGACGACGACCTCGATCGACGACGGCGACGACGTCGAAACCCCTTCTCATGTGTTTTTGGGGTCGCCGTCGTCGTCTGGAGGCGTCGAGACTTTGAAGAAAAGTCTTCGTCGCGACTTTGTTGACCACCACTCGAACAACAACAACAACAACAACAACAACAACAACAACAACAACAACAACAACAACGGTGAGAGGAGGAGAACGACGACGACGATTTCGACGACGGATGAGGAGACGAGGAGGAAGGACGACGATGGGAGTCACGATGCGAATGCGACTGAAAAGGCGATGGTCTGTTATCGCTTCGATCTCGCGTTCGACGCGTTTAAAGAGTACTACGACCATCATCATCATCATCGTGCGACGGCGCGAGACGACGACGAGAGAGGGCCTCTGGTGCGCGTGGCCATGACGATGTTCGAGAAGTTCGTCCCGGATTTGATGACGAGACGGAAAAGGCGGCGGTGTTTGAGCAGAGAGAAAGTGGAAACGTGGGTGCGGAATATCGAGGCGAGTTACAGACAGACCATCGACTACCACAACCGCGCGCACGCGACGGACGTCACGCAAGGAGTGGGGTACATTTTGGAGAGAGGGCTGAGTCAAGAGTTGGACGACGTAGAAGTGTTCGCGTTGATTTGCACGGCGGTGGCACACGACTGCGGCCATCCAGGGAAGTCGAACGTGTTTTTAGTCAAAACGAAGAGTGAAAAGGCGAAGAAGTGGAACAACGAAGCGGTGAATGAAAATGAACACGTGGAATACGCGATTGAAACGTTCGAAAAGTGCAAAGTGTTCGGCGACGATAATAGCAATAGCAATAGCGAGGATGAAGACGAAGAAGACGAAAGCGACGACGACGGGAAAAATACGATGAAAGAAACCGTGTACGAGATTTTGAAGACGGCCATTTTATATACCGATATGAATAAACACGAGACGTTAATAGAAGAATTTCGGAAGGCTGTGGAGAGAAATAGAAATAAAAAAACTATCAAGGAGTGGACGAAGAAAGAGGACGTACACGTTGTGTTAGGGTACGTGTTACACTGCGCGGACGTTATGAACGCGTGCAGGCCTTGGCCGATGGCCAAGAAATGGGCAGAGTTGATCACGGAAGAGTTCTATAAACAAGGCGACGTGGAGAAATCTTTGGGATTTGAAAAGTTAACCGGCGCGCACGTGGATAGATCTTTACGAACGAACATCACGTCCTCGAGGCAAGCGGTTAACTTTGCCGGGGAAACCGTGAAGCCTTTATACGGAATGTTGAAGGAAATCGTACCCGACGCGGTGGAGCCTTTGTTGAAGCAGCTGGAGTTGAACGAGACGAAGCATCGCGCGTTGATCCAACAAGAGAGTGTAGGTAGAGTAGCGAGTACTGGCATTAAGTAACATAGGTTACGTACGCGTACGGCGCGGTATATATATATACAACAACAACAACGTCCCTCCCGCCTTCGTGTTTTTACTTTTGTTCACTTCCCATACGCGGTCTTCGAGAAGGGTGAATATCCGGTTAAGATATCGTCGACCGGCACTTCGTTTGCGATCATGTGCACCATGAGAAGGTTATTGGCGCTGATTTGTCCGACTAAATAAATTATCTCGCAGACGTGTTCCGGACCCAGACCGAATTCTTTGAGCAAATATTCTTTCTCCCGTTCGAGCAGGACGCCTTTGTGCGACAGCGCCAATTTCGCGCAGTATACATGGCCCAAAATATCTTTCGACGTCGGTTGTCCTTGATGCACGATCGCGTCGATGTCCTCTTTACTCGCCCCGTGCTTTTCCATTCCCATCGCGTGAAACGTCAAGCACAATTCGCAACTGTTCGCAGCCGACACCGCGCAGAAGATCGCTTCCATTTGCAACGGCGTCACGTGGGCGTACGCGTTTCCAATCACCGCCATCTCTTTTTTTAGGAAATTGCTGAGCAGATTTGGCGTCCACGAGTCGTGGACGACGGCGTTTAACGGAGGGAATCCGGCGTCGGTCCACTCTTTCAACGCGGCAGCCTTGGCGTCGGCATCGTACGATGGCATCTCGTCGTATCTTTTAGAAATATAACGCGTCGTAATAAAAGTACTACGTTACAAAAGTGACGTCACTTGAAAGGTCGTTATTTTAGATCATCATCGTCGGCGGCATTTTATGTTCCCTTTTTGTACTCCCTACCCTAAATATTTCATTCAAACTCTCTTGTTCGGATGGTTTCTCACTTTTCGAACCCGGGTTTGATTCGGGTCAAAGCCACCCTCTTTTGCACCGAACACGCTCCATTTTGGCGTTTTTCGAACGTAATCCTTCGCTTCGAACGTTTCGCCTTTGGCGACCAAGTCTTGGAATTTTTCGTAATCGATCCACGTGTGCCACTCGCCGTCGATTTTATAATTCGTTCGAGCGAGCAAGACGCAACACGAGTGACTGTGTTCGCAAGCGAGCTCGTACGAAGAAGCATCTTTTCCCTCTTGCTCTCTATTCGTCAACCGACAGATTTCTTGGGAAAATTTTACTACGTCTTCGTGATACGGAACGTTTTTCATCGTCAACGCGCTCGCGCTCTTATCGCTCGAGCCACAATACGTCACGCCTTTAATCTCTATGAAATCTGGTTCGCCGAGCTTCACCAGTTTCGCGTACTCTTCGGCCTCGGCTAAGTTCCATCCGGCGACTAAGGTCAATCTGTACACCGTTCTTTGATGTTTCGTTTTTAAGCTACTCAGAGAACCTACGAATCTATCCCAGTAATCGCTATGTAACGGACGATCGATCGCTTTCAACGTCTCCGGCGTCGCCGCGTCTACGGAGACGTATAACTGCGTGATTGGAGGTAAATCTTCTATCGCTTTCGGGAATTGCGCGTTTGTAACTAAAAACGTAGACATGCGTTTCTTGTGGAGCAATTCAACGAACTTCCTGATTTCTGGGTACATGATTGGTTCCCCGACAAGAGATAACGCGCAGTGTCTCGGATTCATGCCTTCTTGCAACTTTTCCTCGGTCACGCCAGGCACGCCGCGCATTTCGTTGATCATTTTACGGTGTTGCCCTAACGCATCGTTAACTATATCGTCCGCTGGATTCATCTCCCACTTCCACTCTTTACCGACTGGATTCGTGTGATGTCGCCAACAAAAGACGCATTTATTCGCGCACGCCAACGACGGCGTAGTTTCCATGCACCGGTGCGATTCGATTCCATAAAACGCGTGCTTATAGCACCCACCTCGACCCCTTAGCATTGCTTTCGTCCATCTGCATAGCTTTACACCCGAATGCGTCCCTATTATCTTATACCCTTGTTTTGTTAACGCTTTTCGAAGCTTTGGCGTGACCATTTCCGGTTTCGACGCGTTTGGGTCGCGAGCGCTCGCGCCTCCGTCACCACCCACGTCTTCCACGTCCATATCATCCTCGGATCCAGAAAAGTAACTTTCCGTGTCCGAGCGATCGTCGATGTATTCGTCTTCAGTTTCTTCGTTTTCATTGGTGTCGCTGTTCTTTTTTCCATTCTCTTCTTGTTGTTCATCCTTCTTCTTCCTTTGCTTCTTCTCCGCCGACGGAAACACTCTTCCTTTTACCTTCTCCGTCCACTTTTCAAATTGCGCTTTCATCTCTATTTCGCTGCTTTCGTCCCCGTCGCATTTCCTCAATATTCTTTCCGCGCCCATCCTCGCGAAGTGTTTATCGATCATCCTCGCCGCTCGATTAAAATTTTCCTCGTACTGCGAATCGCCGACGCCAAAGACGCAAAACTTCAACTCTTTCAAATACGACCATCCCGATCGTTCGTCGTACGCTTGTTCTTCCGCCCATTTCATGAAATGTTTCGAGTCTTCCGCGATCTCGCCGCCAGTGGTCGTCGAAACGACAAAAATAGCGCATTTTAACGACGACCCTGACGTCGACTCGTCTCCTCGCTCTTCTTCGTTCCCGAACGTCTTCTCTGGTTCCACCACGTTGCTCAAATCGATAACCATCGCGTCGACGTCGGCGCCTAACTTTTGCGCCAACATTCGCGCCGTCCCGCCCGTGCTCGCGTAAAACACGCGCGTCTCCTCTTTTCCTCGCGTCGTCAAAGTCGCCTCTCCGCGTCGTCGTCGTCGTTGTTGTTGTTGTTTCGCCTTCAAAGTTCGACGCGACACCGACGACGACGATTTTGCGTCGCCGCCAGACGACGACGAAAACCAAGGAGAAAACAACGACCAAAAAAAGGAATCATCATCCTTCTTCTCGCTTCTGCTGCTCGACCCCCCAGACGACGACGACGACACAAAAGAGCGCGACGATATTTTGTGCACCGCGTACACGCCCCCGAGGACCGCCGCCAAAACCCGCGCCGCGTCCTCCCACCAAAACCATTTTTGTTGTTGCCGTCTCAAAGTCGTCTCTTGCGTCGTCGTCGTCTCGTCCATGATGATGATGATGTTTTCCTTCTTTTGCTCTGGAGTAAAATCGTCTACTTCTTTCTTATCCTTGAATTCGTCAGCAGAAGTTATACCTATTCTAACTTCATTTACCAACCAACTACAAAACCCGACTCGCCAAGTTTGGAATACATTTGCAGACTTATACTGTTCGTCACGGTCCGAACAGCCAATATGATGTGTCGTCCAAAAAGGTCTCTCTCTCGTCAAAACGTCTCGACATTTTTTCTCCTCTTCTTTTTTTTTTTCGCCTTTCTTTTTTTTTTGTACGCGTGTGTATGTTTAGGGTATCATTTGTGCAGTTTTTTTTCCAAAAAAAAATAAAAAAACAAAAAAAAAGACCGGAGGGAAGACAAGAAGACTTTTTTCTCGAAAGAAAGAAAAAGACATCACAAAAAAAAAACTCTTCGTCTCATCACATCATCATCATCATGCTGGGCGCTCGACAATCGGACGTGTTCTTCGGCGAGCGCGAGAGCGGGAGAGACGTGCGGCAAAACAACGCGACGGCGGTGCAAGCGGTGGCGAACATCGTGAAAAGCAGCTTAGGACCGGTCGGGCTGGACAAGGTGCGTCTTTGTTCGCGTCGTGCGATTTTGATTTTTGATGTTTCGATTTTTTTTTTCTCTTCTTCTTCCTTTTCTCCCTTTTGTGAAGAAGTCAACGCTTTCTCTCTTCTTCTGCGTGTGATGTCGATCGCGTGTTCGCGTGCGTTGGTTTCTCTCTCTCTCTCTCTGTCTGTGTGTGTGTGTGTCTTCTTCTTCTTCTTCTTCTTGGTCTTTGTCTTTGTCTTCTTCTCGGGGAACGCGCTGACCACCACTCGCGGGGGGCTTCTTCGTCTTCGATGGACAGATGCTCGTCGACGATATCGGAGACGTGACGATAACGAACGATGGCGCGACGATTTTGAAGCTTTTGGAGGTGGAACATCCGGCGGCGAAGATTCTCGTCGAACTCGCGGAGTTGCAAGATCGAGAAGTTGGAGACGGAACGACATCCGTGGTCGTGCTCGCGGCAGAGTTATTACGAAGGGCGAACGATTTAGTGACGCAGAAAATTCATCCGACCTCGGTCATTGCCGGATACCGGTTGGCCGCGAAGGAGTGCGTGAAGTATTGCGAGAAGCACATGTCGAGAAACGTCGAAGAGTTAGGCGTGGAAACGATTAAGAACGTAGCAAAAACGAGCATGAGTTCCAAAATTGTAGGGATGGATTCAGATTTCTTCGCAGGTTTAGTCGTGAGCGCGTGCGAGAAGGTGAAGACGTACGACGATATGGGCGACGTGAAGTATCCGATAAATCGAGTGAACATTTTGAAAGCGCATGGAAAGTCGGCGAAAGAGAGTGAGGTTTTAGACGGGTACGCGTTGAATTTAGGCCGGTCGGCACAAGGCATGCCGACACACGTGTCGAACGCGAAAATCGCGTGCTTAGATTTCAACTTGCAAAAGACGAAAATGTTGTTTGGGATTCAAGTTTTAGTCAACGATCCGAAAGAGTTGGAAAGAATTAGAGAGGAAGAGTCTGCGATTACCGCGAGAAGGATTCAGATGGTTTTGGAAGCGGGCGCGAATGTCATATTTTGCTCAAAAGGTATCGACGATATGGCATTGAAGTATTTTGTAGAAGCTGGGGCGATTGCGTGTCGAAGAGTGCCGAAAGAAGATTTGAAACGCGTCGCTCGAGCGACTGGCGCAACGGTTTTGAGCTCTTTATCAGACATGGATGGGAACGAATCCTTCGACCCGTCGCATTTAGGCGAAGCGAAAGAAGTCTGCGAAACAAGGGTCAGTGATGACGAAATGATTTTAGTTAAAGATTGCAAATCCTCCGAAGCGTGCACCATGCTCTTGAGAGGCGCCAACGACTACTTCTTGGATGAAATCGATCGGTCTTTACACGACGCCTTATGCGTCGTCAAACGTTGCTTAGAATCTGGTTCAGTCGTTCCCGGAGGTGGAGCCGTTGAATCCGCCTTATCCGTTCATCTCGAACAAAAATCTGTCTCGTTGAGTTCGCGCGAACAACTCGCGGTTGCAGAATTCGCCGAAGCGTTGTTGTGCGTCCCGAAAACCTTGGCCGTCAACGCGGCCAAGGATTCCACCGATTTAGTCGCAAAATTACGAGCTTACCACTTTGCCTCTCAATCTGGCAAAGAGGAGGACAAGCATTACGCCGGCTATGGTTTAGACTTACACAAAGGCGAGTTGAGGGATAACATCCAAGCCGGCGTTCTCGAACCGACGATGAGTAAGTGTAAGTCGTTCAAGTTTGCCACGGAAGCCGCGATTACGATTTTAAGAATTGACGATATGATTAAACTCGATAAGGAGGAAGGAGACGGGAGAGATGGGTTTTAGGGTGATAACTTTTGACGAAATATGAGAGAGAATAGCGTCTTTCGCAACAGTGCTAGAAATAAGATGTATGTATAAAAAGAAATACGCATCACGTGGTACCACACCTTTTTAGATAGAACACGAATTCTCCATAAGCAAAGAAGGTCACAAAAATCCCCCTTTTGTATATCTGTTAAGTTGCGTGTACTCGTCCGTGCGTTCGGTATCAATCCCGAGATAACAATAGCGTTGCAATGCGATGACCGCAAATCTACTGTTTTTCGCGCTCTATGTTGTTCTCTCGCGTCTGTCTCGCACCATTTTGTGCGTCGAAATGGAAGAACGTTTGGAATCGCGACGTCAGCTCCCAGAAGAAATGGATACACATACCCCTTCACAGAAGGTCACAAAAAAGAACACTTTATGTGTCCTGGGGGACGAAAAAGGCGACACGACACACATGCAGCTCTTGCTCGACCAATCTGCGAAAGATGGGCATCGCGTGAAGATTTTCAAATCCGAGAAAGATGTGTTGAGGGGAATTTCCGAATGCACTTCGATATTCGCGTTTCAACGCGGGGACATCGAGAGGGAATTGAGAAATGAAATTATGACATTAAACGAGGACGTGAGAGTAAATCACATCCAAGGAACGGATGCGCTGACGTCGAAGAAAGAGTTGATGGAGCTTGGTTTAGAGTTTGTACCGGAAAGGATGGTAGTTGGTGATGGCGCCGTAATAATAAGGAAGAAGCCGACGCACGGCGGCGCGAAGGTATTTTTGAGCGAGAATGAAGGGAGTGACATGAGTACGAAGAATAACGAATATTTGTATCAGAAATATATCGACAACGCGTTACGAATAGATGGAATGCCGTTTGATTATGGCGTATACGTGTTTCTCTCGGAAACATGTTCAGATGGCAAAACGAAAGAGGGGAAACTGAGCTACGATGTGTGGGACGATGTCATGCTCCGTTTCGCGACGAATGGTAAGTTTGTAGAGTCGACATATACGAACGCGTGGAGCGTTCCGAGTTTAGTGAACATTTCATCATCATCGGATTCGGATGAGAAATATTTTCAAGCCAAAACGGCGTTTGCGAGGTACCTCGGCGAGGAAAAATCGAAAGCACTTTTCGGATCGATCGAACGTCACATTGACGACGCGTTCAAAGCCGCTCGGCCATATTTGTCGAACGTGTTCACAACTTCCGCGTTTAGTTTGTTGCGATTTGATTTTGTCATCGATGAGCAGCTTTACCCATGGTTGATTGAAGTTAACGCGTCTCCGAATATCAAGCCGTCGTCTCCTGGGCAAGAGGCGATGCTGGTTCGTATGCTCGACGTCGTGTCCAAAAAATTGTTCGCTTCGGAGGAAGACATCGTGTTACCGAACGAATTGGTACGAGAGACTGACATCACTAAGAGGCGACAAACGAGAACCTTGGCACAATCAGAATACACGGACACGGATTGTGTTGTGAGCGATTGGTCGACGTACAAGCCTTTGAATTGCTTGGATCCGTGCTCCGCCGCGACGCACACGCAGGTTCGCACACGAGACATCACAACACATACACGTGGCAACGGGACGGCGTGCCCACATGTAATCGAAAGCCGCGTTGTAAACTGCCCAAACGCATGTCCTCCACCAGTGCCGCCCTTCTCACCACCGCCGCCGCCACCCCAATGGAATTATACAGACGCGAACGGCGTTCCAATCGTGTTCGGCCCTGACTCATCGACTAGCAATTATAAAAATAGTGTAGGAATAGTCTTAGTAGCGGTAGTATGCATAGTCTTGATGATGTAATGAATGCACGCATGTGTTATGCTGATGGTAGGTACCGTCGTAGTAGCAACTCCTTATATTTACAAAAATGCACAAACTCTCAATATTCTCCTCAATCGCTCCCCCACGAACGAACGAAGTTATATTTATATTTATATTTATATTTACATCGCATGCGGCCAATGTCTCGACCCTTGCTGCGTTCCTGGTTTTTCGTCTCTTCTTTCTTTCCAAGTGGTGTACAAAGTCTTCTCGCGATGGTCGTTGGACCACGCAAACTCGAATTTACCGACCAAAATGCGATCACCATCGCCGGCGCCGGCTTCCTTCAGCGCCTTTTCAATGCCGCTCATTTTCAATACTCTCGCGAATCGTTTATAGCTTTCAAAGTAATCCCAGTTGGTCATTTGACAGAACCGCTCGACGGCAGTGCCTTTGACGATGAACGCGTATAGAGTATCTTCGATTGTAAAATCTTCAATGCGTGCACCATCTGCGGCTCTTTTCGCTCTCGATGTTTCAATCTCAATCGACTCTTCGCTCTCCAATTGTCTCGGACCCAGTGCTTTGTGCGTCTCGGCAACTTTGGACATCAATTCATCCACGCCTTCCTTTGAAACTGCGCTGATTTCAAAGCAATCTATGCCTTCGAGTTTTAACGTCTCTTTTAATTTTTTCGCATTCGCTCTCGCCTCTTCGCTCACGTCAATTTTATTCAAAGCGACTAACCGAGGTTTGTCCAACATCGCTTCGTCGAAGAGCACCAGCTCGCTCACGATCGCATCGTGAGCGTGTAAACAATCCTTATCGGAACAATCAACCACGTGTAACAAAAGTCGCGTTCTTTCCGCGTGTCTCAAAAACTCAAAACCTAACCCTAAACCTTCGCTGGCGCCTTCCAACAAACCCGGCACGTCCGCAAAGACCATTCGCGTGTAATCCCTTTCGACTAAGCCTAAATTCGGAACGATGGTCGTGAATGGATAATCTGCAATTTTCGGTCGAGCAGCTGAAACCGCAGCCAACAACGAAGATTTACCCGCATTTGGTGCACCAATCACTCCAACGTCCGCGACTAATTTCAACTCCAATTCGATCCACATCTCTTGACCTTCCTCGCCGAGTTCGGCTAGCATCGGTACTTTGTTTTTACTCGTTTTAAATGACGCGTTGCCTCTCCCACCCCGTCCACCGGCGATTATGGTCTTTGATTCTCCATGTCTTAACAGTTCGCACAAAATCTCTCTTGTTTGCGAATCTCTCACGATAGTCCCAGCGGGCACATTAATCTCCAAGTGATCACCGTTTGCACCGTTACATTTCGACCCCGCACCATGTTTCCCACCCTTCGCTCGGTGATGCACTTTCTTTCGAAATATTTGCAACGAGTGCATGTTTTCATCCGCGGTAAACGCCACATCACCACCAATCCCGCCGTTCCCACCGCTCGGCCCACCGTTCGGTACAAACTTCTCCCTCCTAAATGCAATCACCCCGTTCCCTCCGTTCCCCGATTTCACGTAAATCTTCGCCGTATCGAAATACCGCATCTCCGACGGCATTCCTTTAACCCGTCCAAGTTTTTTCATCCTTTCTTTTTCGTAATCGTAATCGTCTTCGAACTCAGCGCCTAACTGGTACATTTTTCCACCCGGAGTGAACACGTTGATATCGTCGTCGTCGTATTCTACGTCTTCATCAAAGCTCTCTTCATCGTCGTCGTCGTCGTCATCATCATCATGGGCTACAAATTCGCCCCAAGAAGAAGAAGAAGAAGAAGAAGAAGAAGAATCCTCGTCGTTGTCAACGACGTCGTCGATATCTTCTCCAAACTTTACCATTCTCCCGTTTTTCACCTCTTTCTCCTCCTCCTCTCGCGTTTCGTCCCATTCGAAGTACGCTTGGAAGGTACGAGACTTTGCGCTCTCTTCCGCGTAAAACTGCGCGCGCGTTCGCATGGTTTCCGCTTTTTCATCCGCAGCGGCTTCTAAGCCTTCGAACCAATTCGTCGTCGAGCCAGACGAGGAAGGCGCCGCCGCCGCGTTCTCGGAAGATGATGACCGCGACGACGATTTCTTTCTCGATGCCATCACCGCCGCCGGCAAAGTCCCCGAAGTGTTCTTCTTCTTCTTCTTCTTCTTCTTCGCATCATCCGACGACGCTTTCCCTCGACGCGCCGTCGCGGAGGAACTACGAACATCGCGTCGACGACAAATCGCACCGGTTCTCGAGGGAACCGCAAGTGCGGTGATGCGACCGCTGCTCGAAAGAAGAGAAGACGCGCGCATGGTCAAACAAAGTCAAAGAGAGTGAAGAATTGGTGACTTTTTACAACATATTACTGATGCAAAAATGATTCAATTTTCCCAAAAAAGCTTTGAGAAGGGGCGACAAAAAATGAGCAGGCTTTTGCTCCTTTACACGAAGCGCATTAATACTACAAACGAGAGGCGGTGTTGTTGTCTCCTCGAGCTCTCTACTGTGTTCTGTTCACATCTTCTTCTTCTTCTTTTCGCTCCCTTTAGCTTTCCGGGGTTTGATGCTCATCAATTGCGGGCTGTGCGTCACCGCTTCGGCCCATCCAAAGGACGGGTGTCGTTCCCACCACCCGTCGGAGTCTTCCCAAACGTCCCAGTTGTCGCTCCCGTCGCTGGAGTGACCGTATTTACGTACTCGTCCGTCTGGCCAGTGTTCTTCTCCCCAGTCTTTGGTGAATTTATGGCCGTCGCGGTCATTCCAGGTGGAGCCTTCGCGTTCGCCTTGGCGACCGTGGGAGGCGTAGGAACCCCATCGTTCGGACCAACGTTCACCCCAGGAACGACCGCTGCCGCCGTCTTCGCCGATGTCTCGATCTGCCCACGAGTCGTTCGTTTTCATGCACCCGCCTTTGCCATCCCATTTTTCTTTCCAGTTATGGTTCCATCGAGACGCGTGGCCGTCTTCCGGGATTTTGTTTTTACCGATGCACGATTTCTTGAAACATTCGCGGTCGACGACGCCATCGCCCCAGTAAGCTTCTCGCCAGTCCTCGTGCCATTCTGCACCATTCGCGTCTGCACCCCATTTGTTTGCGGAACGTTCGATTTTTTTGCTCGCATCCGTGAAGAAACCTCGAGAGACGTCAGAACAGGAGATTTCAGACCACGATTCTTGCCAGACATTGCCGTGTCCGTCGCGGCCGGATTTTATGGCGCCGAGTTCTTTGTAATCGAACGCGTCCGCGGAAGACCACCACTTCTCTTCCCATTCCACGGAACCGTCGGCGGATTGTCCTCTCACTAACGTCCATTCGCATATGCGTCCATTTTCGAGTTCACTTGTGCCGGCTTCTCGCCACCATCGCGTGCCATCAGATAGTTCTCCGTGCACTTCGCCGTCCGCGCCTAATTCTCTCACGGCCGTGGCGAATTCCGCTTCCGTCGGCGCTCTTTGATCAACTTCCTCTTCTTTTTCTTGCGTGGCTGTTTGACTTTCAAACGCCAACGCCAACTCTTTCGTGCCTTTCGCTTGCATTTGAGATTGAAAATCTAAATTAAGCGTTTGCGGCACGCCGCGTTCGGCGACTTGTACTGCCTGTTCGATTCTGTTTTGCGTTTTCTTCTGTAATTTAGCCACTGGAGCGCCATCTTTGTCTGTCGTATTCCTCTCCGGAGGTGTCCAAGTCCAAAAATCCAACCCGGTCGCGTCGTTATTCGTATCGTCGTCTATATCGATCGAATGGTTAATAGAGTGCGCTTTCTTTTGCGCGTTGCGTAAGGTCCCCGCTCCCATTCCAGAAACTCCAGAAGACGTCGCATTCGCTGCCGATATATCGCTCACCTCTTTCGAATCAATTTTTGCGTTTCCCTTTGTCGTCGTCGGCAGGCCTTCGTCCGATACCTTCTTCGCTCTGCCTATCTCAATCGGCGAGGTCACCGCCGATTGAGCCTGCGCCGCGCTCAACGCCGCCTTTGCTCGTTCGACGGTACCAATCGGAGACGCCGCGCGTTCGAACAAATCAATCACCTTGGCTGATTTTCTCGATTTTTCTTCTTGTTCTTTCGTCCTTGTTGTTTCGAGTGCGGCGTTCGGTAGTACCGCTTTTGCCGTTCTCCTCGGCGCCGCCGTCGCGCGACGGTCTCGTGTCTCCTCCACATCTCCTCCCATTCGTCGCGATTGTGCTCCTGGAGAAGACGACGAAGGCCTCCTCTCAACTGGTGGTGTCCCCGGCGCGTCATCATCCACGCCGTAAATCACGCTTTTCCGCGTCGGCGGTGCCACGTCTCCGGAATCGAACAACGCGTTGTTCTTCGTCGTCGTCGTCGTGTTCTTGTTGCTCCTCGCGTTGTTGTTCCTTCTGTGTCTCGTCGGTGATGATGAACGTCGTCCCAATGCAAAGAAAAACTTCGTCGTCCTCGTCGTCCTCGTCGTCGTCTTCCTCCTCTTCCAACGACGTCCTCCTCGACTCGAAGAAAAAAAAGAGAAGACTCTGGGTGTTGTCGTCGTCTCGCGACGACACAGTTGGTGGCTCTGCGCAATGCGCATCTCTCTCTCTGTCTGTCTTTTTAATAAGCGCGTTTTTGTTCGAAAGGGAAAGAAGAAAGCGCTTTTTATTGAATACTTTTGGACATGAATTGGATGCCGAAAGAAGCATTGGATTTTCGCGGTCTGATTGAGACCAATTCTTCCAAATTCCCTAAATATGATACCCTAAACTAG
>MDSZ01053216.1_pt1 | contig 15531 bp, 17 predicted proteins | sample 811201 | NCBI WGS metagenome assembly MDSZ01 (sample SAMN05326647, study PRJNA326480) | marine metagenome | isolation source: seawater | place: Indian Ocean: North | collected 2010
AATTGATAGGTCAGATGGTATTTCCTCTCTGAAAAAAATTATGAGATGTTGTGACGATCATATTAATAATGCTAGAACACTTATAATATTTCCTGAAGGCACAAGGGTTCCATATGGAAAGAATATTGAAATTAAAAAAGGTGTTTTGAAAATAATCGATAGTCTCAAGTTACCATCTGTAATTATTAACCATAACGCAGGTAAATTCCGGAATAAGAATTCCTTTTTAATTAAGCCGGGTATAATTACAATCGACGCACTTTCACTCGAATATAACTCAGATCAATCTTTTATAAAAAAGGCTATACAAAAACATTTTGAACAAGTTTAGCTATAAGGATTCTAAGGCGCTGGATTTGGTTGTGATGCATGAACTTGGTTTATTTCATCTAAGATATCTTGAGATAAGTCTAGATTGACAGATTCTATATTCTCTTTGAGTTGTTCCATTGTAGTTGCGCCAATAATATTTGAGGTGACAAATGGTTGAGAGTTCACAAATGCTAGAGCCATGTGTGTTAAAGATAGATTATATTTCTCTGCAATAGCCGAATATTTTTTAACAGCACTCAAGCATTCATCGTTGCTATATCGCGTAAACCAATCTCCAAATAATCCCAGCCGAGAGTTATTTTCTATTTTATTGATATACTTTCCAGTAAGCTGTCCGAAGCCTAGAGGAGAGTATGCTAATAGACCAATATTTTCATGTTGAGATATTTCTGCTAGACCGACTTCATAAATTCTATTAAGTAACGAATATGGATTTTGTATGCTAACGATTCTCTCTAAATCGTTCTCTTTGGCAAGATTTAGATACTTATTCGTACCCCAAGGTGTCTCATTCGATATTCCAATATATCGGACTCTTCCAGATCTTACTAAATCACTCATAGCTTCCAACGTCTCTTCAATACGAACTCCCATTTCATCTGAATATTCATAACCTAATCTACCAAAATAATTTGATTTTCTCTCCGGCCAGTGTACTTGGTATAAATCTATATAATCTGTTTGCAATCTTTTGAGTGAATCATCCGCAGCTTGAACTATATGTTTTTTACTTAGACGGGACCCGCCACGTAAATAATCCATTCCTGGCCCAGCAACTTTTGTAGCAACATAAATTTTGTCTCTGTCCTTTCTTTTGGCAAGCCATGTTCCTATCATGCTCTCGGTAGAGCCTTGTGTTTCTTCTCTCGGTGGTATAGCGTACATCTCAGCTGTATCTATAAAATTAACTCCATGTGACAGAGCGAAGTCAAGCTGTTCATGAGCTTCTGCTTCATTATTCTGTTCGCCGTATGTCATTGTACCTAGACATATTAAGCTAACCTTTAATTCTGTTGTTGGAAGTTTTCTATATTTCATCTTTAATCTTATTTTCTCCCATAAATATCTTCATATCTTATAATATCTTCTTCTGATACTTTTTTGCCAGTCTGAACTTCAATAATTTTGAGTTCCTTTTTCCCATTATTGATTAATTTGTGCTTCTCTCCTTTCGCGATATAAGTTGATTCATTCTTTCTTATTTTATACGTTTCATTATTCTTTTTAACAGTTGCAGTCCCACTTAGAACTATCCAATGTTCATTACGAAATTTATGAGATTGATAAGAGAGTTCGGATTTGGGGTTAACAGTTATTTTTTTTATTTTGTTATTTTTCTCGTTCAATATTATCTCATACTTCCCCCATGGCCTATGAACTTTTGAATCCTCAACAAGAGCATCTTTATTCATCTTCTCGAATTTATCTATAATCACCTGCAACGATGACGAGCTATTCTTATTGATGATTAACAAGGCATCTTTAGTATCAACAACTATTAGATCTTTGACATTTAAGAGAGCGACACTCCTGTCCGTTGATATCACCATAGTATTTTTTGCACCTTTCTCAGTAACATTGCCTTGAAAAATATTGCCCTTATGATTTTTTTTATAAATAGTATCTAGCGAGCTAAATTCCCCAAGATCAGACCATTGCGTTTTTAATTCTATTATTTTCATTTCAAGATTAATAGACAGTGCTTTTTCCATAACTGCATAATCAATTGAATTTGATGGAGATTTAGAAAATATCGATTTATTGGGGCGAAGAAAAAATCCATCAGTAGTTCTGTTATCCCACGATTTCTTAATTAATCTATACATTTTATTGTCTGTTATACTTATGGCATTGAGCCATGTCCCAGAATTGAGAATAAAGATACCTAAATTCCACATGGAACTTCCTTTTGTAACTATTTCATCAGCTAATTTACTATTTGGTTTTTCTGTAAAACCCGTTACCTTTTTTATTGTCTCTTTGCCGCTGTAAGTTATATAGCCGTATGAGCACTTCATATTTTTAGGCTTCACTCCAATCAAAAATATACAATTATTTTGAACACATCTTATCGCCTTATGAATTGTACTTTTGAATATAGAATCATTTTTTATATGATGATCTGATGGCAATACTACTAGGTCCGAATCTTTAGCTGCAAGTGACGCTAAAGTGAGAGATGGCGCAGTATTAAGAGAAATAGGTTCACAAATAATCCTAAATTTAAAATTAATTTCTATTTCTTCTAGCTGCTGCAGTACTAGATAGCGGTATTTCTCGTTAGTAACAATCAAAACTTCATGAATCTTAAAAAACTTGTTGTGAAGCAGTTGAAGCCTTTTAATAGTTTTTTGAAATAATGTTGGCCCATCATTCAAATCAATAAACTGTTTAGGATAGTTTCTTCGAGACAGTGGCCATAATCTAGTTCCACAGCCTCCACATAATACTACTGGTGTTATTATTTTCATCATGAATAACCTATAGCTACTTGATCATATACACTAACTTACTTGTAAATATTGCATTATATTTATATTATACCCACTTAACAGGCTCTATGAGGTTTTACCTATTAATTACTTAATATACATCCAGTCTTTATTCTTAAATTTTAACACTTGGCTTCCAGATGCCACCTCTAAAAAGGCTTACCTGACACGAGATATAATTGCAGGTACTACCATTGCGATGATAATTATTCCTCAATCAATGGCTTATGCAACACTAGCAAATCTTGATCCTGTTTATGGACTATATGCATCATTTATTCCAGTTGCAATAGCTGCTTTTTTTGGTTCTTCAAGGTATTTGGCAACAGGCCCTGTGGCAATGGTAAGCCTTCTGACCGCAGTAGCCATAACATCACTGTCATTAGGTGATGAGTCACTTTATGTTCCTTTGGCAATCATGTTAGCTCTGAGTGTTGGCATTTTTCAGGTAGTTCTATCTTTGGTTAAGGCAGGTAAGTTAATAGACATTGTTTTGAAAGAGCATGTAATTTTGGGATTTACATCTGCGGCAGCATTGATAATTGCAAGTTCGCAGCTTAGCAAGGTCTTCGGATTAGATAAAGTTTCCGTAGGAGACTTAATAGATATAAGGAGTTTCCTAGAGTACGCGCCAATTAATCTTTATGCCGTTTTGATGTCAGTCGTAGCGTTGTCAATATTATATATATTTAAAAATAAACTTATAAAATATCAAATCTTTGGAAATATAGCTGTCTTGGCAGCTGTAGTTGTAACGATATTACTATCTAAAATCATGAGTTATAATGGCCCAATAGTGGGAGTTATTCCAAATGGCTTGCCGAATTTTTCTTTACCGATTCTAGACATTAATCCAGAACTAGTTTTCATGTTTGTAATTCACACCGTTATTATTAGTTTCGTTGGTTTCATGGAAGCAATCGCCATAGCAAGGCAATTAGAGCAAAAGGAGCCATCAAAAAACTCTAAGGGTGTTGAGCTTTATAAATACCCAACACCAGTAAACTCTAACCAAGAACTATTTGGCCAAGGACTTGGAAATATAACTTCGAGTTTTTCAGGATCATATCCTGTATCAGGATCATTTTCTCGATCAGCGGTAAACGAATCTGTTGGATCTTATAGCCCCATATCATCAATCACCACAATGCTTATAGTTATGATGACGTTGTTGTACGCAACGCCATTACTCTTTGACTTACCCAAATCTACATTAGGTATAATAGTAATTTTTGCAGTGGTCCCTCTCATAAAAATTAGAAAAATGATCTCTCTTTTTACGAACGACAGACGAAAAGGAGTCGTTACATGGATGACCTTCCTCAGTACGTTGATTTTTCCTCTGTTATCTATAGAAATATTTTCTGGCATTAATACCCATATATGGACAGGCATTATATTTGGTTTTGTATTATCACTAATTATAGAGCGTAAGCAATCTATTTCTTGATATAAATTAAATCAAAAATAAAGTTTCTTTTGCAGACTCCCTTTTTTTCATATTTAGTTATTGGACGAAATCCACGAGTTTTTGAAAAATTAATATTACTTGATGTTTCTTTATTTATAATTTCTTTCGCCTCAAAAGCATAATTTATATTATCAGTTGTGAAATGAAAGAGCCCATTTTTCTTTATGATTGACTTAATAATTTTAAATGTATATTCATTGAATAGCCTTCTTTTTCTATGTTTCTTTTTTTGCCATGGGTCTGGAAATAACATATAAATTTGGCTGATAGTATTAGTATTAATTTGTTCAATAATTTCTAATGCATCGCCATAATAAACATAGATATTTTCTTTAAGAAGTTTATTAACACCAGGTTTATAAGCTTCTATTCCGAAGATATTGAATTCTTGGAACATATTTTTCAATGTTATAGTTGATTCACCGGTTCCAAATCCAATATCTAGAATGATATTTTTCTCTTTATTCAGAACATCTAATGTCAGCATTGTGGACTTTTCTGCTTCTTGGAATCGCCTTGATCTAAAAGATTTATAATAAACAGGTCTATTCACCTGTAATCAGTCCAGATTTTGGTGACGAGGGTGACCCGGATAGCTTTTTTTCAATTCTTCCAGCCAGCAAGGCTTCTCTTCCAGCTATAACAGCATGCTTCATTGCGTTTGCCATCGTCACCGGTTCTTTTGCACATGCTATGGCTGTATTCATGAGAACTCCATCACATCCAAGTTCCATAGCAATGGATGCATCACTTGCAGTGCCGACACCCGCATCTACAATGATTGGGACAGATGCGTTGTTTACTATTTCTCGAATGTTGAATTCATTTATTATCCCTATTCCCGATCCAATTGCCGAACCTAATGGCATGACGCATTCACAACCTAAATTTTCAAGTTCTTTTGCCACTATAGGATCATCAGTTGTATAAACCATCACCTTGAAACCCTTCTTCACAAGCATCTCAGTAGCCTTAAGAGTTTCTGTAATATTTGGATAAAGAGTCTTACTCTGGCTTAACACCTCAAGTTTGACTAATTTTTCACCGTTCAATAATTCTTCTGCAATCTCACAAGTTCGTACTGCATCCATCGCTGTGTAACAACCGGCTGTATTAGGTAAAATTGTATATTTATCTGGGGACACATAATCTAGTAAATTTTTGGCGGAACTATCTTGCCCTAAGTTCATTCTTCTAATTGCTACTGTTACCATTTCGCAACCACTCGTCTCAACAGCTAATTTAGTTTGTTCAAAATCTTTATATTTCCCGGTGCCAAGAATTAATCTAGAGGAATATTCTTTTTCATTAATTATTAGTTTTTTCAAATTTATCCTCCCCCAATGGCAGTAATTATTTCAATCTTATCTCCATCTTTGAGAAGGTACTCCGCATGTTCAGATTTAGGAATGATTTTATTATTTATTTCTATAGCATAATATTTGCTTTTTATGCTTTTCATTTCAAGAAGCTTCTTTATAGTTAATCTTTCGAGCAGTTCTTCAGGTTTATTATTCAACAAAATATTCATAAGTAGATGTCTATGATAATATAATCAAGTAGTCATAGATAGTATTCTAGCCGGAATAGCTCAGTAGGTAGAGCACCGCATTCGTAACGCGTAGGTCGGGGGTTCGATTCCTCTTTCCGGCACTAACTATACTTAAAAACTTAGTCAACCACTCTTTTTATTTCAGAAAAAATTACTGAAAGTATAAAAAGTAGAATAGACATTAAAAAACTTATGAGTATGAACTTTAAGTATTTTGGATGGGAGCTTTTGACATCTGAAAAATGAACAGTAAGTTTACCTGTTTCCGCGTAAAGAAGAGATAGTTGATTTGAATCAAGAGTCTTTTCTGAGTATCTATCAACACCAGGGTGATTTTCTACAATATCTTGGTATATTCTTTTTTTCTTTTTTAAAAAAAGTTCATACTCAGATTGTAAGGATTGTCTGAGTTTACTCCTCAAATCTTCAGAGGATTTTAAAAGATAGTAGTCCTGAAAAGAGTTATAGGTCACTTTTGGATCTGGGTTGATATTTATAATTGATAAGTCAATTAGTTCAGAAAGTATTTTTGATTCATCTTGAAACATTTCCGTAGTGAATGTGTTTGCAGTTCGTATCTTCATATTGTATTCAATAGTTGAGTTCTGACCCTTAAGTATAGTATAAGCCTGGCCTACAAATAGTAATGTTATGAATATATAAACAAACCTTGCTCTGTATGCGTATAGGTTTTTTATAAAATTTGTAAAACTCAGCTCCGCCACACATCACTCCTGATAATACTTAATAACATTGAGATAATAATTACATCTTATCGTCTTATTTTCCATTAAATTGTTTACAAAATATTACATTCAATACTATGATTGATATTTATGACAATTAACTTTAACGAGCCTTTAAGTCTATCCACTCAAAAGACATCTCTTCTTAAGATATTCAGTTCCAAAATATTTTCAGGTAATGGTAAATATACAAAAAGATGCGAAAGTCTACTCTCAAAAAAAATGTCTGGTAAGACTGTAATGATGACCAATTCTTGTACTAGCGCTCTAGAAATGTCGGCACTCCTTCTTGATATCGAAAGTGGTGATGAAATAATCATGCCTAGCTACACATTTGTTTCAACTGCAAACGCCTTTGTTCTTCGCGGTGCCAAAATTGTCTTTGTAGATATTGAGCAACAATCAATGAATATCGATACATCTTTAATTGAATCTGCGATAACAAAAAGAACAAAAGCTATAGTCTGTGTACATTATGGGGGCTTTGCCTGCGACCTAGATAAATTATTAAAAATTTGCAGAAAGTACAAAATTCATTTGATAGAGGATGCTGCACAAGCTATTGGTGCAACTTATAAAGGAAAGCCATTAGGAACATTTGGAAGTTTCGGATGTATAAGTTTTCATGATACTAAAAATATTCACAGTGGTGAGGGCGGCGCCTTAGTTATAAATGATGATAAGTATATTGAAAGAGCAGAAATAGTTAGAGAAAAAGGAACTAACAGGAGCGCTTTTTTTAGAGGTATGGTAGACAAATATAGATGGATAGATAGAGGTAGTAGTTATCTTATGTCTGAAATCAATGCATGTTTCTTAGTCGATCAATTAAAAGCTCTTAATAAAGTAAACAATAAGAGATTAAAATTATGGTCTAGATATTATAAAAATCTTAAGAACACTAATGTTGAATTACCACCAATATCTAAAGATAGAGTTCACAATGGTCATAATTTTTTTATTAAATCTAAATCACTAAACGATAGGAAAGAGTTGATGCGATATCTTTCTAAACGAAAAATCCACACATCATTTCACTACATTCCACTACATGAATCTAAAAAAACCAGGAAATACTATAGATTTCATGGAGATGACAGCTATACTACTACTGAAAGTGAGAAATTATTAAGAATGCCCATGCATTATAATCTTAAATTAGAGGAAGTTGACATCATTACGCGATGCGTTAGACAATTTTATGGTTGAATTAGTTACACCAATATCACATCTTTTCCAAACGGTTCCCGAAATAGGCACTGAGATTCTAGATATGTCTGATTCCTTGGAATGCCGAGATAGATCATTTGATTCTTCAATGCCAAAACAAAAATTGTTTCACTGTGAGTATCAGCCAATTCATAAATTATCGGATGACGCTTTTAGATACTTCGAAGCTATATCAAAAAACAAACCGGATTTAGAACTAGTTTCTTTTCATATTGCATCTTGTTGTGACCAACCATCTATTTCAAATGGAATGTTTGAACTTGGTGGAATAAAATATGATCGTGATGAAATGGTTCATAATGCGAGAGAAAACTTCAGTGTTATAAAAAAAATATTTGGCAATGATGTATGTATTGCCGTTGAGAATAATAATTACTACCCCACTGAAGCATACAAGCATGTTACCGAACCATCTTTCATAAATGAAGTCGCTAATGAGTGTGACTTGAAAATATTATTTGATATTGCACATGCGAAAGTATCTTGCATTAATAGTGGTAAGGATTATGTTGATTACAGAGATTCGCTTGATTTAGAAAAAGTTATTCAACTACATATATGTAAACATGGTATCAGGGAAAATAAACAACAAGCTTATGATGCACATGACTATCCAACAGAAGTGGAGTTTAATGAAGTTGATTATCTTACGAGGAGCTATCCGAATATCAAATACCTCACGATAGAATATTACAAAGACTTTGATAACCTCAAAAACTCCATTGAAAGATTTCGACATCTTCATGTTTTAAATAATTAATAGGAGCTTTTGAATGACACCGAACGTCCTCATTACTGGAGCATCTGGTCAGATTGGAAGCCTCCTTTGTAGAAAATTCTCCGAAAAGAAATATAATGTCTTGGCAGTAGATATTTCTAATCCAGAAAATGCTCTCGAAAACATTAATTACTACACTTGTGACGTAACCGACATCCCTAATAAAAAATTACTTTATGACACCATGGTTCATGATCATGGTAAAATTGATCTGTTAATAAACAATGCAGGAATAAGTTGTTTTACTGATTTTGAAGATAGAACAGAAGAAGAATTCGACGCAGTTTTCGATGTAAATCTAAAGAGTGTTTTTTTTGATATTCAGAACTTTGTTCGTAAATATGACGAGCTAAAACAACAACAAGGAAAAATTATTAATATTGGTTCAATATTTGGAGTTGTTAGTCCAGACTTCAGAAACTATGTAGATCTAAATCGTAAGAGTCCAGAAATATATGGTGCATCTAAGGCAGGATTGATTCAAATGTCTAAATACTTTGCTGTGCACTTAGCTGAAAGGAACATTGCTGTCAATTGCGTTAGCCCAGGCGGTATCTATAACTCCAAACAACCCCAGGGGCCAGAGTTTGTAGAATTATATTCATCAAAAACTCCTCAACATAGAATGGCTACAACAGATGAGGTTGTTGAGGCTATCATGCTTCTTGCATCACTAGAATCTAATTATACTACTGGACAAAATCTTATTATCGATGGAGGTTTAACATCATGGTAGATAAGTCATTTAAAAGTTGCCTTAAGAATAATCAGACATATATTATTGCTGAAATTGGATTAAATCATAATGGGAGTCTAGAAGAAGCAATTGCACTAGTTGATTCAGCTGCTGATAGTGGTGTGGACGCTGTTAAATTCCAGACTTATATTTCTGAAAAAAGAGCTCCTGCTGGCGATGAAAACATGTTAAATGTATTAAAAAAACACGAACTGAAGTTCTCAGATTTTTCGGAAATTAAAAAGCATGCCGAAGCTAAAGGAGTAGAATTCTTCTCTACAGCCTTTGATAAGGAAAGTATAGATTACTTAGAATCAATTGGGGTGAACTTATATAAAGTAGCATCCTTCGATATTGCAAATCTAAAACTTCTCAATGAATTGGCTGATACAAAAAAACCCATAATTTTCTCCACAGGCATGGCAACTTTATCTGAAATTACGAGAGCTTATGAGATATTTTCTAAATCTACCGAGCACATAGGAATCCTCCATTGCGTTAGTAGTTATCCTACAAATTCTAACGATGCCTATTTGTCTAATGTAACTGAACTGCTTAAAAAATTTAGTTGTTATATTGGTCAATCCGATCACACTAACTCTATAGAAGTACCTCAGTACGCTGTTGCTGCTGGCGCAAATATTATTGAGAAGCATTTTAAAATAAATGAAAAGCATGAATGTATTGATGCTCCAGTTTCTATAACTCACGATCAGATGGCGCAATTGGTAAAAAACATCAGGAAGATAGAGAGAATATTTGGTACTGCTACTTTTGGGGTTAAACCAAATGAAAAAGATATTGTTAGGTTTAGACGACTTTCCTCATAAGAATGGCATATTTCTCACATAAAGAATTAAAAAAATTAGGATTCAAGAAACTCGGTAAAAATGTCTTAGTATCTACCAAGGCATCTATCTATAACTATGAGTTAATAGAGATACATGATAATTCAAGAATAGATGATTTTTGTTTAATCTCTGGAAATGTGTCAATAGGCAAATATGTTCACTTAGCCCCCTACACTTTAATTGCTGGAGGCGAGCCTGGTGTTTTCCTAGAAAATCATGTTACTTGTGCTTACGGTGTAAAAGTATTTAGTCAATCAGATGATTATTCGGGAGAAAGCTTAACTAATTCTTTATTACCAAAAAAATATAAAAATGAAATCAAGAGAAAAATAATATTGAAACAACATACGATCATAGGAGCAGGATCAATCATTATGCCAGGCGCAATACTAGAGGAAGGTACAGCAATAGGTGCATCTAGTTTAGTTTTGAGGTCTACTAAGCCATGGTCCATCAATTATGGAATCCCATCAAAATATGTTTCTGATAGATCTAATGAGATAACTAAGTTGTGGAGCGAATTTGAGAAAGAATATGAAAAATAAAGTATTCAAGAGTCAAAATTTATGGTCAAAAGCCAAAAAAATAATACCTGGGGGTAATGGTTTATTATCAAAAAGGCCAGAGCGGTACGCATCAGATATCTGGCCAGTCTATTATGAAAAGGCAAAAGGTTGTGTGATATGGGACATTGACGGTAATGAGTACATTGACATGGCTCAAAATGGAATTGGAACCTCAATTCTTGGATATTCAGACGACGATGTAAATGCTGCAGTATCAGATTGTTTAACCAAGAGCATAAATACAACACTCAATGCTCCAGAGGAAGTAGAATTGGCAGAGATGATACTTAAGTTAAATCCTAAGATGGATATGGTTAAATTTGCTAAAGGGGGAGGTGAGGCCATGAGTATGGCTGTAAGAATAGCTCGTGCCGCTTCAAACAAAGACACTATTGCTTTCAGCGGATACCATGGATGGTCAGATTGGTATATTGCATCAAACTTATCTTCAGGTAACAATCTTGATCAGCATTTACTTCCTGGGTTGAATCCAATCGGTGTCCCTAAGGGGCTTAAAGGAACCGCAATTCCATTTGAATATGACAATATTGATGAGTTTAAAAAGGTTATAGACAATAATGATTGTGGTGTGGTAGTGATTGAAGGAGCAAGGTATGATTTTCCGTCTAGCGAATTTGTCGATTATATATCTAACGAGTGTAATAAAAGAGGCATTATTCTCATAGTTGATGAGATCACTTCTGGATTTAGAGTCAATAATAGTGGAGTGTACAATTATCTAAATTATGAACCTGATATAGTTGTATATGGTAAAGCTATTGCTAATGGATTTCCTATGTCAGTTATTTGTGGTAAAAGCACGGTAATGAGTTCTGCATCAGATACTTTTATGAGCTCTACAATGTGGACGGAGAGAGTTGGATTCGTTGCAGCTTTAGCTACAATTAATAAATTTACAGAGCACAAAGTTCATGAGCATTTGCTATCCATGGGATCAAAAATAAAGAATATTTGGATCGATAGTGCAAAAGAAAATCACGTTGATATTAAGGTCAGTAATTTCTTACCTTTAGTTACTTTTAGTTTGCAGTATGGTGAACAGAATAACAATATACTTACATTATTCATACAAGAAATGCTCAGAAGAGGATTTATTTCAACATCAAGCGTTTACGTCACATATGCTCACACTGATGCCATCTTAGAGAAGTATGAAATAGCGATAAATGAGGTATTTGCCATATTAGGAGACGCTATTGAAAAAAACAAAATACTTGATCATTTAGAGTCCAATATTAGATCTGATATGTTCAAGCGTCTTACAACTAAATAGACTATATTTATATATAAGACAATAACAATAACTCTAATTCATAAATTTTAAATATTACTTAAACAAATTCGAATGAAAATATTAAACATCACGGTTCAATCAGATTATGAATTTCCTTTAAGTGAGGCAGCAAGAAAACAATGTTTGTATGAAACGCTATTAAAAAATACAGACAATAATAAATCTGATCTATGGGTAATTACACCAGACTCTCGCAAAAAAATTGAATATAAAAATATAAAAATTTTATTAATTAAAAAAATCGATCTTTTTTCTAAATTGAAAGAGTTGGAAGATTATGATGAAATCAACTTTATAGGCAATATTGGAATATATTCACTCATCATAGGACTTTTTTCAAAAAAATCTAAAACGTTAACTCTTACAGATGGCGGCATATATTCAGATACAAAAAAAAGGTTTTTAATAAAATTATTCACTATGTTTTTTCATAGATATTATGATTACTTCTACGTCTATACAAAATATCAAAAAAAGCTATTGATTGAGTGCAATAAAAGATATGTAAACAAAATAAAGCTTATCAAACCTATAATAGTTGATGTTGATAAAATAAAGGACAAACAAACTCGAACAAAGTTTACGGTTTTATATATGGGCTACTTAAGTAAATCGAAAGGTAGCGATGTTTTAGTTTCATGCATAGATACTCTAATCGAAAAGTATTCTGATATCATTTTTAAAATTGCATTAAGTGGCCAAAAAAATGATAAAAAAATTTTGTCAGAATTATATGATCTTAAAAATAAGTATAAGAACAACATTATAATTGAAGGAAAGGTAGATCCGTTTGAGGAGTTAGCATCTGCTAATATATATTTTTATTGTTTCAATAGACACAGCGGTACATTTGCATTTCCAATGTCTTTATATGAATGTTTGCAGGCAGGAACACACATGATAGGTCCTAACCTGGAGGGTGTAAGAGAATTTTTTGATGTTGAATTATTATCATCATGCGACAAATCTGCAATAATCAAAATTATTCAATCTGTATATCATGGTGAAAAACATTTTAATGATATCTTGAGAGAAAATCTATCAAATTTAGATACCAAGGTAAGAAAAATAGACTTTATATGATCGGAATTATATTACAAGCAAGAATGGGAAGTACCAGGTTACCCGGTAAGGTACTAAAAGAAGTCAATGGACAGCCACTTTTGTCGTACCAACTAGCAAGAATATCAAAATGTAAAAGGATAGATAAAATAGTTGTTGCTACTTCATTAAATCCCATTGATGACGCGATAGTAGATATCTGTGAAAAAATCAACATACCCTGTTTTAGGGGGGATGAGAATGATGTACTGTCTAGGTATTATGAGTGCGCGAAAAAGTATAAATTATCAACAATTGTTCGACTTACAGGCGATTGTCCATTAATTGATCCCAGTATAGTTGACAAAATAGTCATGAAATTTAAGACAGACAATGTTGACTATTGCTCGAACACTATCCCACCTCAGACATCAAGTTATCCTGATGGAACTGATGTAGAAATTTTTAGTATGCATGCTTTGAGTAAATCGCATCAAGAATGCCAGGATAAAACTTTCAGGGAACATGTTACATTTTATATGTGGAAAACTTCTAAATTCCTGACAAGCCAAATGGAACATAAGGAGAATATTTCAAATTATAGGTTAACAGTTGATTATAAAGAGGATCTGGATGTGATAAATCTGATTGATAATTATCTGAGACAAAATAATGAATTTGGTTCACTAGAAAGTATAATTAAATTTTTAAAAAATAATAAAAAGGTACGGGATATGAATTCTAAATACAAGGTTGGCGATGGATGGAAATTAGATGAGTGAGCACACATCATCTTTAAGCAGTGTTATAAAGAGACATTTCAAAGATAAGGCAGATGAATACTTATATGTTATCGAATTATTAAGGGAAAATGATTTGGAGATTTGTCTCCTAAATCTTCCTGTAAATATTAACTATGAATCTAATCCAAGTGATTTAGATATAGTTCTCAATAAATTAGACTTTGATAAGTGTATAAAAACATTAGAAAAAAATTATTTCATTAAAACAAAACTATTTGTAGATACATTTCAGGCTGTACTATCTAAGAAATCTGAGGATGGAACTTACCTTGTTAACATACACATCCATCAGAACTTATGCTTCCATGGTATAGAATTATATAATTTTCAATTGTTAGTTGAAAATTCTACAAAATATGAAAATAAACTGTACTACCCAAATTATTCTATTGAGAGAGAAATACTATTATTTGAAAGTTTCTATAAAAATAAAATTAGTTATAGAGATAAGATAAGATTATTCAAAGATACTTCAGAAACCTACACTAAGAGAAAATATTTATATAAGTACATAAAGTATTTTTACGAGAAGAGTATTTATAATAGGTTTACAAGATACTGTTCTATATTAACATCATTGGATTATATCCTAGGATTCTTACACTACATATATGAATACGTTAGAGATACTTTTAGTCGCCTATTCTCTAGAAGAGGAACTTTAGTATTTTATTTAGGAGTAGATGGATCTGGTAAAACTACTCAATGTGAGAAGTTAAATCTATCACTGAACAAAAGGGGTTTCCATTGCAGTTCTGTATACATGGGTCTTAAAACAACACTGCCACAAAAAATAAAATCTTACTTCTATAAAAAAGAAAACTCTAAGTATTCTCCCAGTAAAAAATCATTGGGAATATTAAATAAAATTAAATCAAGCATTCTTGATTTAATCTACTTAGTCAATTACATAATTTTATTTAGACTATCATATAACAAACTCAGATCGTCAGGAAGTGTAGTTTTAGTAGATAGGTGCCATTTAGATTTAATCTACAGGCTCAATTATTTTACTAAGATGTTGTATTCGTTTTCTTTACCTTTCCCAGACTATGTAGTTTTGTTAGAGGGATCGTTAGAGAAAATAGCAACCAGAAAAAATGAATATTCAATCGAAGACACAAAGATACTAAATAACAATATCCAACCAGCTGTCAAATTCTTAGAGGAGAGCAAAAATACTAAAATACTAAAAATAAACACAACCGAGAAGAATATTGAAGATATTTCTGATTTAACATTAGAGTACTTAATAAATAATTTTTCATGATTAATACAATTGTTAAAGACACGAGCATATTCAGCTGTATATCAGGTGGGTATGAGATAAACGTATATGGAAATGTATATAACAAAGAAGAGCTCTTTGCCTTAAGAAAATATAATTCGTCATTTAACATTAAGAACTTTGCATTAAAGCTGTCTGGGTATTTTATGGTTTTGATAAAGTCAAAAAAAGAAACTATCATCATTAATGATATTTTTGGTAACTACAGACTTTATTACTCATACGATATAAACAAAAATTACTGATATGCTCTAATGAGTACGCAGAGGTAAATTCGCTAGTACGCCATGATTTTAATAAAATTGAGAGGCAGTATCTAGAAAGGCATA
>MDSZ01203585.1_pt1 | contig 15531 bp, 11 predicted proteins | sample 811201 | NCBI WGS metagenome assembly MDSZ01 (sample SAMN05326647, study PRJNA326480) | marine metagenome | isolation source: seawater | place: Indian Ocean: North | collected 2010
AGTATCTACTTCTGTATCTCTTGAAATACTGCCATCTGCTCCTGTTTTAATACTAAATAGTCCAGATATTGAAAATGATGTATTCCGTTCTAATAAAAGTATATTATTTGATTTGAGAAATAGTATTGATTATGATGGAGATGAATTTACTTGGACTTTGAAACTTAATAATGACTTTTTAATTTCTAATGATGGAGTAGTTCTCAATGAAGTAAATCCTGAAAATATATATTTCATTAATTTACCAAATGGAGTTCATGACCTTTCTCTTACTTTAACTGATTCTACTGGTATGAAGGCAATAAATAACTTTACTTTAGATGTGTTATCTTCAAACCCGATTCCTTCAATTACATCACCTACAGCTCATTTTGAAGGTAATTCTAATACCTTTACATTTAAACCAGGTGAACTTGTTAATCTAACTGCTGAACAATCTTTTGATGCTGATGATGATATCTTAAGTTATGATTGGAAAATGCAAACTGAATCTGGGCCTTGGGAATCTATCCAAACCGAAAATGGAGGAATGAATATTGAATATTCACTTATTCCTGGAAAATATCTTTTCAAACTAAAAGTTACAGATGAACTTGGAGGAACTGGTGAAAAAATAGTTAATGTAATTGTAGAATCAAGTAGGCCTTCATTAGAAGATTTAACAGCACATCCAAATAATTTCATAGTTAATGAAAAATCAGAATTAAGAATTACTGTTCGATTAATTGATGCTGATAAAACTACAAAAAATGTAACTGGAATTATAATTTTAAATTCACAAAAATGGTCATTAAATTTATCAGATAATGGAATTAATGGAGATGCCAAGGCTAACGATGGAATCTGGACTGGAATATTAACATGGACTCCAAATTCAGAAGGGTTTGCTTCAATACGTATAACTGCGAAAGATACTGATTTAAGATATGATGAAGTAGTTTTAGATATTAATATTGGAGCAGGATCCTTTTCAATTATTGACGTCTTTGGAGGTGGTGCTAATTTAGCAATTGGAGGTTTTGTATTTGCATTATTACTTTCATTAGGATTCGCAATAATTATTCGTAAGAGGTCACTACGTGCTATAGATATAGATGAATATATAGAAAGTTGGGATTCATTGGCAATAGAAAAAGATGAAAGTAACCCAAAACCAATTTTAGATGATGATGAATTAGATATCTAATTTTTATCATTTATCGAATCGAAACTATCCTCAAGTGGTCCCCATTCTGTTAATGTCTTATTCATACCAATTCTTTTGGCAAAAAAGAATTTGAAATTTTTCCATCCATCTCCCCAGGTATTTATTTCTGCATCTCCAACTCTTGCTCTATAGGGAACTGATATTTCTGCAAACTTTCCTTTTTCCAAATGCATTTTTGTGATAAGCTTCATTTCTTCTGACAAAGGCATACCATCATTAGTAGGGCGTAATTTGGGGTTTTCAAATATTGATTTTCTAAATACCCACATTCCAGATTGTGAATCTTTTATTCCATTCCAAAACAACATTCTCCCTGTGATGGAAAGTGCCCAATTTCCAAATCCATGTAATCCTGACATTGCTCCTTCTTCAGCTAATGTTAATCTATCACATGTAATAAAATCTAAATTTCTATCTAAAAGCACTTCTACTAACTCTGGTATTTTTTCAGCAGGATAAGTACAATCAGCATCCATTGTAACGATTACATCTCCAGAAGCAATAGCAAAACCTGTTCTGTAAGCCCTTCCATAACCTTTTCTTGGTTCAATATGAACTCTTGCTCCCTTTTTTTGTGCTATTTCTCTAGTTTTATCTGAAGAATTTCCATCTACAATTAAAACTTCTAATTTTTTACAGAACTTTTTAGGGATTGCATCAATGGTATCTCCAACACCTTCTTCTTCATTCAAAGTAGGAAGTATTACGGTAACACTGACGTCGAGTTTCTTTGTCATCAACCCCTCCCAGTTATATTATGAATTTAAATGGATTTATAATTGACATCAAATAGTACTGTTCAAAAGTAAAACATGCTAGGCATAGATTAAATGCACATAGCAATGCTAGCGGGAGAATATCCTCCATTATGGGGTGGACTTGGATCTGCAACCTATCATTTGTGTAAATTTTTAAGTGAAATGGGACATGAAATTACAATTATTACAAGGTCCTTGGAAAATGGTAAAAGACCTGAAATTAAAAATGTGAATATTATTGAAGTAAATTGGTTATATGCTCCAATGGCATTTACACGAAGTTATGGTAAAAATGCTATTAAAGCACTAAAAAAGGTTAATTCAAATAAATCAATAGATATTATACATTTACATTGCCCATTAATTGCTTTGACTGAAAAAGAAATTCTTTCACTCCGTGAAAATATCGCACCAGTAATATCTAGTTTACATGGAAGTTGGTTAGGGGAAAGGGATGGGATTATTGCCGCAAGAAAACATAAAGAGTCTGCAGTTTGGAAAAACCCAAATGATTTGGCAATATTATTTACTGCAAAATATTATTCAAAATATGAAACTGCTGCTGCTAAAGCAAGCAATATCTGCGTAGCTAACTCAGAAGCAACAAAAAATGATTTTTGTACAAGATACTCATTATCTAATGATTGGAATTGTGAAGTAATTCATTGGGGAATTGATGAATCTTTATTCCGGCCGATTGATTATGAAAATGAAGATGACAAATCAAATTATAAATTAGCAAGAGAGGAGTTTTTATTTGATGAAGATGGGCTATTATTGTTAGCGGTTGGAAGATTAGCTGCTCGTAAAGGGTTTAGATTTTTATTAAAATCAATGCCACTTGTTTTAGAAAAATTCCCTAAGGCAACATTACTAATAATTGGAAGAGGTTCAATGTATAAAACTTTGAATAAACAAGCTAAAAAATTAGGCATCTCTGATTCAATTAAAATTGACAGTGGGATGGAATTTGAACATTTAGCAACTTTTTATAGATCTGCTGATTTAGTTATTTATCCTTCATATTATGAAGGGCAAGGACTTATTCCGCTTGAGGCAATGGCTTCAGGAACTCCAATAATTACTGTAAATGATGGTCCTCTTCCTGAAATGGTTGATGAATCAGTAGGTGCATTATATCAACCAGGAGATATTGAAGATTTAAGTGAAAAAATCATAGAAGAATTAAGCAATCCTGATTTAAGAAAATTACAATCAATTAATGGACGAAAAAGAATCTTAAACGAGGGGACATTTACTCAAGAAAAAACAGCAAAGAAGTTTGAAGAGCTATATAAAAAAATGATTCAATAAATTGACATTAAAGCGCTTTATTCATATCATTAATCATTGTCGCGTATTCGTGAAGAGTCAAGATACTAAACCCGAGAGTGTCATTATAGCAACTCCATTAACAGAGGTAACTAGTATTAATCAGACTCTAAATAAAGTACTTGGTGCAACATCTGTAGTAGTTGTCATATTTATTGTAATAGCAGCAATGCATGGCGAATCTATTAACAAAATCATTATAGAAATTGATGATGATTCTTATGTTAGAGTGGATGTTTGGGAAAGAGGCAATGAAAGTTACATCACAAATGAAAATTATAGTTATGTAATGGAATTTGGCGAATATGACGTTCTAGAAACATCAAATGAATGGAATTCAACTCATGTATTTGTTGAATACGAATTACCTGTAGAGGAAGGAGGAGCAGCACCTAATGGAATTATCTCGCTTGCATATTGGTTACCAAAAGTAGAACCAGGAGTTAAAGTTCCAGTTATAGCAGAGTTTGGCCCATATTTTCAGGAACCTAGTGTACAAACTCCAACAATAGAAGTACCTGGTAGTTGGTTAGGTGAAATGATTATTGATCAAATCCTCCCTCATGGGTTTGCCTTTGCGCAAGTTTCTGTAACTGGAACAGGACGTTCTAACCATTGTATGGATTTAATGGGAACTGCAGAACAACTAGGTAACGATGCAGCAGTAACTTGGTTAGGTTCACAAAATTGGTCCAATGGAAATGTAGCAATGATTGGAAAATCATACGATGGATCAACACCATGGCAAGCAGCAATGTTTGGTAATGAGCATCTCAAAACTATTGTTCCAATTTCTGGATTAATTGGTGTTAAAGAGTTAATGTGGAAAAATGGTTCTTCTGAAGCACGAGCTCCTATAATGCACAATGGTGTTTATGGATCATATGGGTTTGATGGTGATGAAGAAGATTATGGTAATTTATGCCCAGATTATATCATAGGGCCTGGAACAGGTGTTTCAGCTTGGATGTGGGGTTCAGAAATTGCTGGAGATTATTGGGCTGAAAGATACTTCCTTGATAGAGTATTAGATAATTACAACGGCTCTGTTTATTTAATTCAAGGAATGCATGATTGGAATGTAGATCCACATATGGCAATTCCAACGATAAATAGAATCAAAGATGCAGGTATAGAAGCAAAAGGTCTGTTTGGCCAATGGGATCATGATTATCCTGATAGAGCAATACAATTAGATGACCGTTCAGATATGGGGGGAAGAGGAGGTGAAGCATTTCCTGAAATGATCCGCTTTGACTGGATGCAAGATTTACTAGAATGGTTTGATTGGTATCTGAGAGGAGAGGGGGATCAACCATCATTACATGTAGAAATCCAATCTAATCATGGCGCTTGGAGAATAGAAGACCGATATCCAGCATCCGATACAGAAGAATTAATTTTTACTCTTGGAACAGATATGACTACTTCTGGGGGATTAATCGTTTTACCAGATGCTTCAACAGGACCAGTATTTGAGACCTCTCCACTAACTGAAGATATTTTTGTTCAAGGAATGCCTAGACTTCATGTTCAAGTAACTACTTCAACTGTTGGTGGTCAACTTTATGCATTATTGGAAGATTGTGATGGTGATGACTGTATTCATATTGGTCATGCAATTATGGATTTGCGTTATCATGAAGGAGGAGAAGAATTATCCACGGCTTGGTTGCCAGTTTTAGAACCAATTACAGCAAATATGGAATTTATTGCTTTAGATGCTGAAATAATGGCGGGTCATACTTTGCGATTGACATTATTATCAACTGGTGAAGATTATCTTCCTGCATCAACTTCATCAATTGTAACAATAATTGAAGGCGAAGGTAGTACATTACAATTAGACACGTTTAATCCAAATGAAAAATTATATTGGACCCCTCCAATATGTACTCATTCAGTATGTTCTTAAATTGTGAAATTTGTTGTTTTTTAAATATAATCTTATCAATTGGTTAATAATGAAGTTACCTAGGTCATCAATCATGGCGAGTAATATAAAGCGTACAATGGCTTCTTTACTTGCTGTTATTTTTTTAATTCCCTTTATTCCCTCTGCCCTAGCTGATGATGATGCTGCAAGTGCCAATATCTTGACTGATGGAAGTACAAGTTCTGGAGATGTAGATGCTGAAGGAGATGCTGCAGATTGGTGGAGAATTGATATTCTTGGGGGAGATACCCTAACTATTGATGTATCATCATCTACTGGAGATCATGGTTTCGATTTGTTTAATTGCTTTGCAACAGACCATTGGGAAGGAAAAGTGAAAATTTGGGATGCTGCTGCAGTAACAAACCTTTACACTGCAAATATTGGAAGTGATAGTTCTAGATCTGTTTCGATTTCAATTGTTCCTTCTGCTTCTGAATGGGGAAGTATTACAGGGCCTACTACATATTACACTGAAGTTAGATCTCAAGATACCTGTGATCAAGATGAATTTAGTTATTCAATAACTGCCAACATAGATACTACATATAGAGATACTGATGGAGATGGTTTTAGAGATTTAGATGATGACTGCCCTAATGAATTTGGTAAAAGCAATGAAGACAAAAATGGGTGCTTAGATAGTGATGAAGATGGTTGGTCTGATGAGGGAGATCAATACCCAGTAGATGGCACTCAATGGGAAGATTCTGACTTTGATAACTATGGAGATAATCCTAATGGAAATAATCCTGATTCTTGTCCTGGTTTTTTCGGTCAGTCTTACCAAGATAGATTTGGATGCCCTGATTCAGATGGTGATGGATATAGTGACCCAAGTACACTATATTCCATTGAACCATGGACTGTTTCAGATGGTGCTGATGCTTTTTGGTGGTCACCTCAAGACCCTTCTATACAAAATATATGTGGAATATATTGCCATACTCAATGGAGTGATTTTGATGGAGATGGTTTGGGAGATAATTGGCATGATGACAGATGGGAATCTATCCATCTTGAAACTGGAATTGGTCAATATATCGAAGGAGCAGTACTAGAAGACGCCTGCCCACATATAATTGGTTACTCATCTGAAGATAGGCCAGGGTGTCCTGACTCAGATGGTGATGGATGGTCTGATGGAGATTTTAATTGGACTATTGATAATGGTGCAGATCCTTTCCCAAATGATTTTAGTCAATGGAAAGATACTGACAGAGATGGATATGGTGACAATTACACATTTGAAATAAATCCCGAAACTGGATTAAGAATCGAAATGGGTGATGCGTTTATCAATAATCCCTCTCAATGGATGGATTCAGATGGAGATGGTTGGGGAAACAATCAAGGAAATGAAGATACTCAAGTTGATGATTTCCCATACATAAACTCTCAATATTTAGATTCTGACAATGACGGATTTGGAGATAACTATTCTGGATTCGAAGGTGATTCCTGTATTAACACATGGGGAGAATCCAATCAAGATAGGTTTGGATGCCCTGATTCAGATGGTGATGGATACAGTGATCCTGATGAGGGATGGATTTCTCATCCCGAAGGCTTTGCCGATGCATTTCCCTCTAAAGAAAGTCAATGGTTTGATACTGATGGTGATGGATTTGGTGACAATCAAACTTCAAATGCATGGCAACCTGACAGTTGTTTACTAACAAAAGGAGACAGTTATAGAGATAGGTGGGGTTGCCCAGATAATGATGGAGATGGTGCTTCAGATCCAGATAATGATTGGATTTCCCACCCATTAGGTATGGCAGATTCATTTCCACTTGAATCAACACAATGGATGGATACTGATGGTGATGGATATGGAGATAATTCACTAGGAATTAATCCAGATAATTGTATTGAAATACCTGGAACAAGTACTGAAGATAGATTTGGATGTATAGATACTGATGGAGACGGATGGTCTGATTTAAGTGATAAATTCCCTCATATTCCATCTCAAATGGTTGATACTGACGGTGATGGATATGGAGATAATCTCTCTGGGCATGAGCCAGATGCGTGCCCTAATGTCTTTGGAAGTAGTTTACTAGATCGTAGAGGTTGCCCCGATCTCGATGATGATGGTTACTCTGATTATGATGAATTGTGGTTGGCAAGTCCTGAAGGACAAGGAGATGCATTTCCTACAGATCCATGGCAATGGATAGATACTGATGGTGATGGATATGGAGATAACCCAGTTGGTAATTTAAGAGATGATTGCCCTGCTGAATCTGGTAGTTCAACAATTGATTTACAAGGATGTCCTGACAATAATGGTGATGGATATTCAAATTCGTTTGGAGAAATAAAAGCAGCTATGACAATAATGGGAAGTAACCCTCTTTCTTCTTGGGCTACTTATGCTATCGCTGGATTAATTTTCCTAAGTGCTGTAGGTATTACTAGAATTTTTGAAGGTAGTGATGAAGAAGAAATTAAAGAGGTGGACTTCCTTGAATAAAATTGTAATTAATTTGATTATTGTTCTATTATTTTTACCATTATTGCCTCTTGTTAATAATGTACAGGCAGAAGGTAATAGTGACTTTACTGTTGTAAATTACGAAGCTAGAGAACAAGATATAGATAATGATGGATATATTGATCAATTAAGAATTGTCTTTAATGTCAATACGACAAAAACTCAAATACCTATTTCTGCTCAAGTTACAGCTACTTTTGATCAATATCCAATACAATATGAAATTACACAATGGGATAATTTTACACTCACAAATGAAAAATCATTATCACGTTCAATTTTTGTTGATGCTTGGAAAGAAGGAGAATATACAATTACATTAAAATTCGTTAACCCTACAACAAATGAACTCATTTCAGAATATCAACTAGGCGTGTTTAATCTAATGGTTGGTATCGAAAAGCCATTTGTTGCTTTAAATGTAATTGCAGAGCATGAAGGTAAATCTGTTGATGATAATTTCAATACTGGTTCTGAATGTAAAATTAAACGTAATATTTTAGATAAAATAGGGCACAGATATAATAAAACTGGAGAAGTTCAATTTATTGGTGCACCATGGATTACACCATCAATTACTCCAGGTGAAAATACACCGAATAGTGATGAAATTGACTGTAGTAATTGGCCTGCTGGAAAATATTCATTAAAACTAATTTACCATAACTCACTAGGTTATTCACTAGAATCATGGAAGAATTTTTCAATTTTAAATCAGCCTGCTCCTAGTTTTAATCTGAATGTAACAGGACAGAATATGGAAATCGGAACCTTATGCTTTGTTACAATAGAACCTACAGATGGGACAGATTTTAGTGAAAATGAAATCTCTTGGACCACAATACCTGAACATGAAGGAATTGGGGGATTAGAATTAAATTGTAAAATGTGGATGCCTGGAATTCATAGAATTATTGTAAATGTGACAAATTCAGAAGGAATTAGTGCAACAAATGGTATTAATCTGGTTAGAATTCCTCCCTTAGGTGAAAATGTATCTACTTGGGGAAATGAAAGTGTAACATCCTCATGGCCAGTAAGAAGCGGTGGTGAAGTAGAATCTGAATTTACAGGTTATATTGCCACTGGGATTGGAATGCTTTTATTATTCTTAATTTCAATAATTGTTCTAAAAAGATTTGGAGAGGACATTCAAGGAGAATTTACAAACAAAAAATCAATGATTAATTCTGAAGGACTACCAACACATACTGATGAAGAAGGACATCTATGGAGACAGCATCCAGATGGTCAAATAGATTGGTGGGATGCAAATGCAAATATGTGGATTCCGTTCCAATGATTTATTCTTATCGATTAATGAAAAATAAAGCAGGTCCTCCTGTATGAATTTTAATTTCCACATCTTCTTTAATTGAATAATTATGTATCCCTCTAGTTGAAAAATTAAGTTCTTCTTTATCTAATGTCCATTTAACTCCCTTTAATGTAACAATACTGCTTGATAAACAAAATAAGGATACATGTGTGTTTTCATTTAAACTAAATTTCATTGGTTTATTATTTGGAATATATTTAACAATAAAATCATTTAGATGAATTTCAATTTCAACATCTCCCATATTTTCTTGATTTAATTCTGATAGAGCAGCATATACTCCCAAAATATGATCGCTTCTTCCGGATTCAACTCCAATAATTTGAATATCTTTGATTCCTTCTGAAATAACCCAATTAATCGCTTTTACCAAATCAGTTTCATTCTGACTCTTACTCTCAATAACATCAACTCTTTCATCTATTAATGATTTATTAAATGAATCAAAATCACCAATAGCTACATCTGGAATAATTTCGTATTTTATACAATGATGATAACCTCCATCTATTGCAACACATAATTTTTTTTCAGATACTAAGTTTTGCAATATCGATGAATCTACATCACCAGCGGCAATTAATAATGCACTAAATTTTACGACTGCCATGACAAGCCGAGACATTACTCTATTAATGAATGATGTTTAAAGTAAAATAATTCGAGGCTAAGCCTCAATAAGGAGACGGCGGTCGGCAGGTTAAGGTTTGGTTATGTCTGAATATGTTCCCGAGGGTGCTTTATTACCAAGCGGCATTAATGTAGATGAAACTGCTGCATATTTCGGCATCACTGATTCAAGCAAAATATTAGTAGAAATGGAAAATGTAAATAGGCATACTTCATTAACAATGGTATTAAATAAAGTTTCAGATTTGCTACTTACTGACACCTTTGATTTAGATTCAGGAAGTAATAGATTACAAGTTGAAACAGGAGAAATATATTATATTCTAACTGGACCTTTGGAATTAATTGATATTACAGAAAATTTACAAGATTTTCTTGGATTAAATCCTGAAGGAAATTCTGAAAAACCAAATATTTCTGATGAGGAATTTGCAGTTCTTGAATCCTTTTTAGATCCACTAAATATCTTAAAAATTTATGCAATAGGAGATGTTACTGGAGGTAATAATGAATTAGCAAAATATGTTACTGCTTTTGATAATATGATAAAAAATCCTTCCGAAAATATTCAAAATCTAATTCAAATAAAGAAAGAAATGACTGAAATTTTAATTGAAACAAAAAATATGCAAATGCCTCGTCCGATTTCAATATTAAAATCATCAAAGTCTGTTAATGCCCCTAAATTAATTACTCCTCAAATTACTGTTGAAACCAAAGTTCAAGAACCTATTATTGAAAATATAGATAGTGAGGAAAAAATTGAAGAAGAAGTTTTTACTCAACCAAAATTACAACAACCTACTGCACTTAAACCACCTAGCAACCAATCAAAAGTCATTGAGCCTACACCTTTAGCAAAGCCAGAAAGATTACAAAGACCTGAAATTATTTCTAAAAAAGATTCGGTCCCAATGCCTGAAAAAACAACAATGGAAGATTTAGAAAAGAATAGTACAGATACAACTCAATGGGTTCAAAATAAACCTATACAAAATGAGAGTTTTACGCCAAAAAGAGAGCCTGAAACAAAACCTGTTGCACCAAAAATAACTCAGCCATCAACTCAAGTAAATATTCAAAATAAACAACCAACAATAACTCCAGTTACTCCAAAAGCAAAACCAATTGAAACAAAAATACAACCAGCAATAACTCCAGTTGCTCCAAAAGTAAACCCTCCAGTAAATACTCAGAATTTATATGAAAATAAGGCATCTAATACCTTACCAACACCAAAACAACGTTCACTTCCTAAACCAATAATTAATTCAAATTCAAATGGAATTATTAGAACATTTCCAAGTGGAAATATTTGTAATGGTTGTGGTGTAAGTTTAAATAATTCTTGGAGATTTTGTCCATTATGTGGATTTAACAATTAAATTTGTAACTCTCCTGAAATAACTAATGGCTCTCCATCTATGAAAATAGTAGGTTCCTTGATTATTCCACTTGTTAAAATTCCTGGATGATTTCCTTCAATCTTATTCCCTTCTAAACCAATACTGAAATAACAGCTTCCAAGTACTTTTTCATCTTCAAGAGCATTTCCAATTAATTTTGAATTTGGATTTAAACCGATTCCAAATTGGGATATTGTCCATACTGAAGACTGATCTTTTGCTGGCATTAAATTCGCAGCCTCTGCGAAAAGATGTCTAACTCTTTGAGCTTCTGGGCCCCCTTTAATATCAGTTGCAACACCATCATTTACCTTAAATCTAAGTGGTTCGCTAAGCACCATAGAATCAAAACTTCCATCAATATACAAATCTCCTTTTGCAGAGCTTTGTACTAAGGCATTGAAAATTTTTCCAGCAGGTAAATTTGTAACCATTCCGGGGCGATTGCAAATTCCGCTATCCTCTTTATTCCATTTTTTAGGGTCTACTTCAAATCTAATATCTGTTCCTTCAGGAGAGGTTACTCTAATATTTCTGCGTCTACGAAGGTGTACTCCAACTCTACTAATCATATCTCTTATTCCATTAAAATCTGCAAGCATACCTCCTCCTGCAAATAATTCTGGAGTAATCCCTGGCATAGTTGCAATTCTTGCACCATCCTTACATGCTTGAACCCTTGCTTTTGTATGAGTAATACTAAATTTTGTTGGCGCTAAAACTACATTTTGTGTCCTCATTAATTCAGCAACTGATGAGGGTGGTTCATCTCCATGATGACGAGTGAATGGCATAATAACCAATAAAACATTTTCAGATATCTCTGAACATACTTTGTAAAGTTCTTGACCGATTAAACTAGTAGATGGATCTGCGATTACTAATACTGATTCGTGACGTCTGACTTCCATACAAGTATTAACAACAATATTCGCAGCAAGACTAAGTAATTCTTCAAATGAATCCACTTGTGAAATTTTATCCTTGATTTCAATCTCGTCATCTGAAATTATATCAAAGTCTTCTTTTCGCTTTCGTGCCACATACCACCGAAGGAAATCTAATGTTTGAATGATTGGATAAAATGTTTACAAATTAAATTCTTTAATAATTCAATCATTTGGGACTGAATTATGGAATTTAAGAGTCTTGGAATTAAAGATACTCCTGCTCTTTGGAAAATTAATGAAGAAGGTTTACCAGGCACTGGAGAAATCTCACTAGATGCTATGTCTGATTTGCTAAGTCTTGGTGAGTTTTGCATAGGTGCCTTTGAAGAAGAAAAATTATTGGGTTTTGTAATATGTCTTCTTCCAAATAGAAGTTATGGCAGTTTAAATTATGCTTGGTTTAATGATAATTATGCAAATTTCCTTTACGTTGATAGAATTGCTGTTTCTGAAGAATATAGAAATAAAAAAATAGGATCATTACTTTATGAAAAAGTAATTTCACATGCTCAAAAATTAGATTTCCCTATTGCTGCAGAAGTTAGTCTAAAGCCTCCAAATCCAGATTCGATTCGATTTCACAAAAGACATGGCTTTGAGGAAGTAGGGGTACTTCACCATGAAAAAAAATCTGTAACAATGATGTTAAGAGTTTCTTAATTTATTATTCTGAACCTACAAGTTTGTAATCATCAGATAATGGAGTTGCGCCAGTTTCCATTGATACAATCTTACCATCTTTGAATCTCATGAATGAAAGTACTGCTTCAGATGTTGAACCATTAGCAAAATGAACTATTGAATGAGCCACACCAATTTCATCATTTTCGTACAAAATCCTATCACCTTCGGATCTTGGTGCTCCATCTCCTCCAGCAAATCCAATTAAATCAGACTTAACCATCGTAATTCCCCCAACATGTGGATTAAACACAAATTCATCATGAATAATCTCTTCTAATGCGTTTACATCTCCATTTTTCCAAGCTTCATTGTATGCTGCTATTATTGACATATTATTAGCCTAGAATAACTTATTTTTAACTTCGTCGCTTTATCACATCTTCAAAATATTACTCTATTTAACTAACGAACGAAACCATATTGGAATATCTGTAAAAAGCAAATGCTCAATATTACCTTTAACTTCGGAAAGCATAGGCGGAAATATGAGTTATGAAGATTTTATTGGAGAAGTCAAGACTGTTTCAAGAATTCAAGCAATTCAAGGACAATTAGGTTGGGATCAACAAGTAATGATGCCACCAAATGGAGCAAATGCAAGAGCAGATACATTAGCTTGGTTATCGGGACGTGCACATGAAACACTAACAAGTAAGAAAATGGGTGATTTAATATCCGAATTAGAAAAAAATATATCTAAATTGGATGAGAATCAAAAAACAAACGTTATTGAAATGCGAAGAACATTCGATAAGTCAACAAAATTACCTGCAGAATTTATAGAAAAAGTAACAAAAACACGTTCTAAAGGTATGGGAGTTTGGGCTGAGGCAAGAAAAAATAATGATTTTAATTCATTTGCTCCATTACTTGGAGAACTAGTTAATCTAGCTAGGGAAAAAATTTCATATCTTGATAAAGGAAATACTCCATATGACACTCTTTTAGATGATTATGAAGTAGGATTAACTGTAGAATACTTAGACCCATTATTTGCAGAATTGAAGGAAGGGCTAATTGAAATTTTAAACAAAATAATGGATGCTAAAAAACAACAAATATCAAAATTAGATATGACTTTTCCAGTAAAAAATCAAGAAGCTTTTTGTTTGAAAATTTCTGAACAAATGGGTTTTGATTTTAAGTCTGGAAGAATGGACACATCCTCACACCCTTTCTCAATTGGGATTTCTGTAGGAGATACTAGAATTACAACGAGATATGATGAAAATGAACCCTTTTCGTGCCTATATGCAGTAATGCATGAAACGGGTCATGGCCTTTATGAGCAAGGATTACCTGATGAGTTTGCCTTGACTCCAAGGGGTACTGCTATTTCATTAGGTGTGCATGAATCCCAATCTCGTTTATGGGAAAATCAAATTGGAAGAACTGAGGAATTCTGGAAATATTCATTACCATTATTCCAAAAAGAATTTCCTGAGTTCCCTAAAGATATTGATGCTGCACAAATGAACTTAATCGCAAATCAGGTTGAGCCATCATTTATCAGAGTTGAAGCGGATGAAGTAACATATAATTTACACATAATTTTAAGATATGAAATTGAAAAACAATTATTTAATGGTACTCTAGATGTAAATGATCTACCAAAAGTTTGGAATGAAATGTTCAAAGAATGGTTCGGATTAGATGTTGATAATGATTCTAATGGCGTACTTCAAGACATTCATTGGTCGATGGGAGCATTTGGATATTTTCCAACATATACATTAGGAAATTTATACGCTGCTCAATTATTTGAATCAATGAAAAACGAATTTGAAGATGTAAATAAAATGATTGAAGATGGAAATTGGAGTCCATTATTAAACTGGTTGAGAGAACATATACATGAAAAGGGACGGTTGTATAATCCATCAGATTTAATTGAAAATGCTACTGGTAAAAAGCCCTCATCGGCTCCATTTTTGAAATATTTAAATGAAAAATATGGCAGAATTTATGGATTTTGATTTTTGCTTAAAATAAATTATGAATCAAACTTTTAACTTCCAAGTACAGTTTTGACCTGCAAAAAATGGAACAATAGGATTGCCATTTGATAAAATGATTTGCTCGGGGATAGTCCATTCTTCTTTAACTAGTGTAATTGTTCCCTCATTCCTAGGTAAACCATAGAAATCAGCACCATAGTGAGATGCGAAACCTTCTAATTTATCCAATGCACCTAACTCATCAAATACTTGAGTGTATAATTCAATTGCACTCCAAGCACTGTAACAACCTGCACAGCCGCAAGCAGATTCTTTCTTATTTTTTTCATGAGGGGCAGAGTCAGTACCTAAGAAGAACTTCTTGTTACCTGTTGTAACAATTTCTCTTAACGCTTGTTGATGAATATTACGCTTTAATACAGGTAGACAGTAATTATGGGGCCTTACACCACCAACTAACAAGTCATTTCGGTTTAGTAATAAGTGCTGAGGAGTGATAGTTGCTGCAACATTATCATTAGCCGCTACAACAAAGTCTACAGCATCTTTAGTCGTAATATGTTCAAACACAATTTTTAGTTCTGGAAATGCAGAAACAATACGAGTTAGATTTCTATCGATAAATTCTTTTTCTCGATCAAAGATATCAATGTGGTCATCTGTTACCTCTCCATGAATTAACAATAACATACCTTGATTTTGCATTTCCTCAAAAATAGGAAACAAAGCATCTAATGATTTTACTGCTGCATCTGAATTTGTAGTTGCACCAGCAGGGTATAACTTAGCTGCCACTGTGCCCGCTTGTTTTGCTGCTACAATATCTTC
>MDSZ01147305.1_pt1 | contig 15528 bp, 10 predicted proteins | sample 811201 | NCBI WGS metagenome assembly MDSZ01 (sample SAMN05326647, study PRJNA326480) | marine metagenome | isolation source: seawater | place: Indian Ocean: North | collected 2010
AGACCGCCGGCCATCCCGAGTACGGCCACACGCCGGGCGTGGAGACCACCACCGGTCCCCTGGGCCAGGGCGTCGCCACGGCTGTGGGCATGGCGATGGCCGAGGCGCATCTGGCCGCCAAGTTCGGCCGCGATCTTGTCGATCATTTTACCTATGTGATCGCCGGCGACGGCTGCCTGATGGAGGGTGTCAGCCACGAGGCCGCCTCTATGGCCGGCCATATGGGCCTGTCGCGGCTGATCGTGCTGTTTGATGACAACGGCATCTCGATCGACGGCAGCACCGATCTTGCCGTGTCCGAGGACACCACCGCCCGCTTCGAGGCCTATGGATGGCAGGTGCTCGCGGTGGACGGACATGACATGGATGCAGTGTCCGCCGCCATTGCCGAGGCCCGCGCCGACACATCACGACCGAGCCTGATCCGCTGCCGCACCGTCATCGGTTATGGCGCGCCGAACAAGGCCGGCACGGCGGGCGCACATGGCGCCCCGCTCGGTGCCGAGGAAATCGACGGCACACGGGCGGCGCTGGGATGGTCGCACGCGCCGTTTGAGGTTCCTGAAGAGATTGTCGCCGCCTGGCGCGAGGTCGGCAGCAGGGGAAGCGCCGATCGCGCCGCCTGGCAGGCCCGCCATGCGGCCGCCGACAGCGCCGCGTTCGATGCGGCCATGAAGGGCAATTTCGACGCAGCCATCGCCGAGGCCGTGGCAGGCTGGAAACAGAGCCTTGCCGCAGAGCCGCAGAAGATCGCCACCCGCGTCGCCAGCCAGAAAGCCATGGAGGCCATCCTGCCGGCCTGCCCGTCGCTTCTTGGCGGATCGGCCGACCTGACCGGATCGAACAACACCCGTGTCGGCGGCCAGGGTTCCTACGGCCGCGACAACGCCGCCGGAAGCTATGTGCATTACGGCGTGCGCGAGCACGGCATGGCCGCCGCGATGAACGGCGTTGCGCTTCATGGCGGGGCCATTCCCTATGGCGGCACCTTCCTTGTCTTCACCGATTACTGCCGCCCGTCGATCCGCCTGTCGGCGCTGATGCGCCAGCGGGTGATCTATGTGATGACGCATGATTCCATCGGCCTTGGCGAGGACGGCCCGACGCACCAGCCTGTCGAACATCTTGCAGTGATGCGGGCAATCCCGAACCTGCTGGTCTTCCGGCCCGGCGACGCGGTGGAAACGGCCGAGGCCTGGCAATGCGCGCTGGCGGCGAAGGAGTCCCCCTCGATCCTGGCGCTGAGTCGGCAGGGTCTGGCGCAGTTCCGGCTTGGCGATCTTTCCCAGAACATGACCGCGCGCGGCGCCTACATTGTCGCAGGCGAAGGCGAAGCACGTCAGGTCACGCTTCTGGCGAGCGGATCGGAAGTCGGCATTGCCCTTGCGGCGCGCGAACAGCTCGCCGGCGACGGCATCGCCGCGACCGTTGTCTCGGTTCCTTGCCTCGAGCTATTCTGGCAGCAGGATGAGGCATGGCGCAACAGCGTTCTCGGCAGCGGCCCTCGGATTGCCATCGAGGCAGCCATCCGCCAGCCATGGGACAGGCTTCTTGGCGATCAGGACGGCTTTATCGGGATGGATGATTTCGGCGCGTCTGCCCCGGCAGGCGATTTGTTCCCGCATTTCGGCATTACCGCCGAGGCGATTGTCGAGGCTGCGAAGGCACGCGTTGCTTAAGCCGGCAAGCCGGCTTCACAGGCTGCAGAGCCGCAGGGGGATACCCACGTGACCACCCGACTTGCCATCAGCGGCTTTGGCCGGATCGGCCGCATGGTGCTTCGCGCCCTTGCCGAGTCAGGCCGCGACGATGTTCAGATCGTGCTGATCAACACGCCGGGACCGGTCGAGGCTTCGGCGCATCTCTACGAGTTCGATTCCGTTCACGGGCGCGCCCGCACAGGCGTGACATATGGCGAGGGGTGGATGGATGTCGGCACCGGCCGCATCGCCATGACGCATGAGCGCGATCCATCGAAAATACCGCATGGCGAGCATGGCATCGACGTGGTGCTGGAATGTTCGGGACATTTCAACGAACGCGACAAGGCCGCCGTGCATCTGGCCGGCGGTGCCAGGCGCGTTCTTGTCTCGGCGCCCTGCAAGCAGGCCGACGCCACCATCGTCTATGGCGTCAATACCAGCGAGATCAGCGCCGACAAGCTGGTCATCTCGAACGCGTCCTGTACCACCAACTGCCTTGCCCCGGTGGCCAAGGTGATGGCGGATTCCGTAGGCATCGAGGCCGGCTACATGACAACCATCCACGCCTACACGGGCGATCAGCCGACCCTTGATACCAGCCACAAGGACCTGCGGCGGGCGCGGGCCGCGGCGATGTCGATGATCCCGACATCGACCGGTGCGGCGCGGTCGGTCGGCGAGGTGCTGCCGCAGCTAAAGGGCAAGATGAACGGCTCGGCCATCCGGGTGCCGACGGCCAATGTGTCGGTTGTCGATTTCGGCTTCACCTCGGAACGCGATACCAGCACCGACGAGGTCAATGATCTTCTCCGCAGCGCGGCGGACGGCCCCATGAAGGGTGTCCTTTCGGTCAATGACAGGCCGCTTGTCTCGATCGATTTCAACCATGACCCGCACAGTTCGATCGCCGACCTGACGCAGACCCACGTGATGAACAAGCGCCTTGTCCGGGTTTTGGCATGGTATGACAACGAATGGGGTTTTTCCTGCCGAATGCTGGACAACGCGGCGGAAATCGGCAAAACACTCTAGCCAGTCGACACACCGCCGCCGGATGACGCGGCCGCGGGTGTGACCAAGCGATAAGAGGTCAGGCATGAAGCTGAACGGTAACGCCGTCAAACCCGGCAATGTGATTGAACATAAAGGCCGCCTGTGGACCGCGGTCAAGGTCGAGCATGTAAAGCCCGGCAAGGGCGGCGCCTTCGCGCAGATCGAGCTTCGCGACATCCGCGACGGCACCAAGCTGAACGAACGGTTCCGCTCTTCGGAAACGGTCGAGCGGGTCATCCTTGAGGAAAGCGAATGTACCTTCCTGTTCGATGATGGCGACAATCTTGTCTTCATGCACAGCGAGACCTACGAGCAGATCGCCATTGCCGGCACCATGGTCGGCGATGTCGCCGCCTTCCTTCAGGATGGCATGGTGGTGACCGTGTCCAGCCATGAGGGTGATCCGATCTCGGTTCAGCTTCCCGACAAGGTCGTTATGGAGGTTGTCGAGGCCGACGCCGTGGTGAAAGGGCAGACCGCCTCGTCCAGTTACAAGCCGGCCGTTCTCGAAAATGGCGTGCGTGTCCTGGTGCCGCCGCATATCGAGGCCGGCACCCGCATCGTCGTGCGTCCGGACGACGCCAGCTATGTCGAGCGCGCCAAGGACTGATCCGGCGTCTCTGTCGACACCAGATGAAGGGTAACATCACATGGCCAGCCAGTCCGCGCTGATCAACGTCATGCAGAAGGCGTCAACCTATGCCAGCCGCGGGCTTCTCCGCGATTTCGGCGAGGTGGAAAACCTGCAGGTCAGCCGCAAGGGGCCGGCCGATTTTGTCAGCCGCGCTGACATCAATGCCGAAAAGACGATCCGCAAGGAGCTGGCCAAGGCCCGCCCGGGATGGGGCTTCCAGCTCGAGGAAGGCGGGGTCATCGAAGGCAGCGATCCTGACGCGCCTGTCTGGGTTGTCGATCCGCTCGACGGGACCACGAATTTCCTGCACGGGATTCCGCATTTCGCCATTTCGATCGCGGTGATGGAACAGGACCCACAGGGCCGCAAGACGATCACCGCCGCCACCGTCTTCGACCCGGTGAAGAATGAATTCTTCTATGCCGAAAAGGGCAAGGGCGCCTATCTGAACGAACGCCGTCTTCGCGTGTCGGGACGGCGCAGCATGGCGGAGTCACTGTTCGGGTGCGGCGCGCCCTTTCCTGGCCGTGGCAGCGACGACGACCATGCCATATTCCTGAAGCAGCTTGGCGCGATCATGTCGATCAGTTCGGGCGTACGCCGCAACGGCGCTGCCACACTGGACCTTGCCTGGGTCGCGGCAGGCCGTTTTGACGGCTTCTGGGAAAAGGGACTCAGCCTGTGGGACATCGCGGCCGGCGTGCTGCTGGTGCGCGAAGCAGGCGGCTTCGTCTCGGACTTCGCCTCGCGCGACAAGGCGCTGGACAGCGGCGATGTGGTTGCCGGCAACCCGTCCATCCATGGCGAGCTGATTCGCCAGCTGCGGGTCTGACCCGCGCCGCTGGCGACGCAAATGCGCTGAACCGCTGCTGCCGAACAGCATCGGCTGGCAAAGCGGCCTCATTCCTGCCATTCTTTTCCGCGAGCTTTGGCACCGCTGAGCCTGCGCCGGATTGATTCTGCGACTGATTCCACGCACGATTCCACTGAGGACCACAGGAGACAAGGCGATGATGACCGACCCGCGCCGCTACCTTGTTCGGATGTTGATTTTCCTTTTGGTGGTGGCGGCGATCGCGGCCCTGCTTCATGCGCCGCTGACCCGCGCTTTCATGGGCAATCCTGCCCTGAACGGGGTCATTCTCGGAGCCCTGTTCCTCGGCATCGCCTTCACCGTCCGGCAAATTCTGCGGCTGATGCCAGAACGCCGCTGGCTGACCGCCATCCAGAAGACAGGCAAGCTCGACAACAGGCAGATCAAGCCGGTCCTTCTCGCCACCGTCTATGCGATGCTTGCCGATCAGCGGCAGGAATCCCAGCTCTCGGCGCTGTCGCTCCGCTCGGTTCTCGACGGCGTCGCGGCGCGGCTTGACGAGGGGCGCGAGATTTCGCGCTACATGATCGGTCTTCTGGTCTTTCTCGGGCTTCTCGGGACCTTCTGGGGCCTTCTGCAGACCATTGGCGCCGTCGGTCTTGTCGTCGGCTCGCTGGACACCGCGGGCACCGATTTCACGGCGATGATGGCACAGCTGAAGGGTGGGCTCGATGCGCCGCTTTCCGGCATGGCAACCGCCTTTTCCTCGTCGCTGTTCGGGCTTGCCGGATCACTGATCCTCGGCTTTCTTGACCTGCAGCTTGGCCAGGCCATGGGCCGGTTCTTCAACGAACTGGAAGACTGGCTATCGGCCTTTGCCCGTTTCAATGACAGCGGGCCAGCAGGGGCCGAACGCGGGGTCACCCCGTTGGCGCAGGGGATGAGCGAGGATGCCGCGCGTGCGCTGATCCATCTTGGCAATTCCATCGCCGCCGGCGAGGACAACAGGCAGCGCGTCCTCGACCAGCTGACCAACATCAACATGACACTTGCCGCGCTGAATGAAGCGATGACGGATGACCGGCGACTTCGCGAGCAGCTGGCGCAGCTCAATGCCGGCATCGCCCAGCTTGCGGCAGATCTCAAGGATGAGCGGTCGAGCGCTGCCTCGACGGTGAGCGCCGAGCTTCGCACCCTGGCGAGCGCCATCAACAAGATGGCCGGCACGGGAACGGCTTCCCGCACCGCGCGCACGGCCACCGCGCGCAGCACAAAGGGATCCTGACAATGGCGCTGGCGCGTCTTGGCGGCAATCGCCGCCCGGAAAATTACACCTGGCCGGGGTTCGTCGACGCGCTGGCAACCTTGCTGATGGTGATCATCTTCGTGTTGCTGGTGTTCGTGCTGATCCAGGTCAATCTGGCCTACCGGGTCGCCGGCCAGGACGCGACGATGAACGACATGCGGGCACAGATCGTCAATCTTGGCGACCTGCTGAATATCGAGCGCAAGGCGAACGAGGACCTGTCCGCGGAGCTGGCCGGCATTTCAAGCCTTCTCGATGACACCACAAGGGAGCGCGACAACCTCGTCACGCAACTTGCGAGCGCCACTGCAACGCTTAATCTGCGTGACAATGAAATCAGGCAGCTGGCGGCGATCCAGGCACAGACCGAGGAGTCGCTTGATGCCGCGCGCAAGACCATCGCCGAACGTGTGGCAGCGCTGGAAGCCATCGAACTTACCCTTGCACAGGCAGAGGCGAAGCTCATGGAATCGGAGGTCGAGATCGCCGAGGCTTCGGCCCGCAATGTCAGCTCTCTGGCCCGGATCAGCGAGCTGGAGACAAAAAATGCCGCCTCGCAGGCCGAGGTGGCGCAGATGACCAACGCCATCACCGCCCTGCGTCTGCGGATTGAGGAACTGACCGGTATCCTGGCGGAAAAGGAGGCGCAGGCGGCGCGAGACAAGATCGCCATCGCCAGCCTTGGCAAGTCACTCAACAACGCGCTGGCATCGCGGGTTCAGGAGCTTCAGCGCTTCCGCTCGGAATTCTTCGGCCGTCTCAGCGAGATTCTCAAAGGCCGCGATGATGTGCGCATTGTCGGTGACAGGTTCGTTTTCCAGTCGGAAGTTCTGTTTGCGCAGGGGCAGGCCGATCTCGGGCCGGAAGGCCAGGAGCAGCTTGGCCAGCTTGCGATCGCGCTGAACCAGATTGCCGCGGAAATTCCCGAGGACATCAACTGGGTCCTTCAGGTCGAGGGCCATACTGACGACATTCCGGTCCGTGCCGGCAGATTCGCCGATAACTGGGACCTGTCGACGGAGCGCGCCCTTTCTGTCGTGCGCTTCCTCGCCGATGCCGGGCTGCCGTCCAACAGGCTCGCCGCCGCCGGCTACGGTGAATTCCAGCCACTCGAAACCGCCAGCACCGACGAGGCACGCATTCGCAACCGGCGTATCGAGATGAAGCTGACACAACGTATCACCGGCAACTGACCTGGCGACCGGTTCACCATCATGTGAACCCTGTCCCGGCGTTTGTTAACCTTGCGGGTGATTACCTGAAAGGATGATCCTTTTCGGGAAGACGCCATTCAGGCCTGACATCCTGAGCCGGATGCGCGACTGCCCGGCCTGCCGGTGGCGGATGTTGCCGCGCGTCGCCATGGCTGCCGCGCTCGCGCCCCTGCCGGCAAGCGGCTGTGAGGGCGGTTTCGGCTGTGCCGACCAGATTGATGCCTTCTTCCTGCCCCTGATCGCCAACAGCCTGAGGGACAGCCCGCGGACAATGGCGGGTGCGACCATGCCTGTGACGACGCCAGACACGACGCTTCCCACCGAACCTGTGGTCATCAGGCCCCCGCCCCGTCCACCGTCGGACGCGGCCACCTTCATGCCTGCGCTGAGGATCCGGATGGCGCAGCGTCTCGTTGCCGGCGAGGCCACCAAAGCTGGCAGGGCTGATATGACGGTTGATCACAGCAGCATGCGGATTCCGGTGTCCGGCGGCACCGGCACCATGATGACAGAGCCGGCGCCGGTGATCCCCCCGCTTCGGCAGGATGGCGGGACCGTCGGCGTCTGGCATATGCAGCACACCGGTGTTCTTCCCATGCACGCCGCATGGCCTGTCGGCAGGCTGCAACAGCCTGTCACCATGCAATTGGCCTGTGGCGCCTGCGGCAGGGATGGCGGCATCGCGCATTTCAACGGCTCGGCACAATTCGAGATCGAATTCGACCTGTTCGCAGAAGGATGGATCGAGGAGATCGACCTGACCTCTGCTGGGGGACTCACGGCAAACGGGCATATCTCGTTCTGGGATGATCAGCCGTTACGCCATCTTGCCCTTGACCATAAGGCGGTCATGGTGCTTCGGATCGACGGTCAGAGGGGTGATCTGGGTGGCAGCCTTGCCACCTGGTTCGGTGCGGACAAGCGCGTCGCCGGCATCTTCACGGCCACCCAGATTGGCGATGCCGCCGGCTTTGGCGCGATAGCCGGTCAGTTCAGGGGCGCGCCCTGCACACCACCCTGCGGCGTTGAGAACTGAAGGTCGGCAAGATGGCGATAGAGTGCGGATTCATTGATCAGCTGCTCATGCGTTCCCGTGGCGGTGATCCTGCCGCCATCGAGAAGGAAAATCCGGTCGGCGCGGATCACCGTCGCCAGCCGGTGGGCGATGACAATCGAGGTCCGGTCCTGCATCAGCCGTTCCAGCGCGGCCTGCACGGCGGCCTCGGACCGCGCGTCGAGCGCGCTTGTCGCCTCGTCCAGAAGCAGCAGGCCCGGATCACGCAGGATGGCGCGGGCAATGGCGATCCGCTGGCGCTGGCCGCCCGACAGGCGCACCCCTTTTTCACCAACGGCCGTGTCATAGCCGTTTTCGAGCGCAGCAATGAACTCATGCGCTTCGGCCTGCCTGGCGGCGGCCATGATCTCCTCATCTGTCGCCTCGGGGCGGCCAAAGCCGATATTGTCGCGGACACTTGTCGAGAACAGCGCCGGTTCCTGCGGGACAAGGCCGATGAAACGGCGGATGTCGGCAATGGCGAGTTGGCGCAGATCTTCCCCACCAAGCATCACGCGCCCCCTTCCCGGGTCATAGAAGCGCAGCAACAGGTGGAACAGCGTCGATTTGCCGGCCCCGCTTGGCCCGACGAGGGCCACACGCTCGCCCCGGCGCACCTCGAGATCAACCTCGCTGACGGCTGGCCGAGCCATCCCGGCCGGGTAGGAGAAATCGACGGATTCGAAGCGGCAGGCAATATCGGCATCTCGGCGAAGCGGCACCGGCGCCGGCGGCTCGGCAAGGCGGTCGGTTGTCTGCAATGTCTGGGCAATGCGCTCGGCAGCGCCGGCCGCCCGCTGCAACTCGCCCGCAAGCTCGGACAGGAAACTGGTCGAGGCCGCGACGAGAAAGGCATAGAAGACGAATGAGGACAGATCACCGGCCGAAATGCGGCCGGCAAGAAGGTCCTGCCCGCCAATCCAGAGGATCACCGAGATCCCGGAGAACACTAGAAAGATGATAATACCGCTCATCCAGCCGCGAAGCCGCACGCGGGTCAGCGCCGCCTCGAGGCTGTCATCGACGGCCGTCTCGAACCGGTCCGCCATCATACGCTGGCGGCCAAAGGCCTGGACCGTGCGGATGGCAGCCACCGTCTCCTCGGCCTGCACGGCGACATCGGCAAGCCTGTCCTGCGCCAGCCGTGACGCACGCCGCAGGCGACGGCCCAGCAGGATCAGCGGCACAACAACCAGCGGCACCACGACAAGAACAACAAGCGACATTTTCGGGCTGGACAGCACCACCATGACAAGCCCGCCCACCAGCAGGATGACATTGCGCGCCGCCATCGACAGCGTCGATGTCATCACCGTCTGCACGATCGCGGTATCGGTGGTGATGCGCGCCAGCACATCGCCGGTGCGGGCCGATTCATACCAGGCAGGCGGCAACGTCATCAGATGGCCGAACACCGCGCGCCTGACATCGGCGAGAACGCTCTCGCCAATCTGGTTCACCAGCGTCGTGCGAAGATAGCTTCCCGCCGCCAGTACGATGGCGATCACGGCGGTGCCGGTGACCGCCCGGTTGAGAAGGTCCGGGTCCTGCCGCCCAAGCCCCTCGTCAACAAGATAGGCGAGGCCGCGCCCCATGGTCAGCAACGCTCCGGCCACCATCAGAAGCGCCAGGACCGCGCCAAGGATGCGATAGCGATAGGGATGGAAATACGGCCAGAAAACGCGCAGCAATTCACCCGTCGAATAGGAGGCCCCATCCGGCGAAGAGGGCCGGTCACGCCGCGCGGCTTCGGGAATGTCGGCTGGTCTGATTGCTGGCACGCGATGCCGCCTCTGTGCTTGGATTTGTGCTGTCCAGGCGCGCCGATTGGGGCTTGCCTTCCGGGATGGTTGGGGATATACCACCGCATTCAGACATTGACCAGCGCGACTGCTTGGCGCGCTGAACGAAAGGCCGATATGGCCGGGAGCGATCCGATGAAAAAGGATATCCATCCGGACTACCACGAGATCACCGTCGTCATGACCGATGGCAGCGAGCACAAGACACGCTCTACCTGGGGCAAGCCGGGCGACGTGCTGAAGCTGGACATCGACCCGAAGACGCATCCGGCCTGGACAGGCCAGCACCGCATCGTTGACTCCGGCGGCCAGGTGGCACGCTTCAACAAGCGTTTCTCCAACCTCGGCATCAAGTAAGTCCTCCGGTCATAACGGAAACGAAAAAGGCCGGCATCTGCCGGCCTTTTTGTTTGTCTGACTGTTGCCGGCCTAGCTGCGGGCGCGGATGGCCGCCTGTGCCGCCGCAAGACGCGCCGCCGGCACCCGGTAGGGCGAGCAGGACACATAATCCAGCCCGACTTCCTCGAAGAACATGATCGAGTCCGGATCGCCGCCATGTTCGCCGCAGACGCCAAGCTTCAGGTCGGGCCGCGCGGCGCGGCCGCCATCCACCCCCATGCGCACCAGCGCGCCGACACCCTGCCGGTCGATCGAGACGAACGGGTCGGCCGGATAGATTTCCGCATCGGTATAGGCATGCATGAAGGCCCCAGCGTCATCGCGGCTGATCCCCAGCGCGGTCTGCGTCAGGTCATTCGTGCCGAAGGAGAAGAATTGCGCCTCTTTCGCCAGGTCTGCGGCGCAGACGGCGGCGCGCGGAAGCTCTACCATGGTGCCGACAAGATAGTCGATGCGGGTGCCTGTCTCACCGGCCACCGCCTCGGCCTCGGCGTCAATCACGGCCTTGCAGATCGCCAGCTCCCTTTCTGTGGCGGCAAGCGGGATCATGATTTCCGGCACCGGCGCGGCGTCACCTCCGGTGGCGATGGCAGTGGCGGCCTCGAAGATGGCGCGGGCCTGCATGCGGCAAATCTCCGGATAGGTGATTGCGAGCCGGCAACCGCGATGGCCCAACATCGGATTGCTCTCCGAAAGCTTCAGCGACCGCTGGCGCGCCGTTTCGGGCGAAATGCCCGCCGCCGCCGCGACATCGGCAAGTTCCTCGGCCGAATGGGGCAGGAACTCGTGAAGTGGCGGGTCCAGCAGCCGAATGGTCACCGGCAGCCCGGCCATGATGGCGAACAGCTCTTCAAAATCCTGCCGCTGCATCGGCAGAAGCTTGGCAAGCGCCGCTTCGCGGCCCTCGGTATCGACCGCCATGATCATCTCGCGCATGGCGATGATCCTGTCGACATCGAAGAACATATGCTCGGTCCGGCACAGGCCGATCCCCTCGGCCCCGAAATCCACCGCCGTGCGGGCGTCGGCCGGTGTCTCGGCATTGGTGCGCACCGCCATGCGGCGGGTCTCGTCGGCCCATCCCATGATGGTGGCGAAGGCCCCCGACATTTCCGGCTGGACGGTATCGACGCGACCAAGGAAAACCTCGCCGGTGCCGCCGTCAATGGTCACCGTGTCGCCTTCGGCCATTTCGAGATCACGGATATAGACCTTGCCGTTGGTCTCGTCGAAGCGAAGCTCTCCCGCCCCTGACACGCAGGCGCGCCCCATGCCGCGGGCAACAACGGCGGCGTGGCTTGTCATGCCCCCCCGCGCCGTCAGGATGCCGGCGGCGGCGTGCATGCCGTGGATATCCTCGGGGCTTGTCTCCAGCCTGACGAGGATCACCTGATGGCCGTTGGCCGCCAGCTCCTCGGCGCGGTCGGCACTCAGCACGATCTCGCCCGCGGCCGCACCCGGCGAGGCCGGAAGCCCCTGGGTGATCACCGTCTTCTCAGCATCGGGGTCCAGCGTCGGGTGAAGAAGCTGGTCCAGCGCGATCGGGTCGATCCGCAGCATCGCCTCGTCGCGGGTGATCAGGCCTTCCTCGGCCATCTCCACTGCCATGCGAAGCGCCGCCGCGCCGGTCCGTTTGCCGTTGCGGGTCTGCAGCATGTACAGCTTGTTCTGCTGAACTGTGAATTCGATATCCTGCATGTCGCCATAATGTGTCTCGAGCTGGCCGCGGACGGCATCCAGCTGCGAGAACACCTCCGGCATCGCCTCTTCCATCGACAGCTCGCTCTCGCCGGCGGTCTTTCGGGCCGCTTTCGTCAGATAGAGTGGCGTGCGGATGCCGGCGACGACGTCCTCGCCCTGCGCATTGATCAGATATTCGCCGTAAAAGCTGTTTTCGCCGGTCGAGGGGTCACGGGTGAAGGCAACGCCTGTGGCGCAATCATCACCCATATTGCCGAAAACCATGGCCTGGACATTCACCGCCGTGCCCCAGGAAGCCGGAATGTTGTTCAGCCGGCGATAGGTGGTGGCGCGGGCATTCATCCAGCTGTTGAAGACCGCGCCGATGGCACCCCAGAGCTGGTCCTGCGGGCCCTGCGGGAAAGCCTCGCCGCTTTCCTCGAGAACGATCTCTTTGAAGGTGCCGACAAGGGTTTCCAGATCATCGCCGGTCAGGCCGGTGTCATCGAACACGCCGCAGCGAAGCTTCAGCTCTTCCAGCGCATCCTCGAACAGGCCGTGATCGACCTCCATCACCACATCCGCATACATCTGGATGAAACGGCGATAGCTGTCATAGGCGAAGCGCTTGTCGTCGGACCGTTTGGCAAGGCCGGCAACCGTCTCGTCATTCAGGCCAAGGTTCAGAACCGTATCCATCATCCCCGGCATCGAGGCGCGCGCGCCCGACCGCACCGAGACAAGAAGCGGGTTTTCCGGATTGGCAAAGCCGGCCCCGGTCTCGGCCTCAATCCTGGCGATGGCGTCTTCGACCTGCCCGACTAGCGCACCGGGATAGCTGCGGCCATGGTCGTAATAATGGGTGCAGACCTCGGTGGTGATGGTGAAGCCTGGCGGCACCGGAAGGCCGATACCACTCATCTCGGCGAGGTTGGCCCCCTTGCCGCCGAGAAGATTGCGCATGCCGCTGTCACCATCGGTGCCGGCTGCGCCAAAGCTGTAGACCCATTTTGTCGAAGCGTCGTCCATTACCCCACTATCCTTCCAGTTTTGAGAAATCGGCGACCCGTTGCATGCTCGCGCGCACCATGGCCAGAAGGCCAAGGCGGTTCTGCCTCACCGCCGCGTCATCGTCATTCACGACAACGCGCTCGAAGAACCCGTCAATCGGCCCCCGCAGCCCGCCAAGAGACTGCATCGCGGCAAGGAGCGACGCGCGATCCTGTGCCTCGGCAGCCGGTTCCGGCAGGGCTGCGAGCGCCGCGTGAAGGTCACGCTCGGCATTTTCGGAAAACAGGCGCGGGTCGGTTTCGGGGGAAAAGGCCTGTTTGGCTTTGCTTTCCTCGGCATTGAGGATGCTGGCGGCACGGCGCCAGCCCGCAAGCAGGCCGGTCCCGTTCTCACCAGACAGAAATTCGGACAAGGCAGCGGCACGGTCTGCCAGCGCCAGCACATCATCACTGCCAGCCACACCCTCGTCACCAAGGGCGGCGCCGACAACGTCATGGGCAAGACCGTCGTCGCGAAGGCTGACACGAAGACGCTCGCGGATGAAGGGCAGCAGGTCGGCATCGACATGATCAAGGCCATGCGCCGTGGCTGCGGCGGCAAGAACTCCGGCCAGCGGCAGCCGGATGCGGCGCTCGCGAATGATGCGGATGATGCCAAGCGCGGCGCGGCGCAGCGCGAACGGATCCTTCGAGCCTGTCGGCTTCGCCCCGACCCCGAAGAAGCCGACAAGGCTGTCGATCTTGTCGGCCAGCGAGACAACACATCCCTCGGCGCTTGCCGGCAGACTGTCAGCCGGCCCCTGCGGCCGGTAATGCGCGGCGATGGCATCGGCCACCGCGGGTTCGCCGGCGCGGATGTAATGCCCGCCCATGATGCCCTGCAATTCGGGGAATTCACCCACCATGCCGGTGACCAGATCGGCCTTGGAAAGCCGCGCGGCGCGGGTGGCGGTGGCGGGCTCGCACCCCTCGACATGCGGGGCGATGGCGGCGGCGAGGCCCTCCAGGCGGAGCGCCTTGTCATGAACCGATCCCAGCCCCTCATAAAAGGCGATATCGGCGAGCCGCGGCAGCATCTCCTCGAGCGGTGATTTCGAATCCTCCTGCCAGAAGAATTCGGCATCCGCCAGACGCGCGCGCAGAACGCGCTGATTGCCCGCAAGGATCACCGCGTCGCGTTCGGCATCGGCAAGCCGGTTGCTGACGATCACGAATCCGGGCTGCAGGGCGCCCTCGGCATCCTCAGTGACCAGATATTTCTGATGGGCACGGATCGAGGCTTCCAGAACCTCGTCCGGAAGGGCCATGAACCTGTCCTCGATGGTCCCGAACAGCGGCGTCGGCCATTCGACAAGGCCGCAGACCTCGTCAACCAGGCCCTCATTGACACGAAGGGCCGTGCCGGCCTTGGTGGCCCGCGCGGCAGCGCCATCCAGAAGCGCGGCGCGGCGCTCCATTCTATCAACCATCACATGGCCGGCGCAAAGCCGCGCCACATAGTCATCGGCGCTGGCAACACCTGTCAGGTCGATATCGCCGGCATGTTCGAAATAATGGCCGCGGCTTGTCGCGGTGAAGGCAAGGCTGGCCCCGCCGAGATCCAGCTCGCCCGCCAGTGGCGCGCCGCCGAACAGCACGTTCACACGATGAAGCGGACGCACCCAGCGGAACCGGGTGGCGCCCCATCGCTGGCTTTTCGGCCAGGGAAAATCCGCCAGCACACCGGTGATCATGTCCGGCAGCAGCGCGGACGTCGCCGCCCCGGCCTTTTCGATGCGGGCGAACAGGAACCTGCCTTTCGGCGTGTCTTCCTCGACAAGCTGGTCGCGCGACAGGCCTGTTGATTTGATGAAACCGGCGATGGCCTGGTCCGGCGCGTCCGCACGCGGGCCACGGCGTTCTTCCGAAATATCCTCCTGCCGCTCGGCAAGTCCCTCGACATAGAGCGCCAGATGGCGCGGCGCGACGAAATGCCGGGACGGCCCGTGCACCAGACCGGCATCTTTCAGCCTCGCCAGCATCAGACGTTCCAGATCGACCGCCGCACGCGCCTGCATGCGGGCCGGGATTTCCTCGCAGATAATCTCGATCAGAAGGTCAGCCATGAGACGCCTCCGCCGATGTCGCGGCGGTGTCCGCAGCGCCGATCCAGGCCTCGCAGCACCCGCGCGCCAGTGCCCTCACCCGCCCGATATAGGCGGCGCGTTCGGTCACCGAGATCACCCCGCGCGCATCCAGAAGGTTGAACAGGTGGCTTGCCTTCATGCACTGGTCATAGGCCGGCAGGGCCAGCGGCGTGTCCAGCGACAGAAGCCTGCCACATTCAGCCTCGGCATCACGGAAATGGCGCAGAAGCGCGGTCGTGTCGGCATGGTTGAAGTTCCAGTCGGAGAACTCGACCTCGGCGCGGTGGAAGATATCGCCATAGCGCTTGCCGCCCTCCTCGCCTGGTACCCCGTCCCAGTCGAGGTCATAGACATTGTCGACACCCTGGATGAACATCGCCAGACGTTCCAGCCCGTAGGTCAGTTCCAGCGGCACGGGATCACACTCGATTCCGCCGACCTGCTGGAAATAGGTGAATTGCGAGACTTCCATGCCGTCGCACCAGACCTCCCAGCCAAGCCCCCAGGCGCCAAGCGTCGGGGATTCCCAGTCATCCTCGACAAAGCGGATGTCATGGGTGGCCGGGTCAAGGCCGATCGCGGCAAGGCTTCCGAGATAGAGTTCCTGCGAGTCAGGCGGTGACGGCTTGAAAATGGCCTGGAACTGGTAATAGTGCTGAAGCCGGTTCGGATTTTCACCAAACCGGCCGTCTGTCGGACGGCGCGAAGGCTGTACATAGGCGGCGCGCCAGTG
>MDSZ01115916.1_pt1 | contig 15526 bp, 12 predicted proteins | sample 811201 | NCBI WGS metagenome assembly MDSZ01 (sample SAMN05326647, study PRJNA326480) | marine metagenome | isolation source: seawater | place: Indian Ocean: North | collected 2010
CCATATAAGAACCACAATCAGAACACTTTCTTGAGTCACTATCAAAAAACTTCTGCATTAATGGAGGTAACTCAGTTACAATATTAGATAACAAAAATTCTTCTTTATACAATAAATTGTTACAATCATCACAATAAAAGTGTAATTGGTCAATCTCTCCTTGTTTTGCTTTAGCTTCTAAAACCAAACCCCAAGATCCTTCAGGTCTTTGAGGAGAATGAATGGTTTCTCTTGGTAACAGGAATATTTCCCCTTCCTTAATAATAGCATCATCATTAACTAACTTACCATCACTATCTTTTTTCTTCATTTGTAGAACCATATCTCCTTTTACCATAAAAAAGAATTCAGGTCCCCTAAAGTGATAATGGTAATCTTTTCTCGAATTTGGCCCCCCAACTGCCATCACGATCCAATCTTCATCCTCATATATCAGTTTATTACCAACTGGAGGCTTTAGAGTGTCTTTGTTTTCATCAAACCAACCTTTCAAATTAAATACAGGATTTATAGGCATAATAATAATATATTTTCCCATGAAATAAGGATATCTCCCAAAAGATCTGTAAATATAATATAATTCAAAATATTTTCCTCAAATAGTGATTTTTTTAAAATAGAGCGAATAATTCTTAAATTATATTCCTATACAAATTATGTTCTAAGATGTCATCATTCTTTAAAGTGGATACTCATTGTCATATCCTTCCAAAACACATACCTGATTTCAAAAAATCATTTGGGTATGGTGGTTTTGTCTATCTTGATCACAAATCTAATACTCAAGCAGATATGATGCTTGATGATGGATCTTTTTTTAGAACAGTCGATAATAATCTCTGGGATTATAATGTCCGAATTAATGAAATGAATGATGCAGGTGTTGATGTACAAGTATTATCTACAGTGCCAGTTATGTTTAACTATTGGGCAAAACCTCAACATACTTTAGAAATCTCAAAATTCTTGAATGATAATTTGATAGAGACAGTTAACTCACATCCCGATAGATTTGTGGGATTAGCCACATTACCAATGAATGATGTTGATTTAGCAATTGAAGAATTAGAGCGGGTACATAGTTTAGGATTTGAAGGTATACAAATCGGATCACATATCAATGAGTTAAATTTAGATGATCCGACATTTAAGCCATTATATGAAAAACTACAAGAACTAGATATGGCTATTTTTGTACACCCTTGGAAAATGCCATGGCGAGATGAAAAATTTTGGGCTGGTTGGTTAATTGGTATGCCTGCAGAAACATCTAAATCAATTTGTGATTTGATGTTTGGAGGTGTATTCGATGAATATCCAAAACTTCGATTTTCATTCGCTCATTGCGCAGGTTCATTTCCTGGAACTATTGGTCGTATTGACCATGGTTTTAATGTTCGTCCAGATCTATTTTCTAATCAGAACAAATCTCCTAAAGATTATTTAGGTCATTTTTATGCCGACTCTTTAACTGCAGATCCAAAAATATTAGAATTTAATTTATCCATCTTGGGTGAAGATAAAATCATGTTGGGATCTGATTACCCATTTCCATTGGGAGAAAAGTCAATAGGCAAGATAATTTCTGAGCTGGACGCATTTGATGACTCTGTGAAGGCCAAAATATATGGTCTTTCTGCATTAAAATGGTTAGGCATCTCTTTAGACAAATTTTCTAAGGTTTAGATTAAAATTACCCATAATCCAATTATTGTCATAATGGTACCTATTATAGTGAAGTAACTTAATTTTTCTTTCAACCAATATATCGCGATGGGTAATGAAAAAAAGGGACCGGTAGAAAATAATATTGCACTCCTTGATGCTCCAATTTCTTGCACTGATAGCACTAAAAATAGTGATGAAAAATATGTCCCCAATACACCTGATAATAACATCAAAATTCTATATTTATTGGACCATGAAAATGGGTTAAAATTCTGCTCAAATCCAATCTCAAAATTGTTTTTATTTACCTTAGATGTATTTGATACTCTCATAAGAAACAATAATCCAACTGTTGCAACTGGTACTCTAATACTATTTGCTAAAATCGGATCAATATTTACTGTACCCACCGTAGTAAACAACATCCCTAATGAATAACATAGAACCGCAATCATCACATAAATTAATCCTTTTATTTTATCTTCATCGAAAATTTTATCCTTATTATTATTTAGATTTAAATTTTTATCTTCTTTTTCAGCTCTGTCCACTGACAGAAATATGATCCCAGGGATTAAAATTAATGACCCTAAAATAACTTCTATGGTGATAAATTCATTTAAAAATATTATTGCTAAAATAATTGTAAAGTAAGGATATGTATTTACTATAGGCATTGCAATCTTTACTCCTAATTTGTTCTGTGACTCAAAAAATGCTGTATCGCCTATTACAATGTTAAGGATTACTGAAATAATCAAATAAAATAAAATTAATCCCGAAATATCATTAATTAAATTAAAGTCAATAAATAGTACAAAATGTATTATAAATATAATTGCCCCTATTAAAGTTCTCAAAAAATTTAGTTGAATTACATCGCCAAGTTTATTCATTCTCTTTATTATCGCGGATGATATTGCAAAACTTGCGGCTCCAAGTAATGCGTATAGATCTCCTTCTGCGATAATCACTATTTTGCTAATCATATCTCAATATTATAACTCATGGATATGATACAATAAAAATTTAATAAGAAATGGATATGTTCTTTTTTTCCGTAAAAAATTCTAATATGTTAAATCCTCCCTCTCTTCCTATTCCTGAGTCCTTCATTCCTCCAAAGGGAGTTCTTAAATCGCGAACCATCCATGTATTAACCCATACTACACCTGCTTGTATGTCTTTAACCATTCTATGTACTCTTGAGATATCTTTTGTCCATAATGTTGCAGATAACCCATAATTAGTACCATTCGCCAATTCTAATGCTTCTTGTTCTGTCGAAAATTTTTGAATAGTTACGACTGGTCCAAATATTTCTTCTTGATTGGTTCTACAATTTATACTTAATCCTTCAATAATTGTAGGTTTCATAAAATATCCATTTTCACATCTCCCTTTTAGATTAGGACTTTCACCTCCAAATAAAATTTTACCTCCTTCATTTTTTGCAAGTTCAATATATGATTTTATTTTATCTAAATGCTCTTTACTAACTATCGCTCCTAAATCATTTTTTTCTAATTTCGGGTCCCCAATTTTCAATTTACTTACCTCTTCAATAAATTTCAATTTGAATTTTTCATATATATTTTCATGTATGTAAATTCTTGAACCACATAGACATATTTGGCCTTGATTAGCAAATGATGATTTAATAGTTGTTTTTAACATCTTATCAAAATCACAATCATCAAATATAATATTTGGATTTTTTCCACCTAATTCTAACGATAATTTTTTGAATTTAGGGGCTGCTATTTGCGCAATTCTTTTGCCTGTCATTGTCCCTCCTGTAAATGTAATCGCTTTTACACTATCATCACTAACAATGTTCTCACCAACTATATTGCCTCTCCCATGCACTATGTTTAGAACACCTTTAGGTAATCCAACTTCAATGCATATTTTAGATAATTCAAATGCTGACATTGGCGTAATTTCTGATGGTTTTGCAACCACAGTGTTACCTACTGCCAATGCAGGCGCTATTTTCCATGTGAACAAATATAATGGTAAATTCCATGGGGATATTGCCCCAACCACACCTAAAGGTTGTTTCAAAGTAATATTGAGATTATTTTGATCAACCATTTCATTGCTCTCAGAATAAAAATGCTTTATGGCTGAAGCAAAAAAGTCAAAATTTTTTCCGGCTCTTGGTATATCTACTGATTTAGCTAATTTTAGTGGTTTTCCATTATCAATAGACTCTATATCAGATAGAAAATCTAATTTTTCAAGTAACTTTTTTGAAATTAATTGTAGGTATTCAGATCTTTTTTCTATTGATAACTTAGACCAATCCTTAAATGCTTTTTCTGCAGCATTAATCGCATTTTTCACATCTATCTCATTAGAGTCTGGTGTCAATGAATAAACATTTCCTGTTGCAGGTTCGAAATTGTTAAGATATTTTTTTGAATTTGGGACAACTAATTCTCCATTAATATAATTCATAATTTTTGGTTTATCATTTGTCATTGTGTAATCAATATTCCTTTGCTTATTGTTAATTTTAATGTTATTAAATTATTTATTAACAAATTAAAATTCTATGCACTAAATTAATCGTTATCAAACATCAATGTACTCGAGTCCTTCCACCATCAATAATAAGATTTATTCCACTAACATAATTTGACATTTTTGATGCTAAAAATAAAGCTCCGTTCGCAATTTCATCTGGATCGCCAATCCTTCCTAAAGGTATTGATTTAATCATCTGACTTTCTATCTCATCATAAGTCTTTTCTAATTTATTCGCCTTATTTTCAATTATCTCTTCTAATCTTTGAGTATTAATCGCCCCAGGTAAAATGTTGTTAACTTTGACTCCATATTCTCCAATTTCATTGGATAATGTTTTCGCCCAATTTGCAACCGCAGCTCTAGTAGAATTTGATACTCCTAAGTTATCAATGGGTTGTCTTACAGATGTTGATATAATATTGATAATCCTCCCATCTCCCAATTTAATCATTTGAGGTATTACTAATTTCGCCATGATCTGATTACAAATTAGATGCATATTAATTGCCTTTAAAAAATCCTCTTTATTTGCATTTAACACTTTTCCTGACGGTGGACCTCCCGTATTATTGACCAAAATCGAATAATTTATTTTTGAAACTTCAAATTCATTTTTCATAATTTTCTCTAATTTATCAGGATACTCATAATTTGCAACAACATACCTGTGTTTATCATTATTTAATTCTAATATTAATTGTTTTAATTTATCTTCACTTCTTGAAATTAAAAGTAATGTCGCACCTGCATTCGAAAATTTTTTTGCAATTGCTTTTCCAATACCTCCAGTTGCACCTCCGACTATTGCATGCAATCCATCCAATCTTAATAATTGATCTACCATAAATCAATTTTCAATTTATTTCTTTTCAAATATTCGTATTGTCAGCCCATATTTTGATAAAATCAAACTTAACTAATCGCTATTGAACACTAATGATTTTACAGTAACTGGAAATACTTGTCCACTAACTAATGGTGCTCCTAAATCTATCCAATCTCCATCATTTAACGATAATTCATCTATGGCCATTAAATTTTCTTTAATACTAGTCTCTCTTCTTATCACATTACCAATTGAATTACCTATATCTCTCTCAAAAATCAAAATAATAGGGTGCTTATTTTTTATAGTTTCAGGTAATGATAATTCAATAGCTTGAGCAAATAATTTTAACTTTTTGTAGGCCGCTCTTACTGGATCTATAAAATATAATGCGACAATCTCTTTTCCCTCTATCAAATCAAATTTGGTGTAGGCCAATTGTATCTCTTTTTTAACGTGATCTATACTTAGTTTTTCTCTTTCTATATTTACCTTCAAAACTGGTATGTTTTTTATTGGGAAATTAATATTTTCATCTGAAAAACTTGTTGACCCACTAATTGTTAGTGAATACGCACCTGCTCCAATTACTGTTGCTCTAATTTTGTTCTCAGGTTCTATAAAATGTGCAATATATTTATGACGATTTTCATTAATTTTTACTGCCAATAAATTTCCTATATCTCTAAAGTCATTATCCTGACCATAAATTAATTCTCCCACACCTCCACAAAATGCTATTTCATCTATCTCATATGAAAAGTCTAAATCATCAGTCATCATTAATTCTTTTGCTATTTTAGTTTTAGCTGGACCATTTATGACTTCTCTAAGAATTTCTTCAAATTTAGCGGATATCAAATTTAAATCATCATATAATATTTCTTCTCCAATTTTATAATTAAGATTTAATTCATTCATTATTTTTTCTGCAGGTTTATCAATTCTCCAAATAATATTTTTCTCTATTCCAAGTAATCTTCCTCCAATATTGACACATGATGTAGATACAATTTCCCCATTTTTTGATATGGCCATATTTGAAGTACCTCCACCAATATCAATAGATAATATGGTATTCTGTTTAACTTTCGATTGATTTGTCACCCCACTACCCAATGCTGCCAACATTGACTCAAAGTTAGGTCCTGCAGTGGCAGCGACAAATTTACCTGCATCTTCTGATAAAATTTCAATTATTTCATTTGCATTTTGTTTTTTTGCAGTCTCACCAGTCACAATTACCGCCCCTGTATCTATATCTGTTGGTTTAACTCCTGCGTTCACATATTCACTCTGGAAAAACTCTATCAATTCAGGTATATTGATATTATTTTTATCAATTAATGGGGTGTCAATTACAGGTGACTCGTATAATACTTCTCTATTCTCTACAATAAATCTTCTTGATGGTGAATTTTCATCTTTTCTAAGCGTAAGTTCACTCATCACTAGATGTGATGTCGAACTTCCAACATCAATTCCTACTGATTTTAATTTTAATTCATCTACATTAACAACCATTTGATCTCCTGTATTTCTTATTTTGATTTTAACCAATTTATAATATTTGATCCTAAACTTTCAAATGCATTCTCTATATTTAATCCTGTAAGAGCAGATGTGTTCAAATAAGTCACTTCAAAATTTTCATTCTTTAATTCTTCATTCAACATATTTATCATATTTTTAATATCTGAATCTAACACATGGTTTTCTTCTTCATTAAATAAGTCATATTTATTGCCCAATATCACAATTGGCACAGCCCCTCTATTGGAGTTTTTATACAATTCTTTTATCCATGATCCTAAATTTTCATATGAGTCCTTCCTTGTGATGTCAAATACCACAAGTGCACCAAATACTCCTCTATAATACATCGATCTTACTTGATTAAATGTTTCTTGCCCAGCTAAGTCCCAAATCTGAAAAGTAATATTGTATTCTTTATCATTTATTTTTATCACTTTATCTGCAGCTGCAAAATCAGCTCCAATTGTCATTAAATGATCTTTTGTAAATCCTTGTCCTAAGTAATTTTTTCTTATATTTGTTTTTCCTACTGCTCCATCGCCTAGTAAAACAATTTTAAGGAAATATTTTTTATCTTTAGAGTCTTCATCTGAACTTTTGATATCAAATGATTTTTCTTTTTTTCTCCAAAACATTTCCTATTTCCATCACTTTACACATTATAAGAAAATATTCTTTAATCTATACTAAGTTGAATTATAATGAATATGTTATTATCTAATTACGATAAAAATCTTTAGAAATCATGTTATTATTCAATATATGTGGATTATTTAATAGACAATCATTGTCATTTACACGAACCATGGTTCAATGATTTGTCTAATATTATTTCTAATGCTAAAGAAAACAATGTGTATAAAATTATCAATTGTGCTAGTGATCCAAAAAATTACTCTCAAGTAATTGACTCTTCCAAACATAAGGAAATTTTTGTAACTTTAGGATTACAACCAACATTAGCTGATCAATATTTAAATTCCATAATTTTAGAAAAAGCTATTACTCAATCCACAAAAACTGTTGGACTTGGAGAAATTGGCTTGGATTATTATTGGGTGAAAGATGAAAAAACTAGAGGCTTACAAAAACAATTATTTATTGATTGCATTAACTTAGCTAATAAATTAGAACTCCCCATAATCTCTCACACAAGAAAAGCAGAAAGCGACTCACTTGACTTATTAGAGAAACATGCTGAAGTACCTGTTTTATTACATTCTTTTGATGGTAATTTAGAAGAAGTTAGACGTGCAATGGATTTAGGATATATTATCTCTGTTCCAACTATTGTAACAAGACGCAAAAATAGACGAAAGACCGCTATTAGAGCAGGATTAGACAACATAATTCTTGAGTCAGACTCACCTTTCTGTACAACCTCAGAGGATATAAAGTTGAATGAGCCAAAATATGTCCTTGAAGCTGCAAAATATTTGTCAAAATTATTTGAAATTGATTTAACTGAGTTAACAAATATTACAACATCTAATTCAATCAAATTTCATAAAATATAAACCAAAATTAACATTCATCTTTTAAATGATTTAATTCATAATAATCTTAGATATTTAGGATGGATAAAAATTCACTTCAAAATGATGTTATTGATGTATGTCTTAGAAGAGGCATAGTTTTTCCCACTGCAGAAATTTATAATTCATATGCTGGTTTTTATGAATATGGTCCGGTAGGTGTTAAATTAAGAGAAAATTTAATGGTCCTATGGCAACAAACATTTGTAAATTCAGAAGATAATGTTCATGAAATATCGGGCTCTACTATAATGCCTGAGGCTGTATTTCATGCCTCAGGGCATTTAGATAGTTTCCATGATCCTTTAACTCAATGTGATAAGTGTAATTCGATGTACCGTATCGATCATTTAATAGAAGAATTAGATTTGAAAAACCCTGATGAAAATTTATTCAATGAACAACTAAAAAATAACGAAATAATTTGCCCTAATTGTCCAGGTATACTAAGTGAAGCTAGAAATTTCAACATGATGTTCAAAACAAACGTTGGCCCTCTTGAGGGAAATATGGGTTATCTGAGACCCGAAACTGCTCAAAATATATTTATCAACTTTAGAAGAATTGCACATTCAATGCGAGCTTCTTTGCCTTTTGGAGTGGCCCAAATTGGAAGAGCATATCGTAATGAGATCTCACCTAGAAATTTTCTAATGAGATTAAGAGAATTTGAACAATTAGAGTTAGAAATGTTTGTAGATCCTGATGAAATCAATAATCACCCAAATTGGGTTGAGGTCGAGAATATTGAAATTAATTTATTAACACGTCAAAATCAATCAAAAAATGAAAAATCAATTAAGATTACTATTAAAGAGGCATTTGATACTAAGTTAATACCTAATCAATATATCGGGTATTATTTGGCATTAGAAACAATGTTTATGGAGTCAATTGGTATCTCCAATGATTTATTTCATTTCAGAGAATTAATGGAAAATGAAGTGGCACATTATTCCTCTGCTAATTATGATTTGGAGATCGTATTTCCATTTGGTGTGTTTGAAGTTATTGGATTGGCATATAGAACCGATTATGATCTAAAAAAACACTCTGAAAAAAGTGGTGCTAAATTGCAAATTAATCAACCTGGAAAAGGTAATATTATCCCTCATGTAATTGAACCATCTGCAGGTTTATCGCGCTTAATTTATGCCGTCATGTTATCTTCGTATGTTTATGGTGAATTAAATAGTGATCGAGATTGGAATTGGTTTAATTTTACTGGTGCTATGGCACCATGGGAAGCTGCAGTATTACCATTGATGAAAAAAGATGGTATGTCTGAAGGAGCTAAAGAACTTTATTGGCAACTTAAAGATTATGGACTTGAAGTAATCTATGATGAAAGCGGGAAAATAGGAAAGAGATATGCAAGAAATGATGAAATCGGAGTCAAATATTGTATAACATATGATTATGACTCATTAGAAAAAGATCTGATTACTATAAGAGATCGTGACACAATGCATCAAGTTCAGATAAAAATTGATCTCTTACCAGATTTAATTCGTCAGTTAATATTGGATATAATCACCTGGTCTGATTTAGAAAATGAATTTGGTCGATTTAAATAAATTATCGTGCTTTAATCGTTCTGTATACTTCAGGTCTTGCCTTTCTTAAAGTTCTATATCCGCAATGCACACATCTTATTTTGCTACCACTCAATAAATCTGATGGTGACATGCTTTTTTTGCAAGATAAACATACATACCTTGTAAATCCACTACTTCTTGTCGACATATAATCTACAATTAATTTAATTATTTTTAAACTTAAATATTGATTTAATATTTTAAATTATGTTTAACATATGAATATGATTTTTTTAATATTATTACATGAATTAATCAATCCTTTAAACAATAATCATTCAATGACAAATAGTATAATATGAGATTTATCAACTATATTTTCATATTTTTATTATTTTTATTAATTTTTTCTATTCCCACTCATGGTTCATTTCCAGTGCAAGGTAGCTTTTACTCATTAAATACTGAGACTTTATCCTCATATTCTCAATTTGACAATCAGTATATTTTGGTTGAAACATTCGCTACTTGGTGTATTCCTTGTTTAGAAGAATTCTATGAAATCAGTAAAATAAATTCTTTGTATGCTAATTACATGAACTTCCTAAGTTTATCTGTATCTCCCTCAACAGACAATTTCGAAAATGTACGAAGTTTTATACTAAATTCAGAAAAAGAATATAATTATACATTAAATTGGGTTGTTGGTTTAGAGCAAATGAGTAAACAAACTTTTTCAAATTATTTTAACATCTCAATTATCCCTTCTACATATCTTATTACATCTAATGGTGAATTAAAAGCTAAATGGGAAGGTTTGGTTAATGCAAGTGAAATAATTAATTTTATAGATGCTGAAATTACTTTTGTCTCAACTTTAAATGATGGGTTTTCGATTAACCAAAACTTTACCACCGCAATAAGTATATTAACATTTATGATTATAATTTCATACATTTTAAACCCTAAATTGAAAAAAATTAAAAATTAATCATCAATTTTGTAACATAACTCGCTTATTTTATATCCTAGATTGTGCATATGGACTATGCAGGGGGCATATAGATAACTAAGTCATCTATTTTTCATGAAGAAACATTAAAACGTGCTTCAAAAATTTTTTCACAAACAGATAATTTTAGCGAAACCACACTTAAATCATATGTAAACTCTATAAATAGAGGATGGTTGACACGACAATATTTCAGCCTTGGGAAACATGATTTGGTTCTCCCCGCATGGGTTAATGGTATTTTAGGACCTGATGGAGAAGGTATGCATAGTGTTGCTGGTGATTTTAGTTTAACTAATACTGATTTAAGATCTTATTATGCACTAGGTTCCCCTAATTCTGAAATAGAACCTGTTGTTGATCATAAAGGGGGCATTATCCCTATTCCAAATAGTTACACTCTCATATTTGGTACAATCATAAAAGGGAGACCCTTTTATTCATCCGAAGTTGGTCAAGTTAGTGTAGATTATGAAGATGGTTATCCTGCAGCTACAGTGTATTGGAAAGTAGATGGTGATACGTTGGTTTATGATGTATCATCAGATAGAAATGAAAATGGAGATGAAGCATTAGGGATACAAATTGTTAGAGGATTTGCAAATCATCCAATTCTTATTTCACTCACTCCTCTTGATGCTGACGGAATAACAAAGATTGAAAAAATTTCATATTCAAATAAATTGAAATCTGTAAATTTTACAAATGAGCATTTGCCCTCTATAAAATTCAATTTGGATCCAATTAGAGCTACCGCATTGCCTATTTCAAAAGGTCATGCAGGAAGATTAGTCATAGAAAGTACTGCTGACTCAGAAGATATACATTGTGAGGCTGGATTAGCTTCATGGGCTGCAGAATTTCCAGTAAGAGCTAATCCATTATTCACCATCAAATTGGACGGCAATGGTGATTTACCCGACTCTTTTCCAGACTTTGAAGAAGTACAATGGGCTTGGGAAGATTTAGTAGATGAATATTTTCCCACTATCTCAACTTCAAACAAAGAAGTAGATTATTTTTTCAAGGCATCTGGAATAGTATTGCGCTTAATGTTAGATAATGATAGAATTACAGTAGGTCCTTCTGTTCAAGAAAAACAATGGTTGCCAGCACTAGTATTTCAGACAAGAGCATTAGATCGATTAGGTTTTGATGATAAAGTAGAAAATGTGTTAACCTCTGTTGTCAAAAAAATTGATTCAAATGGCTTAGTAGATGGTGATATGCAATTTGACTCTCAAGGATCTGTTGTAATTTCCTTAGTAAATCATTTTTACAGAACAAATAACTCATCTTTTATTGGTGATAAATATTCTGCCATGAAAAGAGTAGCAGATTGGGTTTCTCGACAAAGAAAAAATGGAGACTCTGATGAAATTATCCCTAAAGAATTATTTGGATTATTACCCATGGGTCATGCATCATGGTTTAATCCATCTTATTGGACAAAAAATTATTATTTTTCGCATAATTTTTGGGCTGCAGGTTTATTGGATAAGATGATCGAATTATCAAAAGTTTTAGGTAAACATTCAGATGCAGAAAAATATGAACCTGAATTAGAAAAATATAAACAAAATATAGATGACTCTATAAATAAATTATCTGAAAAATTTGAATATTTACCAGCAGGGCCATATCAAAGAGACTCTGCAGAAATGATCTTTAATTTACATGGTTTTTACCCATTAAAATTGTATCAACCAGCTTTTCAATCTTTAAGAAACACAGTGGATTGGTTATGGGCAAATTATGTAAATAATGGTTTAGTATTAATTGATCAACCATGGAATGCCTATGGTAGCTATTTTTCAATGTTGATGGCTCAATCTTTTCGTTTTCTTGGAGAAAATCAAAAAGTTAAATTCATCATTGACTCACTTATTGAAAATGTAACAAACCGTGCAGGTTGGGCAGAAGGAATCTCTCCACTCACCAAATTAGGTTCTGTTGGTGATAGTCCTAATGGATATGCCGCTGCAGAATTTGTAAATTTGATTTTAGATCTATTCGCCGAAGATGATGTAAAAAAATCACCTATATTATTAAAGGGAATGCCCATTGAATGGTTGGAAAAAGGAGTCTCTGCAAAAGGTCTAAAATTATTCTATAATTCAAAATTAGATATCTCTGCAAAATTTGAAAATAATGTCTTAGATGTAGAATGGAATTATGACAATCCTTTCAACAATTTAAAACCTATTTTACACCTTCCCTCTTCGCCTAAAGCGATTCCCTCTGATGTAATTCAACTTTCTACTCGAGAATTACAACTCTCACAAAATAAAGGAAGTATCTCTGTCAAATTGTAACAATGTTCGATATTACTATTTTTTTATAGACTTATATGGTCCAATTAAGATATATCTCTACCTATTATTATTTTAACTATAGTTTTGAATACAAGATGTGAAAAATATATTATTTTATTTTTCTTTAATTTTGATTATATCCACCGTTCCATTTTCGAGTTCCCAAACCGCAACAATTTGGGGGTTAAGTGAAAATTATGCCATTGATTATTCTCAAAGTGGTAATCTAAGAATTAATGGAACAAACTATGTCGATTTTTCAAATGATCTCTCTGCAAAATACACTATTATAAATATCACAAATACTGGTTATGACTATAATTTCATAGGTTATAATGATGTGACTGAAATCGGAAATATTGAAATGCAAACCGTAAGTATTGGTAGTTTTGCCTCCATAATTATACCTACAGGAGATATGCCTTTCATGCTACCATTGTCATTTCAAGAGGAAGATGATTGGATTGCTTCCTTTGCTGAAAAGTTTTCTGAATTGTCTTTAATAGCCGAGGCTCAATTTGATGATCAAATTCTATTCAACACTTCCGTAAATGATATATTTTTGGAATTAAATTTCTTCGCAAATATCAATGTCACTAATGCTTCACCTGACACTTTCGTTGAATTACCATCTTTAACTATCCCCGAACAAATTGATGCTAACAATACATATGTGAATTCTACAGTCAGCGGTTTCATAAAATATCAATTAGACAATGGTATTTTGCATGAACTAAATATCTCTTTATCAGCAGATCTTTTAATTATAGATAATATTCACTATGGTTCATATAACTCTGTTCAATCATTGAATTTTATGCAACTCATTCCTCCAAATTCAATCATCAATGAAGTAAATATTTTGCACATATTTGTAATTCCAACAAGCATAGTTATTTCTGCAATATTTACCAAAATAATTGGAAATAATAAATTAATTATACATAAGAAACAGATGAATTAAGGGCAATTTTAATATAAATTCACGTTTTTCATCGATATGTATACAAATGAATAAGTTAAAAATTCAACTTTTTTTTATTTCAATCGCAATTCTATCTATCTTAGTGTTGCCAAATCAAATAAACGCTTGGCCATCCTCCGATCAAGGTGGTTTATACTGGGTTAATGAAGTAACTACTGCCCCTCTAATTGATGGAGAATTAGGTGATCGTGAATGGTCATCTGGAGAAGAAACTTTTAGAGAAACATTTTCACAAGCTCTTGTGTACGGTGATACTCAATTCTATAATGGTCAAAATGTAAATGGAATGACTTTAGTTGTAACAATGCTCATTGATGATCAAAATCTTTATGTCAAGGTTATTTGGGAGACAAACGTCTTAGATGCAAATACTCATAATAGTATTGGGCTTGCATTCGCTGCTGAAGATCCAATGGCTATGCGTCAAACTATGGATCGAAAAGTAGCTTTTTTCAATGCAACTACAAGTCAAACCATGACTTATGATTTATGGAATTGTGAGTCAGTTGACGATGAAACAATTGCATTTTATGGCGATAATGTAAATGCCAATGTAACTGATGTAGTATCATTCTGTGGATTGGAAGGTCATTATCAACCTGGTGTAATGGATAGTGAAGTTGAGTTTTTGGCTGCATTTGGTTTTGATGATGAAACAAGTCAAGCATTTTATGAATTCCAAATCCCTCTCAATACTGGGAATAGTATGGAAGACTGGGTAATTGAAGAAGGGACTGTAATAGAAATTGTAGGTAATCCATTTGGTAATATGGCTGAATTAGGAGTTGGTCATGGAGCAGTTGGTACAAATCCATTAGTAATTAGCTTTGAAGAAAGATGTTTCTTTTGTCAACCAAGTGAGGGAATGAATGGTAATGCTATAGCATTTAATACATTTTTCGCTTTAATGATCTCTGCTATTTTTGTTACATTTATAATTTCAGGACAAAATAAAGAATTTGCCAAAAAAATGTGGAAAGTCAAGGTGACTGAAGATATGGCTGCAGAGTCCGTAATAATGGAGATGGCATACTATAATAGTTCATTTTTGAGCCTCCTTGTTGTTGGTTTCTTCATGATGTATTCTGGTATCGGGTTATTATATGGTCTATGGGCTCAATGGGGTTTAATAGGTCTCTTAATAAATGGTATTCCTTTAGCCTTAGGAGCTGTCGCCGGTGTTGATTTATTAATGAGAAATCATAACCCTCAAACAGAGACCTCTGAAGCTTTAGGTACTGATGTGCACGACTCAGGAAAGTTCTGGTTAGTTCCTACATTATTCTTAGCAGTGACTTTACTAATGTTAGTATTCATAGGTATCGATGTAATTGCATAATTTATATTTTATCTACAAATAGTCTTTAAATTCAAATGGCATTAAATATAGTTAGCATACATTAATATTTTAAATCAGTAATTTTAGTTAAAATTACCTCTATATGTATTGAGGGTCCTTAATAAGGTGCCCTTATTATTACAAACCGAGGTAGTGATTAATTATATTTGACGATGACTTAGATACTTGTGGTACTTGCGGTTTAGATATGGAACTTTGTATATGTGAAGAAGTTAG
>MDSZ01054319.1_pt1 | contig 15517 bp, 3 predicted proteins | sample 811201 | NCBI WGS metagenome assembly MDSZ01 (sample SAMN05326647, study PRJNA326480) | marine metagenome | isolation source: seawater | place: Indian Ocean: North | collected 2010
ATTGTCTACGAAAGTGTCCCTTAAGATCTCATAAGGTCTTTTTATTTTTCCAAGCTTAAAGTCTTGCCTATTTCCTAAATCTATGTTAAGACCTCTATTTGCAAAACCTTGCAATTCATTTCCATAAGAATACTTAACTGTCACATCAACCGACTTATTCTCTGTTGTCGCTGCTGTCCCTCGTTTTGTTTTAATCTGATGTAGCACAGGCTTGTATCTGGACGTCAAAGGCGGCTCTTTATATCTTTTTGCTATATGGTGAATCAATGTGTTACCAGCTATTGGAGCAACTAACAGTGCCTTATCATTATCCAATACTGTGGACTTTTGAAAATCTTTAAATGTTTCGCCTTGTTCTGTTGTTATAAGTTTTTTTCCAGTCAAAGTATCAACTTCTTCTGCTTTCTTGGTTATTAGCGGAGTATCAATTAGATAAAAGTTTTGCTTTGCATTAAATTTACCCTTAGCTGTATATTGTCCAAACCTAGTTTGGGACCAAGGCACCCAGGATCCGGCACCGTTTGATTCCCATATGTACTGAACCTGTCCCGCAGAGTTACTAAATAACCCCTTTGAAGCCGTAATAGCAGTGCCTGGATACAGTCTATGTTGCTCAGAAAAAGCTATGGAGGAAGTGTACAATGTTATATCAGCAGGGAACCTAGAGGATGACAATATAAAGTTGTGAAAGTTGTCACCAACGTTCTGCCCAGGATGATCTCCTGGGGTAGCCTGTGAATGGGATAGTGCCATAAACCATGAGTATCGGTCACCGGCAGGTATTGGTCTCGTTATAAAAGCATTATCCTTGACAGATCCAGTTGTCATAATTTCAACTAAAGGAGAATTTAAATTCCCAGAGACTAACTCAGGCCTGAGTATTCCGTTTCTTTGCGTTTTATGCACAGCAATAAGTGAGGCAGTTGCAATCGATAAATCATCCCCATGCACAGCGGGGAAAGCTCCAGACGGCGTAACAATGCCTGCATTAAAATCTCCTAAATCTATAGAGTCAAATCTGCTTAGTAAACTTTCCAGAGACGATGTTTGAAAGCCTCCAAACCCAGTATGTCTTCTAAGTAAAGTGTTGTATCTTTGTCTGACTTTTATGTTTCTAAAAGGTAGAGCATTGTTTGGCGAGAATTGATCTGATTCTACATCTCTGAACAATTGAGTTGAATCAAGCTTACTGCCCGGTGCGGAAAACCTATCAGCAATGACCACTTTATTTGTTCGAACATCAGATCGCTGCCGGGGTGCTGTGTAATCTAAAGACCCTGTTTGTCCCTCGTTTCTTCTGGGGACAGATGTAACAAACGCTGTGGGCATTGTCCCGCTTATGAGAGAGCCTGTAAAATAAGACTCGTGATTAAAAGCAAAGTCTATATTTGTATCTCTGCGGTTAGAGATGTTTACTATCTCGTAAGTATTTGTATAGTTGCCTATAACACTAACACCGCCCTCTGGTGATATAGTGCCAGTTGATGTTTGTATATTAGATATATTTACAGGACTTGATGCACCTGTTCCCCTTTTGTATTTTCCTGACGGTGTGTCAGTGCCGTCTGTGGCCGTAAAAGTTCCAGCAGCATCTGCAATCTCTAATTTAAATGATTCTTTACGGACATTTTCGGATTGGTTAAGCTGTGCCCCAACAGGGGCAGACCTTGCCTGTTGTCCACCGACATGTTGTCTTGTAAATGGAGACTGGGCGGCTTGTGGTTTAACATGTAGATTGGCCAAATCGATGTTAGTTAGCCCTGCATCTTGAAGAGCCTTTTGATAGCCTGAATTTACGGTAGAACTTACAGGGGTAAATGGAACAACTATTTTTGCTTGTAGATCTTTACCATCAACTGAGGCGCTTATTTCTCTTACAATCTTAAGGTTTGGTATAAATTCGTCCGTGTTATCTTGCTCAGCTTCGGCAGAACCAAACTTTACGTTGGCAGCGCCAACTTGGTCCGCTGTTTGCTTTTGATTACCTAGTCCGTTATTCGTAGGTCTAGACTCAACCGGTACAAACGCACTAATTGAAACCAGCCTGTTAGGAGAATAGAATGATTTGGCTTGTTTGAATATGGCCTCTCTACTTGCCATCACGCCAGGGTCTGACTGAGAGATTGTAGACGTATATCTTTCTGCTCGGGTCATCCACCAAAAAGCGTTTTGGTTTTCTGGCGGTGGCGATTCTGGCAATGGAGCACGAATATTTTGATAACCTACTGAAATTATATCCCCAGACAAAGAAATTGCGTTTATTTTTTTCTTTTTGGCGACATGTGGCGGAGGGTTAGTGGGGGCACCACCTCTTGGTGTTCTCTCTTGTGCTGGTGTATCATCTTCTGGGTTTGCTTCTGATGGTGGCTCAGCGTTAGAGATTATATCTGCTTCTCCTGCGCCAACCTTAGATTGTCTTAATGATTGCTTCCTATTACCCATAAAGGTGTAATTAAATTTTGCCCTTTCTAAAAGATGGCTTTCAATCATTGTTCTAACCCCTGGTGCTAACTTTGCACTGGCAGGGAAAAGCTGCATGATCATATCACCTATAGAGGAATCAATCCATTGATAATAATCAACATATTTCTGTAAATCTGGTGTATTCCCAACTTTGGAGAAGAATACTTGTCTTAATTTTTCCATTGCTTTATAATTTGGTCTGTAGCGATTAACAGGGTCACCAATTATATTATTGATTTCCTCAGTTGATGCGAAAAGCTGTAACATTCTCTCGGAGATGCTCCTGTACATACTTTTTTCGACCGCATAAAAAAGCTTCTCTGGACGCATTATAGGTGCATAAGCCTCATCGTCAACGTTTTTAACTTGAACCATATCGCTACTTATTGCATATTCTGGTAGTTCCATTTTGTCTGTATAAATAAGTTCTTTTCTTATTGGCGTTGAAGACGTTGGGAAAAAATCACCTCTACCTGTGTACTGTCGATAGTTTATTGATACAGGTGAGTTGTTAACATAAAGCTGTCCACGACTACCTGACGACAAGGACCCGGAACTAAAATCGTTAACGTTGAATCTGCCAGATGCGTCGCTTCCTGTTACGTCTGCAAAATCCCAATTGACTGCCAACGTTTCTATCTGAGGGACATAAATCCCTGGTCTAAATGTTTTTGTGGGCTCGTAGGCATTACGGCCAGAACTAAATCTGCCGTAGTTTTCTACACTTCGAGCGTGCATATCAACAGTTCCAGTAGACAAAACATCTGTCCAGTAACGGAAACTAGACGCCTGTACATCACTTGAGGTTAGAAGCGTACCTGTAAAGTTTGTACGGTGAGCGCCAACATAATATCTTTTTGGCGCAGATACTATATCCGATCCGGATTTATATCCCAAGGAAGCCGTCTTATAAAAACTTTCCTGCCTAATACCAGCGTCGTAGTTTACAGCATAAAAATCTAGGTCATATCCATCATGCACATTTGCGTTTGATCCTGAGTTTTGTGCGAACGGAAATCTTTTTGGATGCACAGAAATGGCCAGATTCCATTTTTGATTTTCATATGCGTTACGGAATACTGAAGATGTTAGCAAGACATTATTGTGCCTGTCAAGAACTTTAAAGAATACATCTTTAACTTTGTGGTTGGGCGATGAAACCTCTGGTAATAAAGACGCAGACTTAATAGCCACAATATGCAATCCACCATCAAACTGAGCAGACTGCCAGGTTGTATCTGTGGATGAAGATAATATATCCTTTGGAGTATGCCAACCAAACAACGAGGAGGTGACTATTCTAGGAGCGTTATAATCTAAAGTATTTACTTGATCTTTGTTCGGAAATATAAACTCACACTGAGCAGTAAAACCAAAATCAAATAGACTAACACTACCACTAGAGCCACTTATAAAACCATAACTCTCTGGTAATTCAGGATTAGGGTATTGATATATTGTTGCCTGAGAAGAGCTTACGTTGTTTAACCCAGTAAAATCAGCGTATCTTTTATTGCTTGTGTCTGCCCTATAGTTGGTATCAAGCTTATAATTCGCATTATCAGCGTATACGTTTAAGTTGAGCACAGACTCATCTATCCCAAAACATCTAATTAAATTTCGGAACGCTTTTTCATTTCCCTTGGACTTGAAAATATTAACTAAGTTATTGTATATGTTTTTATAGATCGTGTCCTTTACAGACTGAAGGTTTTTTTCAAAGACTATTGATTCGTCTCTTTGTAAAAACTGGGCCAATATACTAGAGTTTTCGAAAAGTTCTGGTGCCACGATTCCCATATTGTCCAACAGTCTATCGTTAAACGGAAACTCATTAATACTTCCTGTGGCACTTCCACTAATATATGCTGGCTCTTTTATCTTTGTTAGTGACTCTACCTGGGCGTGCAAAGTATCAAAATAATTTGATATTATTTGAGTCATACTTCTAAGTTCGCCCTCATCATCGTCTTCAATAATCCAATCTGGGAAAGTGTTAAGCACGTTTGACGTATTTGTTCTATCATACTCAGCGCCTATCTCCTTTAATTCGTCTCTCCTAAAGGTTAACACAGAAGCAGAAGGAATGACAATAACATCCTCTGGCTCTGTCCTATAATTTACAGACTGAGTTAGGGCCTGTAACGTTATCGCTGAACCTGTGTCTCTTGCTCCTGCTGCGTAGCCAGTCCAAGTTCCGTTAGAAATTCTACCGGAATAATCAAGGACCAAATTATCAACACTACCCGTGCCCGAAATTCCCTCATTGAATTTATAGTAAACGCCCAAGCCAACGTTAGAGTCCTCAACATTAGAGCCACCGTTTACATGGCTAAACCAATGTCTTCCCACATCTTCGCCGGATCTTGCCGCTCTCCAGAATCTAAATTCATCCAACGCTCCGGATAACTTACCACTTCCTTCGAGTGAGTTAGAATCCGAAACACCAGATGGTGCAACTCTTAGCGCACCTATGTTTCCAATAAGAGATCCAGTAACGAGACTAATTCTACCAGACTGGTGACCGCTGGCGGTTATATTTGTTTCATGGCAAACACCATTAATATAAAAATCTATGCTGGGCGCTGATCCCGAGGTATTAAACACAAAAGCAAAGTGATTGAAGCCACTGCCTGTAATATAGTTTCCTACACCTCCAGTGGTTGGGACAGATTGTGTAACATATCCGGTAGTACCTGACATCATTGTTACTAAGAATCTGTCCTCTAAACTTTTTGATAGTTCTATTCTTAGGTTACCATAGCAGCCATTAGTTTCATCATCTTCGACAGACCCTGTGGCAACTCCGTTCCACAAATCGAAGATAACTTGTCTTGGAGACTGAGTGGTGACTACCTCTCCGCCGCCAGGAATCGCCGATTTAGATAAGAAAAATTCTACAGTTGAACCACTTGGTCCACCAAACTCTAAGTTATTTTGCCTAAAATTTGTAGAAAAGATAGTTCCAGAGTGAGGTCCACCTTTTACTTGAATATATTCTGTCTTGGATGGAGAAAAATAATGGTGAGAAGCTGATGTTGCTGTGCCATAATTTGTTCCAATGTTTACAAACCCTGTGCTTTTTGGATATCTTTCGTTAAAGATAAATTTTTCTAGTGGATTTAAATCATTGTAGAATTTTGTTTTTTCATACCCCGATCCGTCATAGGGGTAGTTTTGAAGAACATAATTAAAAGCATTTTCGTAGTACTTTTCAGCAGATCCATATTTAGCAAACGAGGCCGGATCGCCGTAATCTAAATTAGGTACAAACTCCTCTGTTCTTCTTATCGATTCGCTAAGGTGTTTTGCAGATTCTAAACCACCGCTTAAAGCGCCAACGGCGCTGCTTTTCAGGTACTTGCCAACAGTAGCTGACTGTTTGCTTTGGTCAAATAACTTTTTAATGCTCATACAGGTTCTTCTTCAATCTTAAACTTGAATATTTCTGGTTGCTCGACATACACCCCATTCAAGTGATATGTAAACTGGAGTCCATAAGCAAACCCTGCATCCAAAATATTTGTGTCTAAATCAAAGTAATTCCCGCTTACATCGTAAGACATACGAGTCTCTTTTTGAGAGCCAGTGCCATAGGGCACAACTTCCAAATTGTCCGCTAAGCGGAACAATCTCCAGTAAGCATCTTCAATTATTTGTGATGGCGGCTCAGACACTGCTACATCATATATGTTAGGGCTCCAATTTTTTTCTCTAGCATAAACTCTAAAGACAGGTTTTTGTCCCTTAACATAAGACTTTTTAAAATTCGTAATATCACTAATATGTTGAACTTCTTGTTCTACAAAACTAGCAGTCAAACCCAAAAGATCAAAGGAGCCAGTAAAATATTCTATACTGCCTGAATGCCACACATCGTGAACAGTGTCCAACGAGCTTGTTATAGCAAAGGAACAACTATAAATACCTGTCTGAGCTACTCCACCCTCGACAATGATGCCTCCAGTTATCTCTTGCTGGACAAGTCCGGCAGAATCTAAAACATGAAGCCTGTGTCCTGATGGTAACCCGTCGTTACTGCTGCTATAGAAACTAACATATATTTTTTGTTCGTCTCCTGCCAAACTTGGTATGTCTTTTAGTTGACCTCTAATTCTGTTATATAAATACAACGTGTTTAAGTTGTCTGCGGCGGGGGCCAACGCACTAGAAATAAAACTATTCCCTCTTGTATCCTTTCTTGAAGAATCCCACCTAGCCTCAATATAAGGTCTCTTAAGAAAGTACTCACTTGTTCTACCAAAAAATTTCTTAGTAAAAAATGATCCAGAACTACCTGATATAACTGGATCTTCGTGCTTTAATAAGAAGCCATAATTAGAGGACGTGCCAATGCCATCTGTTCGCCAGCGATCAACTGCAAAGGTAACATCCAAATCAAGATCCTCTAATCCACCTGAAAAATGAAAGCTTGATGAGTAACTGCTACTATTATAGAAATCCCCACCTTGATTCTCCCAAGCTATTCCTTGCGAGCTAGAAATCCAATTGCAGACACCAAAGTCTGTGTATTCGTTCATATCAAGCCCACGACCCTCGGTCCAAGACTTACTAACCATGGCCACTTTTAAAGAATACTCATACGGAACAGAATCCCCGTGTGGAGCGTCAAACATCTTTAACTGATATACAACGCTTGAAGATGGGATTTCTCCCGAGGAAATATCAGACACAATGCTGTCAATTGGGAATTGAATTAAAATTCTTGCTTGCTCCGCATTTACTTCGCTAATTGACGCAGAAGTTTGACCATGAATAACAAACGCCTCAAGAATATCTGAGGCACCCATATTTGATCCTGTTCCTCTTGTTAGTAAATTTGCTTCAAAAGCATTAGTAATTGTATTATCTTGATCTGCATAATATCTTTTAATTCCCATTACTTAACAACTCCTGTTATGTCATCATTAGGAAAAAGCATCTCGGCAACAGCATCAGTGGGGACTATTAAAAATCTACCATCGTTAGACATATTTTTTTCTATTTCATACCTGTAAGAACTGTATGAGCCACCTGTTATATTAACAAGTTTTACCATGGTTGTATCGACCACCCCTTCAACCCTGTTAAGAACTTTAAAAATATCAGAGATATAAATAGGTTCTCCCATTTCTAATTTGACGTTCAAATATTTTCTTTGCAATCTTGAAATACAGTTTCTTAAAACAGTGAACTTATTTTTTCCGACTTCACCGATAACCTCAAACTCTATACCAAAGTTAATAACTTTTCCGTCTAGGATATCAACTGAATCATTGATCATTTTGTATCTGTTGATCCAAGTTTTTAAATTGTTTTTTAGAGTAGTCGGAGCCGTTGTTAGCCCACCATTAAGATCTTCTGCCAAGACATACATATTTAGATTTCTTCTTGACGATCTGGGGTCTTGCTCGATGCCTACCCTTTTCAGCTTTCCAAAATCGCTAGGCATTCTGTAAGCCAAGCTAATGTAGTCTTGTCTAGTCACTGCTCGATTCTGCGTTGCAAAACTAGCGTAGGCTCGTGTTTTAACCTCCTGAACAGTCAAAGCAGAGGTATCTCCAAGAACTGGCTCTGGATTTGTAACTTCTATCGTCGTAATAATATCGTTTACAACAGAGTCATCAAGAGCCGACCTATCTTCAAAAGATAATCTTAGATCACTTATATTGTCAATAGTACTAGCAGCGGTATTTACTGTGGTGCTAGCGTTGCCTCTATAGACAATTGTCAGGGTTGTATTTTCAGGAACAACGCCAAATTTATCAGTCTTTATTAAATTTGATGGGTCGAAAGTTGTATCTGATACATAGTTTCTAGCGTTCATATCTAGAACCACATCGGCAGGATCAGCTATGAGATCCTCTGTTAAGTTCTCCTCTGAGCCGTATCCAAATTGAAGATGTGTGTCACCCACTGAATCATGTTCCACGACAAAACGACGAGGGCATGGCTTTGTTTTCATAATGAAAGGGACCAAATCTCTATTAGATCCTCTATTGGCCTGCCTAGAGACAACGACATCTTGTGTCAAATAATCAACCTGAAAATATTCTTTGCCTTGCGAGTCAACGACTGAAATTATTTCTGACACTAAATTTGCGCTCATTCTTAATCTCAAAAATCTTTGAAAATCTCCAACCTCTATTGTTTCTTCATACAACCTTCCCGATACAATGGGACCTGATGCCTTGATAGCAAAAAATGTCGGAACACCTGTATCAGCATCAACCCTAGCAACAGTTACCTCATTGTTAGCAAGAGTAAAATCAACATCTTTTGTCAGGGTATAAACTGCCCCAGAGTCGCTTGTTACTAAAGTGTTTTGTTTTAAGATTGGGAAATATCTTGAGTCAGGTCCGGCGGAGTTAGCTGACGCTGGCACTATCACAAAGAAGTCACAAATACCTACAGCCTGTGTTGCCCCTGGTCTTTTGAATCCCATTTGTTTTGCTATTCTATCTACGTTAGCTGCCTCGATGGCCGTATCCAAAAAACTTTCGTTTGCCTGATAATCTGTGTAGAAAGACAGTTGGTCTCCAAGATAAGACACAAGATCAACCATCAAAGCACCAAAAGAAGCCTCGTTAAAGTCTTGATATGTGTTGGCATAATAACGCCTTGCATAATTAACCAAGGATGACTTGATTGTTTCAAAGTCCCTATTAGTGTAATTCATTGGTCGCTTTGACATCGACTAACCTCTTTTAGATGTTTGAGTAATTAGTATTGATTCTGAGTTATTATCAGAGTATCACTATCGTTAACAGAACCAATATTATATTTTACAACTAACCTCACTGCGTTTGGTCCTAAACTATTGTCCTCCTTAGAGGTGATAACGCTCAATTCTTCTAAATTAACAAAGCTTAGATATTGACCAACAGCAGAAGTTATTCGGCTTCTTAACTCCCCAAAAGTTTGAGGTGTCATCGGTTCAAATAATAATCTTCTTATCCCCGCACCGAATCGAGGAAGCATTATTCTCTCGCCTGGGTTTGTGAGAATAACGTTTTTTAAGTTTTGCCTTACAACATCTCGAAGATTCTTATTAAGCCGATAAGGTCCATCCTCCTTATCATAGGTTAGTGGTAAAGCAACTGAGTATCCTTGAAGTCTGTTTGCCATTTTATTCTCCTAAAAGGTCATCCATCTGTTGTAGTGCATCAACAACACGTTGTCTTATATCAGGACTCCATCCGTTGAGGTTCAAGTTCGTTAACACATTCATATCTATAAGTTTTCTAGTTTCAAGAGTTATGCTTGCAAAAATACCTATAACTGTATTGGTTCTTTCCGCTATTTGAGAATCAGTGCCAAAACTATAATCCGATAACCCAGAAGCCCTATCTCTGGGTGGAGTCTGAGTAAATCCTATAAAGTGACCTGCGGCGTCAACGGTGTTAGCATAAAAAGGTGCCCTTTCTCGGCCATCTCTTAGTCCGGCATACCTAGAATAAAGAGCGTTTGCTACTCTGTTTTTCATATACCCAAGCCCACGAGCAATCATCGCCTGCGATTTAGTATACGGGGCTCTTGGGTGGTACTGTCTCGCTATATTAAGATCAGATTGTGATATTGTATCTTCTTTAGAGTTTGGTATTAAAAGGTCGGTCCCCTCGCTGTAAGCCCTTTGAGGTATTCGATCCCTTGCTCTGGTGTTAATGTCTGATCCGTATTGAGATAAGCTTAATGATGTTTGTTGATTGATGATTACAACCAATTCTTGAATCATTCCTCTGTACGCCATTTGGTCACTGTCTCTTCGTATAAAGTTTTCGTAATTATCTCTTTCTTTACCAAACAGCGAATTATCCCCAGCACCTGTGCCTTCTTCTTTAAACAACGTTTCCGCTGCGTGAACATTTCTCGCAAAATACCTCATTCTCGTTTCTAGTGCTCGTTTTAAATCCCTAATAGTATTGGCTTTTTCTAGCAGCAGAGCATACCTGTTTCTATCAACCTGTAGCTGTTCTTCCTGATAATATCGCTTACCTGCAATGGTAACTGGGAACCGAGGTCTAGCCTGTTGCTGTTGTTGTTGCTGCTGTCGTTGCCCCTCTTCTTGATCTCGTGCTTGTTCATTTTCTTGCTCATCGCCTTGTTGTTGATCCTCGCCTTCTTCCTCGTCGTCATCTTGCTGTTCTTGTGGTGCTTCAGCTTCTGCAAGCCTTCTCTCTGCCGCTCTACGGTCAGCTTCGATCAAGTCGGCTAATGTATTTGGAACCACAAAGGAAGACGCAGGGGCACTAAAACTTAGACGTAGATTCTCTGTTATTTGATTTTTCAATTCTTCGTCAGCATCAGAAACTCTTCTGTTGGCATAAAAAGACATAGCTGGGAACTTACCTGTTACATCAACAATTTTGTCGTAGTAAATCGCCTGAAGTCCGACCAAAAGGGGCATAGGAACAAATCCTAAAAATCTTTGCGTCTTGAACCTTAATGCTCCTGTCTGTATGTTTTCTGCTGATTCTAATCCAGATCTTCTCAAAATTCTATAAAGTCCTGGGTCTGCTTGACTTGGTATTATAAGTTCTGCTGGTAGTCGAGGACTATCAGATCTCCGACCTAAACGTGGTGAACCACCCGTGCCAAAAGAGGTCCCTGTATATAGATAGTAAGACAACATATCATACTGATGCGTCCTATTAATGACGCCACTGCCGTTATAAACTGAAGCACCAGCGTTAACCTCGTCTTCAAAATAATTCATGGACAATGAAGACCAACCACCGGCTGAGCCTAACTCATTCAAGGCCTCACTTTCTGAAGATACATTTTGAATTATTTTTCTTGTCATTTGGCGGATGATGTATCTTAATCTTTCATCCGGGTCTGATACAATCTTTGGATCAAATTCAATTGTCCCCTCACGTTCTCTTTGTGATGCTGCCTTGGCTACAAAGTCAATCCCTTCAAAAAGATACCCTAACATTCCCCTGGCATCAAAATCAGAAACTATTTTCTTTTCCATATATGATACTAACATATTTAAAGTATCTGGAGTTTCAAACCTATATCCAAAGTTAAACAATGGGGCTATATTTAAAATAAAGTTAAACAATCTTTGATGAATTGAATTTAAAGTTGCGATAGCTTTTGTCTCATCAGTAATGCTATTACAAGGGTCACCATTTGGTAAGAAGGGAGCAACAGAGGCCAACTCTATAGTGTTATCAACTCTTGTTCTTATCCTTTTGGTTGGGTTACCGTATAAGTTTCTTGATATAGTTCTAGTAACATTGTACATCCCATTTAGAAATGGTGTTGCTAGCTGAAAAATGTCCCTATTGTTTAATCCCCTGCCCGAATACGTCTGTGTGGCTATTTTGTTTGCCATCCCATCTGTTAAATTAAAATTTCTGCCGCCAGTGTCCTCAATATTTCGTGTGTCTGGTCCCATCGTTGCGTGCAACAAACCTGTTAAATACTTATTAATAAGCTCGGATGTATCTGCCCCATTAGCCCTCCACCAAGAACTGTCTCTTGGAAAGTCTCTGCTTAATACATGCCTTTTGACTGAGTATGCCCCTCTTCCCTCTGGTGTATTATCGTCTACTAAATCAAATTCAGCGAGCAACTCAGGAGGTGTCTCCCCGATTTGGTCTCTTCTGTGATAAAACCCCTTGCTAAAATAAACCCTAACTTTATTTCTATCGGCCACGTCCTGATTTGCAGGATTTGGAATATACTCAAGTTGGAGTCTCCCAAAGGACTTGTCATTTTTTGGATTTTTGTCAGTGCCTACTGATGTGTTAATTTCTCCCATTTCATAATGGGGTCGAGAGGTTCTTCGAGCAGGTCCAATTGGTCCATACGCAAACTTTATCTTAGCAGCCGCAGAGTCATTATCTACGTCTCCAAAATAATACTCATAAAATTGATAAATCGCTGTGGAGTTAAAGTCCTCGGTTGTTATAGCCTCCGGTAGTTCTTCAGCCTGCCCTCGCATTGACTGACCGATCGACTGGGCTGAAATACCTTGAGCTTTTTGAGACGCCTTGCGGATATCATCAAGCAAGGATCGCCATAAACTTGCTAGCGAAATAGTGTCCCAAAAGTTTGAAATTTTTAAATCAAGATCTATGGCACCAGCGCCAAGTTCACACAATGTTCTTATCTTAAGTAAATTACCAGTAATACATTGATCAATCTGACGGACCTGTTGCCCTCTAGACAATCCTCCGGCCACCACCGTTGAGTCGTCGGCGTCACTTAAGGTCTGCAAATCTATATCCAGGGAAGCGCCAATGCCGTAAGACAGCGGGTCTCGACGATCACAGTATGTGTCTTTTGGATCTAAAGTTTCATTAATGCCTAAAGATATCTCTGGTCCTAAAAGTTGTCCAAGCCTTCTGAAATATTCTTTTATATTTTTTGGGGTAAGATTCAAAGTTCCATATCTAGCGTCGCCGGGTTTTAGTCCCTCTTGTACCTCTGAAATTATGACTCTTGCTGTCTCGGCTGGAATCCTTTCGTTTTCTATATCTAATAATGTTTGCCTTGGTATCTCACTCATAGCAAAATCACCAAAGTTAACCACCTGAAATAGAGAATCGTATACGCTTTTTGGACCAGTCCCTTGCAGCACTGCATTGACGTCCCTGTCAGTCATCACATCAGATGCGTCTTCGTTTAGTTGCCTAAGTTGTGTTTCTACTGCGGCGGTCGTTACAAGTTCTCCGTCTTGATAATAGGTGTTTATAAGGCCAATTTCTTCTGCCATTTTTTCTAGATCTATTTCTTGAAGATCCACCAGATCATTTATTCTTACTCTGCCATATGGAGAGGCTAGCAAAGGATCTCTATTCCTTGTGGGACTTGACGGATCAACTACTGTTTGAGGCCCACAACCTGCAACTGCCTCCAACAAATCTCTGGCGGCGGTAAGCAACAACTGCTTTATAAAGGCGATCATTAACTTGAGTAATTGTTTTCTCCATATCGCCCATATGTCACCAGTCGGAGTCTTTCCAAACTTAACACCCTTGGGCTGACGTAAACCTTTTTTAATAAGCCCTTGTACGTGAGGAGGTACCCCGCCAGGCTCTAAAACCTCTTTAGCTAGAACATCTCCAAGTGCCTTAAAGCAGGCAGCAGTCTGAACATTAATCTCTTTTTCTATATCCAGCATGATTCTGCTGGGATTGTCAAAATACCCTGCTCCTTGTAGTAATAAAGCTTTTTCTTGTCCGCATAATTTAACTTCATCACGAAGAATCTTTATGACAGTTGCTATTATCTGTTGATAGCTTGCTTTCCCATTTAAAAGCTTATAAACCAAAAAAGCATCTTCTAGATATTTTGCGAGTGGTGCCTCGCAACCAGCGTTGTTCATCGCTGTAACATAACCACCAGTAAAATTAATAGCGGTTTCAAAACGTTTTTCAAGATCGCTCTTAACTCTTCTTTTTGTCTTGGTAACTGGTTTTGGTTTTGTTTGTTTTGGTTTATCTCCAAACGTGTTCATCCCAGCAGCGAGCCCCTCGCCATCACCAGAGTATTCTGCGGTCTGTTTGTTTTGTTCAACTTTATTTTTAATATCTGTGGGTCTTATAACTGGAGATGGGTGAACATGGTCTTGAACAAATTTAGTGCTAGCTGGCCTACTGTCTGGTTTCTGAGAAAGTATATCGGAAAGCTCTTTGCTATGATGCACGATTCCAAAAGTAGTCGGAGAGACAACTCTCCAAATTTCCTCTAAATATTGCGGATCTCCTGTTTCGTCCCCGTTGTAGAAGATATTTTTAAGGTTATAGTTGTTATCGTAAAGAAACTCTATATTGTCTAGATCATTAAGATCTAAATCGTACTTAGTTGCCCATTTTTCAAGAGCAGGCATCACAGAATTTAGCCCCTCGGCTATTGTCTCAAGGTTGACTCCTTCCATCATAGACGGAGTTATGTTCTCCTCATCCAGTTTTGTTTTATACTCTTTTAGTATTTTTTGACTGTCTTTAACATTTTCTTTCAGTTTTTTAATTGTTAAAGGTGTTCTTTTCAGGTCCTTCAACTCGTACATATCCTTAGAACGTTTTAGTAACGATTCCACTATTGGCTTCTGTTTTGGAACCGTGGTAGGAACTGGCAATTCATCAAGAAAAGACTTTGGAACTACAATCCCTATTCTCCAAAATCCGGTGCCTTCCGGAATTGGTTGTGGTCTTTTGTGGTCACCATACTGAGATAATAGCTTAAACTTTCCTGGGTCGTCTCTGTAAGCACGAGATAAAAGAACTAAGTTATTTGCACTGTGTTTTCCGGAAAAAAACAAAATAGACGGTAATGCTATCTCGTTAATAAACTGATTCCAATTATTTTCAGCAAATTCATTATTATCTTGGTCAAAAGAGACAGGGTTTTTTGAGACCGTTTGCTGAACTAGGTAAACATCGTTTTTCTCTTGTGGGTTAGCGTAAACCAGTCTTCGGTATTTTCTTTCTTGATCTAAAAAATTGAGTAATTTACCCTGTAGCACTGGAGGCCTACCAACAAGAAAGCTTGAATTTAAAAGTGTAGTGGTAGAGTTCATCGGAGTATCTTTTAAAGCTTGAGGGTTCAATTCCGTTGTACTAAGCCCTGAAATGGTATTGTTTCGCCAGTCATCATAATCTATAGAGAATAGCTCGGGCGCTGCTGTTTTTCTTTCCTCATCTTGCTCTGTTGGTCCAGAAATATTATCTTGTGGAATATCTTGGGCAGTGGCATTAACACCAGCTACTTCAAAAGTTTTATTAGCAGATTTGTTATCTATAGCCGGCAAAGGAGCGGCCATCCTTGATAAGTTTGCTGATATTGGGAGAGGTATGCGATCACCCGTTAGAAGGTTTTCTAGACTTCTCCCTGCTTCCTGAAGTGTTCTCCCATCTTTGTCCCGAATGGTGGTGGCGTTCACATTTTCGAATCGTAATCCAAATTTCCTGGCTATATCCGTTAAATTCTCCCCATCTTCTTTTACTTGATATTCAAGATTGGATAGCACGGCTGTTGGTGATGTGTTTATAACATCGTCTTCGCCAACTTTGGCAGCCTGATGTTCAGGAGTTTGTGA
>MDSZ01138379.1_pt1 | contig 15517 bp, 14 predicted proteins | sample 811201 | NCBI WGS metagenome assembly MDSZ01 (sample SAMN05326647, study PRJNA326480) | marine metagenome | isolation source: seawater | place: Indian Ocean: North | collected 2010
AAATTTTGATATTTCCAAAGGGTAGTGGTTCTACAGTTGCGCCCTATGTTTTGATGGGGTTAATCTATACAGGTAAAGGCCCTTTGGCAGTTGTAAATCGTGATGTGTGTTCTTTGACATTACCTGCCTGTAGTTTGCTTGGAGTGCCTTATTCTCACGGTTTTGATAAAGACCCAACTATTGAAATTAATAATGGAGATTTAGTTAAAATATCAAGAACAGGGAGCTCAGTTGAAATCAAAGTATTACAACGTTCTGGTGAATGATTATGAGAATATTAGTTACTGGTGGAGCAGGATTTATAGGTTCACATTTGGTAGATTCATTGGTAGATAATGGTCATGAAGTTGTGGTACTAGATGATTTTTCTCGAGGAGATAAATCCCAGGTTTCTTCTAAGGCTAAATTAATCGAAGGCGATGTTAGACTAGAAAAAACATGGAAGAATATTTGTGATACATTTGAGCCAGAAATAATTCATCATCTAGCGGCAATTAATGGGACACGGAAATTTCACAGAGAAGCTCTAAGTGTAGTTGATGTAAATGTCAGAGGAACAATTAATGCCATTAATTTTGCAAAGAAACATCAGTCTTTATTGATATATTACTCATCACCTGAAGCTTTTGGAGAACAGGCAGAAATGCCACTTTCTAATTTTTCAGAATCTGTATTTACGCCTGCTAATTCTCATCAGAGACATTCTTATGGTGCCTCAAAATATCTTGGAGAAATTATTTGCCAACACGCAACGGTTGATGGTTTACAAGTAAGGATTGTTAGACCATATAATGTGTATGGGGCCCGACATAAAGCGGGATTAGATGGGCAAGTAGTTGCAATGATGTTGGACTCTGATCCAATTCAAATACATGGAGATGGTAAACAAACACGTAGTTTCACTTGGATTGGTGATGTGATTGAAGGGATTCTCAAAGTACAAGAATCAGATGTGGTTTCTGGTTCTGCATACAATCTTGGTTCAGCCGAGGAAGTTACTATTGAATACCTAGCTAAATTAGTATCTGGTATTACTGGGGCTGACATAATTTATGTTAGAGGAAACCACGGCGATAGTAAGCGTCGCCTTCCTGATTTATCTGCTAATTTAGAAATCGACTGGAGTTCTAAAACAAGTTTAATTCAAGGTCTATCAGAACTACGGTGAAATGTTGCTTCATAACCCCAGTCGTTGGGAGCAGGCGTTAGACGGTCTAATCCATGCTGACAAAGGATCTCTAAACCCTCATTTGGAGGATGGTATGATGGGGTTAGCATACTATCTACTCTTAGAGTGAGCAATCTAGAAACCGCGCCTTCTGGCAGTTCTCGGTCCTCAACTAATGTACATTTTAGTACGGCTACTGCCATTGGATGTACAGGGCCCTCAACTCCAATTAGTTCCCATTCTGAGTTTTCACAATTTGAACCAGCAATATCAATATCTTTTGCTGCTGCTTCATTCGCTCTTAAAAATTGTAATTCGCATTTATGATTTGTAATTATATTTGTATAGGTATCGCGAGGTTTACCATCTCTGTATTTTGATAATGACATTACAATCAATGGAGGAGTATTTGATACAACAGTAATACTGGATATTGGAGCAATATTCTCAATGCCATTTCCTCTTGTTGAAACCAATGCTAATGGGCGTGGGCTAATTATTCCAGCTAGCCATGCTGAACGAGAAAGGTGGTCTAATTCTCCCAGATCCATTTCATTCTGAGCACTGTGTTCGTCTGTGTATAACCAATGGTCTAGATCTCCTTTTTCTATTTCTTCTAGAGAATACTGAGTATAATCTCTGTATATTTGCCATTGTGAAATAATATCTTCATTATCACCACGTTTTCTTTTACGTTCAATAGAGTCATCAGCATATTCTATGCACTTTTTCAGGAATTTAGTAATCGCAACACGACTCATCTAATCTCTCCTATTTTCATATTCGTCTCTACTCATTAATAGTTTAGCAGGAACTCCAGCAACAACCGTTCCTTTCTCTACATCTTTTGTTACAACTGAGCCTGCTCCTATCACGGAGTTATCGCCTATTGTTACACCAGCAACTATTGTGCATCCAGCACCCAATACTACATCAGAGCCAATAATCACAGGCGACCATTTCCCATTTGAGGGAGGGTGTCTATCATTGGTAATTGTCGCATTGGGGCCCATGAATACACGGTCGCCTATTATGCATGAATCTGCAATATATGCCCCGCCTTGGATTTTACAATCTCTGCCAATGGTTACATTTTTCCCAATGTGTGCTAAAGCTCCAATATTTGTTCCCATTCCAATGTTGTTAGAAGAAACATGGCATGGCCACCAAGCGACACCTCCTCCCGGTAGGTGGATTCGTTCGCCCTCTAATTTATTCATCCAACCCCAACTCTCTCATCAGCATCGAAACATGTCCTTTTGCTTTTACATTATATCGTGCAAATGAAAGATAGCCATCAGAGTTAATTACAAAAGTTGATCTTGCACAACCCATGTACTCTTTTCCATAATTCATTTTCATTCTCCAAGTTCCGTATGCTTCATGTAAAGAGCCATCTTCGTCCATAAGTAGTGGGAAGTTTAGATTTTGCTTTGCAATAAAGTTGTTGTGACTTTTTATTGAATCTTTGGAAACGCCTAGGACCAGATAATCCTCTGATTGTAATCGTGCCATATTCTCAGTGAAATCACAAGCTTGTATTGTACATCCAGGTGTAGAATCTCGAGGATAGAAGTATAGTATTACAGATCTTCCTGAAGAATTAATATCTTCCAAATTGTATTCTTTTCCTTCACTATCTAATGCCACAAATTGAGGTGCTTTCTGACCTTCTTCGAGTTGAACAACTTCGCTCATGGACGGGGGGGAGTCCAACTAGGCAAATCAAACCTTTCTTGACCACAGGTCTCAAAAAAGCCGCTCAAGCCACTGTTTATTCATATTGCATGATTGTCTATTCGCTACGCATCAATATGTGCCGAGTGAGCGATTGCCTTATAGTCCGTCAGATTTTGAACTACTTCGATGGTAGTAGAACGTATGTCGCGCCGTTGCCGTAAATTCATGCGGCGCATCCATCGCGCGGACACGAGATATGGGCTACAAGAAATCGCTTCTGAGATACAGAGCGATTTAGATCGTCGAAGCATTTCATATGATGAAGCATTATCTCTAGGCAACATACTACAGGAGCGAGCAGATGAATTACCAGGGGATGCAATAGTCTATGCTATTTCCGACAGAGATTCTTATCGAAGAACCCTTGAGTTATATCTTAAAGACGGGGTGCTAACACAAACAGAACAACTTTTGTTGTGGGAAGAGCGCCGGAGATTGGGAATTGATGCGTCAGTTCATGACAAACTTCTAGAACAATTATTGGCATCATGGGTTAGACAAGGAAAGTCAGTTCAAATACATGCATTCAGGGGAGGGATGACTAGTGGGTAACAAAAAATCCGCAGCAGTATTCACGATTGCATTGCTGTTGCAAATCTTACTCCCTACTATTTCTGCAGACCAGACCCATGGTAGAACGACTCCGGATTTCCATGTGTCAGTACTTACCCTTTCAGCTGGTGGCTCGATAGATGACTCAGGCAATTACATACTTGCTCCAGGAAATCATGTGATTAGAGTTGTAGTAACTAATGCAGGGCCAGTTCCGGGAGATGTAAATCTAAATTTGATTCATAGGCCTTCTCAGTCATCTGGAGAGACTTCAATTACTGTTATTGATTTAGGAACTATCGATGGTGGTTCATCGACTAATCCAATTTTAGTCAATTGGACAGCAACGCTAGGAGATGAGCAGACTATCTTTGCAAGATTAACTTCTCTAGATGATCTAAATGATGGCAATAATGAAAGACAGTTGGATTTCAATGTCACTGAATTGCATAGAGGCATAGTGCTTGGAGATACAGTTCCAGGCCCGAGTGGAGGATTTAACCATGTGCGTCTTGATCAAAGCGTACACACATTCGAGGCATATGTAAGAAATGATGGCGTTATGCCTGTATCAGCAGTATATGAACTTAATTTTACAGATGCCAATAATCCGACCAATCGAAGATCATACTGGTCAAATACATTGACATTGCAACCTGGAAGTTTGTTATATCCTGCTAATGGAGGAACTCTAACTGCATCATTTGACTCTAGCCAGCCTTGGGCACTAGGCACATGGACAATGGTTACAAGAGTTTTATTCAATGGCTCACATGGAACTTCTACGACTGTTAGCTCTGTGGAAACAATCGTCTTTTCAAATTATATGATTGATGTCTTTTCACCTGGAGACCGATCAACTGAACCAGGCTCTACTACTTCACTAACTTGGATAATTACTAATTTAGGTGAGTCTGATAGCTTGACAATAGAATTGGGTAGTGAAGAAGGATGGCACGATGACTCTCAAGAAGGAACAGTTTTGTTTTTAGCTGCAAATACTTCTACATCAATAGTCGTGCCCGTGACTGTACCGGCTAATGCAGTAAAAGGTGTTGATTTTGAAACAGTATATCTCAACTTGACTAACGCACAAGTAAATCCTGATGATTATGTTGCAAGAAGTGTTGGTCATGTAATGGTTGGAGATTTGTACCAAGCAACGGTAATAGCTCCTCCGGGGCCTATTCTCGTAACTCCTGCGCAAACACATTCATTATTATTTACAATAAATAATAGTGGTAATGTTCCTTCTGCGTTTACAATAGACGCAGGTCTTTCCGCAGCAACACAAAATTGGCAAGTAGTATCCCTAGTTAGTGAAACCGATGTAATTCCTGTTAATGGGAATGTTACAGTTTCTGTACAAGTGACTCCAGCTCCGATCTCTTCCCCGCTAGTTCCAGGTGAACGTAATTCAGCAGGAGATACTTTGAACGCTTGGTTATCTGCAACTCCCGTAGAAGGAGGAATACCTTCACTAAATTCCTCACAATTGGTAATCAGGGCAGTAATTGTAGTAGATCCGGGTCCTGAAACCGAATTGATTGTTCTAACGGAAAATCAGATTCTTGAAGCAAATGGTTCAGGAGGAATAGATCAAATCATTCCACTAAGTGTCGAAGCTCGACACAATCTCGGTTCAGCAATAACAGGGGGAGTTGAAGCCAATCTGTCAGTAGGAAATATCGGTTTTACTGCTAACAATAATGGAGGATTAAATGAAGCTAATAGATGGAGCGCAGTTGCAAATCCTTCTACGATTTCATCATTAGAGATAGGTGAAGTGTTTAATTCATGGTTAGCAATCGATGGTCCTAGTGATGAATTACCAATGGCTGGTCAAGTATCGGTTCCAATTACAGCGACGCCAATTCTAACTTCCAGCCAGCAAAGTAATGGCGTATTAGCTAGTTCTGTTACTAGAAACATAACAATAGTTGTGCCAAGTATAATCGATGGAGAGATATTGAACGAGGGTCCTTTAGATGCTGATGTAGGCAATCAAACAAATTTCACATTGAGGCTAGCAAATACAGGAAATGATCTCTCATCTTATCGATTAGTGATTATGGATGGGCTACCTGATGATTGGATAGCAACCATCGATACATTAGATCCAATCAATCCTAGTTTGGTTACAAATCTTACACCTTCAATGAGTGATCATCCTATAACAGGGAGTTCGCATATTGCAGATGTGAATTTGTCAATCACTACTGATCCACAAGCACCTGCAGATACTTTTGAGGAGTTATTGATTCGAATAGAGGATAGGGATACTGGAGATGTTTTATCGATAAAATCCATACAAATCCGTGTTCAAGAATCAGTTCAATTTGAATTATACCCTACAAATCATACTGTCGATTTATCTCCATATGATAATCCATTGACGCGTGTTTATGTTAACAATACTGGAAATGTTGCAACAACCTATTCGTTATGGTTAGATACGAGTTTACAAAACCAAGTTGATTTTAGCATCGAGTCTCCAATGGAGATTGTTGTGGCGCCCGGATATTCAGAGGCCGTAAAGATTAGACTAAATCCTGATGATGAAGCCAGTGCTGATGATTTCCATATGTCTACACTGTGGGTTGAGGCAGAAGATGGGCAAAATCTTTCAGCTTCTATTGTTGCTAATATTAGTGCTGATCATGACCTTGCAATTAATGTATCTTCAAGTACAGAAGTAACTCCTGGAGAAAATGTAACAATTCCTGTGATATTTATCAATACAGGTAATTTGGAAGAGAGTTTGAATGTGACGGCAATAATAGAAGGTAATTGGACTCATAGTTGGGAGCAATCACAAATCAATTTACCAGTAGATGGAAGTTTGATTGTAGATTTACAGATTGAGGTTCCTTCTCTAGGAGGTTCAGATGAAATGTCAAATGGAGATATCCATAATTTAACAATTACATTATACGATACTTCTGATAGTTCTGTGCTAGGAACAAGAACTGTACAATTAGTCGTAGCTCCATTATTCTTAGTTGAAATTACAAACTGGCCTTCTGAAATGAATTATCATAGACAATGGACACAAGATTGGGATGTTGAAATAAAAAATGTCGGAAACAAAGATGTAAATGTTAACTTGAATTATGAAATCTTGAAACCAGGTCTTGAAATTGTAAGTAATGCATGGGAAATGGAGCCCGGATATGAAACTACATTATCACTAGACGTTGGGGAAAGAGTGTCTCTTGATTTTTCAGTTATAGGTAAAGAATATTATCCAGATGTTAACTTACAAGCCTTGCTTCGTGTTACATTAGATCCTACAGATCCTGATGTAACAGGAACTCATGTTGTCGAAACAGTACTACAGATGTCTCGACTATTCGCGTATCAAGATTATCTTTTACAACCGCATGATGATGATTTAAATTTGAGTGCTGAGATTTTGTGGTCACATATTCCTGAAGGTGCCGACACTAATGTGGCATATATGATTGAACTATGTGATGCTGAACGCCGAACAAACCTTACACTTCTCGGATTAAATGAGATAGATTTACCATGGTCCTTTGGAATAAATACTAATTCAGGCATGCGCATGTTAAATTTACAAAATGACTGTGACACCGGGGGTTCATCCTCGATAATGACATTGCCAACTAGGAGCAGTTGGATTACAGAAAATCCAATTAATGTAACAATAAATCCTCCTGATAGGCCAAATATATTGCGTAATGATGGCTATGATTTGACTTTCAGATTATATCATCCAGATGATCATAATGGATATACAGAATATACAGAAGCAACCTTTTCATTCTATTTTGACACCTATGCTGAACCTAGGATTAGCAATCTCAGATTTACAGACGGTGAACTTCTGGAAGGAGTAACAACAACTATTGAAGCGGATTTATCCAATACTGGTACTTCAATGGCTGTAAATGTACAATCCTCCTTAATTTGCGAGGGTATTGCTGTCGAAGAGCCGACTTTCTTCTACCCCTGGATTGATCCTAAAGGAATGAACGGTAGCGTTGTTCCAGTTTCTTGGACAGTAAGAACAGATAATTTAGATTGGTGGGAACAATCATCAGAAGTGAATTGTGAAGTTATTGTCCAAGCAACATCTTGGAATGGAGAATTGATTGAAAATGAACCAGTAATACTTGAAAGTCAAGTTGAATCATGGTCATTAGGAGTTACTATTTCACTTATTGGAACATTATTGTTGATGTTATTAGCATTCTCTCTGAACCGATTGTCAGATCAAGGCCGTATGTTTAGAATCGCAGCGACCTATGCAGGGGTATTAGGACTTGGTTTTGCTTTCCACTTGATTGACACATCTTGGTGGGGACCGTTGATACTTGTCATTTCTCTTATGACAATTTGGCGAATGAGTTGGAACTCGAGCGAAGAATTCCAACTGATTCATGAAGATTATCAAAGAGCGAGAAAGGGAATTAGTACGCTATTCACAGATCATAAAAATGAAATTTCTGAAACCCAGAAGCAACTTTCTGTAATGCTTTCAATGCCAATACTTGGTATGCTATTGTTTGTGTTGGGGCTGCCTCCTGAAATGAACCCTGATCAAAGAAACATAACATCGCTGATTGGATTCGTAGTTATTGCGATTGGAGGAGTGGTTATTCTAATCCATAGGGCAAACAGGATGTATAGCAATTTGTATGGTAGACTTACAGATGTTGAAGTTCAAGCCAGCAGAATCGAAAGAGATTTGGGAGACCCTGCACGTCTGTTGACAGAATTAGCAAGCGATGGACTAGATGTTTCTTCCATAATTAACAAATCAACTAGCGATAGCAATGATGTTGTTATCGAAGATAATTCAGAAGAAATAGAGGAACTAAATCAAGTTCTAGATGCAGAAGATGATTCAGAAGAAGAAAACCTTGACGAAGATGAGATGAAGGGAGGTGAAGCTGATGAGTGAAGAAGAAGAAGAAGTCACTATGAGCGTAGCCGAACTTGAAATTGCAAGGAGAGCCATTAGGGATTCACAAGTAGGGGCAGATCAACTAATGCGAGCTAGTAGAGAACTTGAGCATATAGTATATGGCGTAACTACTGGTGAATCCTCACTATCTGCAACCGAATTTGATATGGTTGATGCGCGAACCTCTCTTGAACTTCATAAGCTATTCCGGGCCAAAAAATCAGTAAAGAAGGCTGAGAAAACATTGCAAAATCTTGAACAAAATGTACTAGAGTTAAGGAAAAACATTGCAATGCTGAATCGATTACTAAAGGAAAAAACGATTGCTGAGGCAGAATTGGAAATTATACTTAGAAGACTTAGAAACGCAACTAATGCCGCTGAAATGGGAGAGGTAGGATTTGCAGCAAATGAAGTCGAACATTTGATAGGCGACCTTATTGTAGATTCTGCGTCTGCCTTGAACCCTTTCTTGTTCCGTAATTTTTGGATGGGAATCGACACAAGGTGGCCGGCAGGTGGAGATACTGGGGTTATGATTCTTCGTCTTTGCAATGACGGAACACGCCCGCTCCCTGAAATGCGTCTTTCCCCTCCTATTCCAAATAGTTGGCAATGTGTTCCAGAAAGTATAGATTTACCAGTTATGCGGCCAGGCGATGTTGTAAATATCCGCTTCGAAGTCAAACCTGGTTTAAGATTTGGACTTGATGAAATACCACTTTCTAGAAAATTGTCAATACAAACAGCTTACGAGGTAAGTTCCGGACAAGTTGATGTTCTTATCCGAATGCAGAATCGCAGTATGGAAACACTGCGTGATGTGATGTTAAAACCATGGATGCCTCCTGGTTATTTGAGTCATTCAATCCCTCTCATAGAGAGGCTAGATCCTGATGAAGTTGGCATAGTTAGAATGCCACTATCGATAGACATGGGCGAGGGAGGTGAATTCCAAGCCTAATCATTTTCCACCCTGCGCGCGGTATGCCAAAGGGAGGATAGTAGAGATACAGAAAAAAAAAGAGGTGAAAACCAATGCAGAGAAGAAATAGAAAGATAGAGAACGATGAAAGTGGAGCCATTGGAATTGGTGCAATGATTGTATTTATTGCATTAATTTTGGTGGCTGCAGTTGCTTCAGCAGTTATCATCCAAACGGGTGAAAAATTGCAACAAAATGCCCAACAGGCAGGAAGCGATACACAACAAGAGATCAGCGGTAAGATCTCAATCATCACAGTGTGGGTCGGCGATCAGGCAGCTGGAGCCGAAGAGATCACAATGGTGTTTGAGACTGCTCCTGGGTCAGAACCGATAGCAAGAGATGCGGTCCATTGGTCCGTAATTTGTGATGCGGGCGGCGCAACACCAGCCGTTAAGGATGGTGATTTTGATGGAGCAGGAGATACTGTTGCAGCAGGAGCTACAAACCTTGATGGAACCGCAATTGCAAATGGCCTGATTTTGCCAGGTACTGCCTATATGGTTGATCTTGTAGTTGGCGATGCAACTGCAAATGCTAATTGTGAGCCAGATATTAATGAAGAACACCAGATGATGGTGCAAGTAAATGGAGGAGGATCTACTTACGAAACATTGTCATATACTAGTGAAACACAAGGAGACATCGTTGTTTGAGGTGAATATTATGCAGAAAAATAATCAACAAAGAAAACTAAAAGAAAATGAGATGGGAGCTATAGGAATTGGTGCAATGATTGTATTCATTGCATTGATTTTAGTGGCTGCAGTTGCATCAGCAGTAATTATACAAACTGGTGAGAAGTTACAACAAAACGCTCAACAGACAGGTTCAGATACCCAACAAGAAATATCTGGAAAGATTACGATCAATTCAGTGTTTGTTTATGGGGCTAACGCAGGATATTTGATGTATTTCGAATCATCTCCTGGTTCTGAAGTATTAGATGAAACTCTAATCCAGTTCCAAATGACTTGTCAAGATACAGCTGTTCCGCCAAATTATCAATATGTTGCAGGAGACTTAACCGATGCAACCGAAGTTGATGATGTAGGTGGTGCTGCAATTGCTGACAATATTATCCCTGGTAACACTTATGCTATCATATTAGATGCTACGCCTCCAGGTGGAGATGATTGTTCAGCAGACAACGTTGATGTAAATGGAGAAGTAACTCTATGGATTCACGTTGCACAAGGTGGTTCTACATACGAAACATTGTATATTTCTAATACAGATGAGGGATCACTAGTTATCTGATTCTCGTTACCCATGATGGTTTCCCATCAAGGGTGAGAATCAGGAGGTGTGTCAGGAATGGCATGGCCATTCACGAACAAAGATAGGTCGGGAGATCAAGAACAAGATCTCTCAGAGGAACGTCTCAAAATGATGGCGAATATTGCTATTGAACAGGTAGCAATGCCTGAAGAAGGCGTTCTTACTGAGGAAGATGCTTGGACTATATCTCCAGGTCCTACTCGCGCCATACTAGGAGGTATGAGTGCGATGCCACAGGCAACAAATGTGCAAACGACATCACAGGTGACTGCTAATGTCGACACATCTAGCCTTGAAAGGCTGCTTTCAAATAGACTTGACATGGTTGAGGATGTATTGAGATCGGTCGAGATTAAGCTGGATGATGGAAGTCACAAACTTCTATCAGGCGGAAATGAAGGTGAGGAATTAGAACTCTCTGAAGGTGATACTATAGTAACTGCTTCAGGAGATGTAATCACTGCTAATTCATCAGAAAGGATGATGACAGATGATGCAGCACCTCTTCTTGAGTTATATGAAGCACAAGCACTCGCAGCAAATCCATTTTTGGTAGCTCCAGCACATTTGGGAGATGGCTTAGATGGTTCTGTTGGAGCGCCAACAGTTGCAGCACTATTGCTAGATAATTTATCTGGGATGGCTGCAGTATCATTTGCGCAGAAAGCAATTAGCTCAGGAATGTTAAGTTCTGATGAAGGTAAAGAAATACTTGCAATAGTTCAAATGGCTTCTCCAGGAGAAGCAGAAAATGCATTAGAAGATCATTTGCCTCATAGGGAGTTACTTACATTTTCAGCATTAGTCTCTACATGGAGACGTGCAAGATCATTAAGAGGTGTGGAGTAAAATGGGTCAAGTGGCCGTCGGAGCAATGGTGGTAGGAACATCACTGCTAGTTGTTTTTGCATTAGCAATGGCAACATTAGAATCTCAGGTTGAGGATTCCCTCGCCCAGATTGCGTCGGCCAGCGAACCACTCCCACAATTTACAATTGAAAATACAAGTAATGTAGAAGGCGCTGTAGTGTCATGGACAATAAACTCAGGGGGAACCGGATACTTAAATGGCGAACAAGTCGAAGTAAATGGTAGCACTGGGACGTTTGAAGGAAGATTAGTAATCTCAACAGGTGGCGTGGTCGTTGGATTGAATATCCTAAACCACGGATCTGCGTATCTCTACTCCTCCACTTATTTTTTGGAGGTTACTGGTCCAACAACAGGCAATGGTTTGAACATTACAGCAATTCTTGGTAATATTGTTTATACAAATGTAACTAATGATGGCAGCGAAGATATCAACACTGATTTTTCATGGGTATTCACAGATGGAGAAGACCCCAGAAATCTTTCAGAAAGTTTTGAAGGTTATTCGCCAGGGATAATTTTCCCCGGTGAAACGATGACATATCACTATTATAGTGGCGACACTACGAAAATTTCCCGTATTGCTTTGACTATTGACGGAGTAACTAAAGCAAGTAATGTTGCATAAGGTGATAAAATGGCTGAAGGTGCTTCGACAATGATATTACTGGTATCTACTCTTTTGATTAGTGGTGCAGCTTCAGTAGTTTTGATTAATTCATGGGGAGAGGTTGCAGAAGCAACAGGAACTTCTACTTCAGGTAGAGTTGCTGATGCTGAAACGGATGTGGCTGTAAGTGGTGATAGAAGTAATACATTACTCGATACTAGTGGTACAAATCAGGAAATAACATTGTACTTCCAGAATACTGGGAAACGTTTGTTAGATAAAACTGAGTTTTCAATATTCGTTGATGGAGTTTCTGTTGGTTCAGGTTCAGGAAACACTCTGTATCCTGCAAATGGTGAATGGTCGCCAGGTACAGTTCTGGAAACTACCGTCAGCGATCCCGCTTGGAACTATAATGATGGAGATATCGTTACAGTTACTATTATCGCTCAATCCACAGTTACAGAAGGAGTTCGTGGCACATCCGTTGCATCTGAAGAGGTGAGGCTTTCTGTCTGATGAACCACCAAAACCAGTTGAAGATGGGTTCCCATTTACTTTGGAACAAGATAGTTTAGCCAATGCAATGGGCGCCCGTCTACCCAATAGATCGATGTGGATGGTCCAAGGAGTGGTTGGTTCAGGAAAATCTCTAATTTCACAACGCTTGATTTATGGTTTACTTGAAAACGGCGTAAAGGTCCTAGTGGCTACAACTGAACTAACAACTCGTGGTTGGATTGAACAAATGGAATCAATAGGTTATCCAGTAACAGAACATATCGCTAGCGGTAGATTACTTGTATTTTCTAGATATGGCGTGATAGCAGAATCTAGGTCTGAAGTTGGTATTTTTGAAGTATTAGAGTCAGAAGCAGTAGCTAAAGCAGATGTAGTGGTAGTAGATTCAGCATCATCACTAATTTCGGGTGACATGAACGAATCTGAAATGGTCGCATTTATGCAAAGGATGAGGCGTATATGCTCAGACTCTAGATCTGTTTTACTTACCATTGATGCCAATGAAATGGATGAAAAATTGTTACACAAAATGCGTTCATCATCTGAAGTTCTTTTGGATTTAAATGCAGGTTTTGTAGGTGGAGAAATTAAACGCACAGTTGTAGTTACGAGGTTCTTGAGAGCAGCGGGACCCGTTCAAGCTAGCGTTGGTTGGCGTGTTGAACCATTCATGGGCTTTATCGTAGATATTACGGCGGTGAGCTGATATGGATGATGAAGAACTTAAATTCCAAAGAGGAGATCTTGCAGCAGTAATGGCTGCTCATCCTCATGTTGCTGAATGGGTCAAAGATTTTGAAGCACAACACGGTTCTAGGCCAATCTATTACGGGCCACTAGACCGGGGTGCACGCTCAGTAGAACCGATGAATTTAATTTACATAACAAAAGAACCAATTTTTGTACATATTTATCGCCCAATGACAGATTCGGGAGAAGAATCAGGTCAAACACTTTGGTTTGGATTGGAACCACAATTGACGGATGAAGAGGAAAATATCCGCAGGACATTAATTGAAATATTACTTCAAGAAGCTCCAAGTGCTCCTTCATTTACAACAGATGATGAGTTTGAAAATATTTTATCTGGAATGGTTGACAGATATACGATATTAGATACAGAAGCAAGAGGAACAACACGCCGCCAGGGTAAAGTTTGGGAGGCATTAGGGCTTGAAGATAGAAGAATTATTGTCACCAATGAACAGAGAGAAAGACTTCGTTATATTATAGTCAGAGATTTGATTAGAAATGGTCCACTTGAACCTCTATTGTCAGATGAAATGCTTGAAGATATACACTCTGTTGGTTTGAAGCATATACATATGGACCACAAAGTGTTTGGAATGGTCACATCAAATATCAGATTTAGAGAACGGGATTTACTTGCAAGATATTTGCGAGCTATGTCTGAGAGAATAGGCCGGCCTGTATCAGATAACAAACCGATCATTGACGGCGCATTATTAGATGGAAGTCGTATTAACATTATATTCTCAGATGATGTATCTATGTTGGGTCCATCATTCACAATAAGAAAATTCGCAGAGGAGACAATTTCAGTAACTCAACTGATTAAATGGGGCACAATGTCCTCACAATTAGCAGCCTATATTTGGATATGTCTTGAATATGGAATGTCAGTATTAGTTAGTGGTGAAACTGCATCAGGTAAGACTACTACATTGAATGCTATTTTGCCATTCATAGATCACAATGTAAAGATATATTCTGCAGAAGATACTCCTGAAGTTAAAGTTAGGCATAAAATCTGGCAACGATTGGTAACGAGAGATTCTAAAAATGAGGAGAGCAGAGTTGAAATGTTCGACCTGCTGAAAGCAGCTTTACGTTCAAGACCTAGATACATAATAATTGGAGAAATACGTGGTGTTGAAGGTGCTACTGCATTCCAAGCAATGCAGACGGGGCACCCTGTAATCGCAACATTCCACGCATCTTCAATTGTGAAGATGATTCAAAGGTTCACAGGAGATCCTATCAATGTGCCAATACGCTTTTTCGATAATCTAAATTTTGCTATTTTCCAAGAGGTAGTAGAAGCTCCAGGTGGAGGTATAGCGCGTAGGATTACAGGAATTGATGAAGTGATTGGATACAATAAGCATAGCGATGGTGTATTGACACGCGGAATGTTCGAGTGGGATCCTGTAAAAGATAAGCACTATTTCCGTGGAATGTTCCAATCACATTTACTTGAAAACAAGATTGCTGCTCAGATGGGATTTGAAAATAAGCGTGAAGCTTATGATGAGTTAATGCGTAGAGCAGATGCAATACAAAGAATGGTTGATAGAGATTTAACGCATTATGATGATGTATTCGATTTGTTGAATGTTTACTATAGTAATGGCTGGGAAGCATTTGATTCTGCAGTTGATACATGGGTTAGCATCACTGAACGCTAGATTTGAATTAGGAGTTGAACAATTATGGAGCGTATGGCGACTTGGCAAATCGCCTTACGCAGATTGGAAATGCCTACCATAAGATTTCTTTCAATATACGTAATTCCTTCTTTTCTTGCGGGATTAATTACCGCCCTTCTAATCATTTGGATTACAGGAGGATGGTCTGAAGGAGGATTATTTTCCGGATATACCGGAGTATTACTTGTAATTTTGTTGCCTTTAATTACTGCTTCAGCAGCAGCTTATTTTCCTATAATTGAAGTACAACGTTCTGCAATAAAAATCGAAAAAGAAATGCATATGTTCATTACACGTATGGGCATATTGTCATTAGGAGAAGTTGGTGCAGATACAATTTTCGATATACTTAGACAAATGAAGGATTATGGGGAATTAGCATCAGAAGTCAAGCGAATTGAAACAC
>MDSZ01251710.1_pt1 | contig 15517 bp, 10 predicted proteins | sample 811201 | NCBI WGS metagenome assembly MDSZ01 (sample SAMN05326647, study PRJNA326480) | marine metagenome | isolation source: seawater | place: Indian Ocean: North | collected 2010
TAAAATATAAATTTTCTTTTTTTTCATAATTATCTGGATTAGTTGTAATAACCACATTAGTTCTATTAGGGAGAGGACGTTTACTTTCAGGAAGACTTTCATATGTTTTCCTACCCATTACTACAATATTTCCATCGGTAAGTAATTTAAAACGCTCCAAGTCGCCTTTTAATCTCCACGGCAAAGCATTATTTTTACCAATAATACTTTGAAAATTTAAAGCTACAATTAAATGCATATATCAAAATTTAAATCTTAAAATACTTTTGTTTGAAAATCAATTTTTTCGCAACAATTTTGTAAAACAAACAAAAGTTCTCTGGGATGCATACTTGTAAAATAATTCCGAATAACTTCTTTATGAATTTTAATCTTAGATATTTTTAAAGAAGGAATATAGATTTCTTTGTGTATTTTATGAGCCCAAAATAAATAAACGTCTTTATAGTCATCATCTTTTTTTATATAGTAATGAATATAAGCTTGATGCACTTTGTTGATAAAATCGCAAAATAATGTCTCCATTTGGATAAAATTACTTTTAAAACGGGGAAATAAGTCTGTATAATTAAATTGTTTATTCATTTTTTTAAAACATAAGTATAAATATTGGATGTTTTGATTTACACTTTTGTATTTATTGATAAATTCACAGTCACTTGTATTAAAATGAGTTTGATAACCTGAAATATGTGTTATAATAAATTTATTAGGAAAAAAGTTACTGTTATCAACTTTTTCTATAAATTCATAATAATTTGAAAAAAAGAATTGTTTTGGCAGATTAATTATTCCATTAAGGTCGTGTAATTCATTCGTTACGTGGTCTCTTGAAAGTCTTGTTAATACAGATGCATTCTGTAAATTCTCAACGTGAAATACTTCAATAATATATAAAATGTTGTTTTGTATTTTAAAATTGTATGATCTTTTTTTTTGAAAATTTTCTATAATTTGTAACTTATTAATATTCATATTTTCATCACCTTTCATAAGTTTTACAAACTCTTTATATAAAGAAGAGTGTTCTTTCATAATATATCCTTTTCTTGTATTTGGATATTTTGTTACTAATAACCATTTATTTAATCTATCATCAAAAAATAAATTAATTATACTGCCCTCTATAAATTCAGATACTTCGTAATGTGAAATTAAATTCGTTTTCATACTTGGAAATTGAGATAAGAATAAATTGAAATTCATAGTTTTGGGAGGCATTACAGACAAAACTTTTTTTTCTGGATAGGAAACAATAATATTTTTAAAAACGCTGTTTTTATGATCGTTAAAACATAAAACGGATTTATCATAATTCAACATTTCATATCTTTTAAAATTTTTATGAATATATGTTGATTTTATTTTAAATTTATCATAATTTTTAATATCCAAAAAATAAGGGTATTTATTCATTTTTATTTTATATTTTTTTTTCTTTATTTCACTTCTATAAAATTGTTATATAAAATATAATTTAGATGCATAATATATACTGTTTATATATTATGGAACCTATAAATGAAACTAATAGTAAAGAAATAAGTAAAACTGAAGAAGATTTAGAGCTTGGACTTGGAGATATTATTCAGATACTTGCGCCAAGACACGAGGAATTACACGAATTAGTAGGGTTTGTTGATTATATAGATGAAACACAAGTGCAATTAATTAATGTAAATAATTCAGAAAGAGTAAATCTACAATATACTGATGAAGGTGTTTTACATGATGAATCAATTGAAAATATAATATTACTAAGTAGAAGTGAAGAAAAAGGTTATGCAAGACAAAATGGTTTGTTGGTTCATAGATGGATAGAATTAGAATTTAAGAGTGATATAAAACAAACAATTACAGGACAAATAACTAATTTAGAAAAAGATATGATTGAAGTAACCACTTGGCCTGAAAGAAATGTATTTTATATTGATTTTGCTTATAAAGGTGTTCCTTTAGATATTCCGTTAAGAGAGATTACTTTGAGAGAAAAGCCATTACAAGTAACCGTTAAATCTTTAAAGGATTTGACAGATGATGGAATGGAAGAAGAAAAAGAGGATGATATTGCAACGATGGAAGAGGATGATAAAGGAGAAGAAGTAATAAAGATTCCTGAAAATGTAATAGAAGATTCAAATTTTAAAAATAGATTAGAAGATTTGTATATAGAAGTTGATTCAATTCAGTTTGGTGATAAGCTTGAAAAAGTAGCTCAAGAAGTTGAGGTTCCGGAAAGTGAACAAAGATATACAATAGAAGCACAGGTAAATGATATGATGGATGAACTATTATCTGATATACCAGATCATTTAAGGACAAGAAAAGTATTAGAAAATATTAATTTAAATATTGCAAGATTTAAGGAATTAAGGGCAGAGTTTTCCATTTTTGATAAAAATGGCACTATTTCTGATTATAAAAAATTCAATTCTAGTTATAAACCGTTGGTTAAAAAATTACATAACATCGATACTAATCTTAAATGGATACTTCCTGTAGTAAAACAAAGAAACAAGATTCATATATCAAAGGAAGAGGAAGGAATAATAACTAATGAAAATGATTATCAAGTTGAACTTATGGACGAAGTAATTTCATCACAATTAGAAAAAGTTGAAAAACATTTCAGTAAAGATAAGGCTAACTTTGATTATGAGATATACGAAAGAGAAATGCAGGAATTAACAAGACCATTTTCAGACCCATTAAATGACGACCAAGTATTATTTTCAACAAATGTTATGACAAATATAGATACAATTGTAGAGAACTTGGAAGATTTTTATAGCTCAGTTTGTAGAATAGATAAGGGAAATACAAAGATATCAAAAGAGAAATTTTTAATTCAAAGGTATAATTTAGGATTGGAACAAAGCGGAGAAACAATTTTAAAAAATGGAAAATCAATATTTAAAAAAGTTCCATTAACAAAAAATGATAATATCAATATTAGTTCTATTTTAATGCTTCCCGAAACTGTAATTGATTATTCAAAGATACATTATCCAGCTACATCTATATTAAAAAAGACAAATTACCATATGCATTTTTTTTCATTATCCAAATTATTGAAAAGCAATAAAGAAATTATTCCACATGTAATTGATGATTTGACTAAAGAATTTTCATATTATACAAAAGAAAAGACTAATTATGATGAAGAAAATAGTCCTAATGGAGAAAAAGAGAATTTTAAAGTAAATGTTAATTTTTTTAAGCAATTTAATCAATTTATGTTAGACGAAGATGTAACCGCATTATCAAATAATAAATATGAGGATTTTTTGCAAAAAATACTTCCAAAAACAAAAGTAGTGGTAGAAATTGTGAGAAAATACATCAAAGATAAGATTTCATTTTATCATACATTAAAAGAAATGGAGCCTTTTATGGTTTATCCATTTCATATTAGTTATAAACAATACTTGTCAATTAGAAGAATAATAATAGAAAAAATGAAAGAATTAAAAGTAATAAATGAAAATAATAATAATGATTTGTTGTTTTTGAAAAATAGTAATTATAATGTTAATGCTAAGAAATCAACAATTGAATTATTAATTTCAGAAAAGGGACAATTTGTTGATACTATATTAGATTTATATAAATTACCTAATAAGTCAACACCACAGGAATCTATAAAACATATATATGAATTAGACCAAGGTAAACTATATAATGAGGTCGTGCAATCAATTATGTATTCTTTACTAAATCCTGAAAATCTAATTTATTCCTTTTCAAATGTAGATGATGTAACGGATGTTGAAAAAATTAAACCAGATGATTGCGGAAGTAAATACTTAGCCAAAAAGTATAATTCTATTGAAGATTTACAAGAAGATAATAATAATGATGACATTTATTTTGACCTTGAATTAGATGATACTCCCTATGAAATACTAGAAAAATATCAAGAAGATAAAGAAAGAATGAATGAAGATTTATTTTTTGATTTTCTTGTTGAGAACCTTATAGCAAAACACGGTTGTATGGAAGAAAAAGCTCCAGAATTAGCAAAAACTCTTATATCTGGTAAGAAAAAAGTTGAAAACGGGCATTATTGTATAGTTGAAATATTTGCCAAATTAAAAGAGGGTCAAGATAGAAGTAAAATGTCAAAAACCGAAATAGAACAATTAGAAAGTGAAGAAGAGTTGACAAAAAAGATTTCATATTACAAAAGAATAAATGATACTTGGATATTGGATGATAGTTTAAATGATTACTCTTTCAGTAATAATAATGAATTATTTTGTAATATTAGTCAATATTGTTTTAAAAATAGAAAAAATAAACAGTGTGAGCCTATGAATTACGTCCAAGCAAGATATCGTGATTTTACAAAACAAAGTTTGTTAAATGAATTTCAAGAAAGATTTTCTATGACTATGGAAGAGTTAGAAAAGAAAATAGAAAAATATGTAGATTTATATGCAAATCAAATAAGAAAACTTTACAGAAATAAGATATTAAACGAGCACAAATATAATAATATAGCTTATCAAATTTCTAATTATGCAGATGATAAACCTCTTATATTATCTCCCTATTTAGATATTCGTGATAAGATTTTGGCTACGATGGATTATGCCAAAAAGCAAAATTATATATGTTTATTTGTTGATAACTTTTGTAGAGAGCCGCTTGTTGAAAATTTGAAAGAAGAACCTAATTGGTTTTATTGCAGAAAAACAAATACGAAATTGTTTCCACATAGTATTTACGAATTAGCAAAGGTTTTTATAGAAAATGGTAACGATGAAACAGAAAGAGAATTTATTTTTAAGAAATATGGAACAGAAAGTGATGATGGAGAAGCTATTGTAGATAAATATAGTGGTTATGTTTTACAAAAACGAGAACTTGTAGACGAACAATTGTATACTGCAGAAGGACAAAAAATAAATAGTCACGAAATTATGCAGGAAGAATTAGGAACAATTTCAAAAATTAAAATGAATGCAAAAGATAAGATATATGAGAACGAATTAAATGAAATGATACAAAATATTTTAAAATCAGTATGCTCTAATATAGGAGTAAAGTTAAATTCTGTTGAAGAATTTGTAAAACCATTATCAGTTCAATTTTGTGAAGACAATAGTTATATTTTAACTGAGGAAAGATATAAACAAAAAGGAGAAAAGTTGAAAAAACAAAATAAGAAACCATTAGGTCCTTATCAAAAATATAGAAATGAAAGAAGATTATTGATAGTATGTTCTCTATTGCTTGTAGCAGTTCAAACATCTACTCCATCAATACAAGTAAGAAAGACATTTCCAGGATGTGTAAAGTCTTTTAATGGTTATCCTCAAACAGGTATTGAGAACATAGAAGGAATTAACTATTTAAGTTGTGTTTTGTATCAAATGAGAAGTAAATTTGAGCCTTGGAATGCTTTTGAAAAATTAAACCAAGAGAAAATAAAAAATAGATTAGTAGACGTAATAGAAAAATACATAGTAGATTCTGTTGAAATAAAAGAGAAATATAATAAAAAAAGAGAATACTTAGAATTACATCCAGAGGAATATATTCCAGAAGAACACGCAATTGAAAAATGGAGACAATTTATGCCACCTTTAATAAAAACAAATACTGCAAATAAAATGAATAATGTTTCCTCAGATTTTGAGAAAGAATTAAATCATCAATTAAAGAAGAACACAATTAGACAAAATCAAATGATTGGAATGTTAAAAAATAAAAATAGAGGTTTTACTTATTCTATGATCGAATTAATAAATGAGAACATAAGTGGTAAAACATTATTATTAAAAACAAATTCTCAAATACCATTTTTGGAAAATGCTTGTTGTAATGAAAGCGCTAATGATATAATGCCTCTTGTTTATTTTTCAAAAGACGAGAATATATTAATACAGTTTATTCAGTTTATGAAATCAAATCAAAAAATAATCGATTATGTAAATGATTTATCCAAGCCGTCCATTCTTTTTCATAATGAACCAACAAGAATTATATATCCTGCTTTACCAAGCGGATTTTTAGAAAAAGATATTTATCAAACGATTATTCATTATACAAATTTGGATAACGACCAGCCAATACCATTAGAATTAAAAGAGATTATGGAAGAAAAACCTGACTATTATAAGAAAGAACAATCTTTGGATGAAAAAATAGTTTTATTAAAGAAAAATGGAAAAAGATATAACATGTCTCATTTACATCAATTATTAAATATAGTAAATAGAAAAAATATGGTAAATAATTTTATTCCAAAGAATTTTGATAAACTTGATGCATTCAAAAATGTTATTGAGTCACATATAGAAAAAGAAGTGTATATAATTAAAAAGCCTTGTATGGAACATTTATTGAGGGTAATAAATAAATTTGACTCTACCAAGATGTATAATGAATTAACAGAGGAAAGCAAGCAGTTACATAGTTATTTATTAACAAGTAATAATAATATGAGAACCATAATCAGTAATTTTTTGAAAGAAAATGGAAACTTTAAACCAAGTGAATTTAATAAAATGATGGAGTTCATTAATACTATAGATAAATGGGAGTTAACAGAAAAAAATAGTATGAGTTCTATAGGAAATTATTTTTATGAATGCTTTCATAATTTATGTGTCATTTATCCTATTATAGTTTTAAATAAAACCAATACATCACCAAATATTCCTGGAAAAAGAAAAGGATTTGCTGATAAACACGTTTCTCATTTAGAAAATTATATTCAAAAACATTTTGCAGAATTGGAACAGTATAAGGAAGATAAAATTCTTTGTAAATTACTTGAAATAATTAATATGGAGTTAAGTGATATTTTTACTTTTGTATCTTATATTCCTTTGTTTGAACCCATAGTAAAAGATGGAAATAATTATTATTCTTTCTTAAGAGAGGATACATATATACAATTATATTTATACGTAATGTATTGTTTAATAGAGTATTTTATATTAACAACAGATAATGAGGATTTATTAATTCAACAAACAAACATTCAAAGAGAGCAAGCAAGAGAACAAATTGAAGAAGTAAGAGACCCAGCTAATTATATTGAATCTTCTAATTCTCAAATAAATGAAGATAATTTGGAAAGAAGTAATAATTTGGACGAAGTATTAATTTATACAGGAAGAAAAGAAGAACTAAACAAAAAGGTTGCTAATTATTTAAAGGCAGTTTTATCTATTGAAAAGACTAATAAAGAAACTATAAATATGTCTTATGAAAATATTATGAAAAAAGTAAATCGTGCTAAGGAGCGAGAAAAACAAAATATGATTAGTAAGTTAGAGCAAATGAGTAAAGAAGAAAGAAAAGTAGAAGATAAATTTAAACAATATAGATTAGACAAATGGAATGTAGGACAACAAGTTGCTCTCATAAGATATGACAAAAATGTATATGACCGTGAAGTAAATGAATTAATAGAACAAGTTACAAATGAGGTTGGAGGTAATTTAATAGATGTAAATCAGTATGATGGATATGAAAATATGGGTGTATTTTTAGAGGACTTGGAACAGCACGAATTAGAAATGAGAAATGAAGAAGAAGTGGCAGAGCGAAATGATATTTCAAATTTAGGAGAACATTTTATGGACGGCCAGTATTATGAGGAAGATATTGAAAATGATCTCACATAATATTTTATAAATATATAGTAAATTATGAATTCTATAAAATTATTGGTAAGACATAATAGATTACAATTTGCAATAATATTATTTTTAATTTTATTTACGATGATACATAACTATAAACCATCTTTAATTTATGAACTTGACGGTTCCTTTAGAAAATTTGGGGTAGGATATAAAAATAACACAGTCGTGCCAATTTGGTTAATATCTATAATTTGTGCTATACTAAGTTACGTGGCTGTTTCTTTTTATTTAGCGAATACATAATAAATAATTTTTACTATTTATTATATAATGAATCCTAATTTGGTTGAGTATTCAACAAAAAATTTTTTATTTAATAAATTACAACAGTGTCACGGAAATAGAGTGCATATATATTCTTATGTTTTGAATATTGGAATATTATTAATATTTATTCTAGTGGTTTATTTTGCTTTATACTTTTCACGAAAAAATAAATTAACAGTAGCAGAAAGAAAATTCCGTATGATGAAAGAACAAGAATATATTTTATCAAAAATAAAGCGGTTTCAGCAATTAGAAGAAAATAATAAAGACTCTTTGTATTCAAATATCACTGATTTACCATCTATGAGATAATATTTGTTTATTTAATATATATATAATCTTTGAATTTGATATGGATGATCTTGAAGAATTAAGAGAAGAAATTATTGCAGAAAATAATAACGGTCAAGAGATACTATTAAATATATTAGAAGAGACAAATAAAAATATTAAAGAATTATTAATTAACACACATCTACACGGCAATATTGATTTTTCAATATTAAAAGAAATGAATTTTGGATTAATTGATACTATTAAAATTAATAATGGAAGTATTACAAATGTTATAAATTTACCTGAAAATCTAAAAGTCTTCCATATTGATAATAATTATTTGGCTGTAATTGATAATTTACCTGCTTCTTTGGAGGAAATAAAAATCACCAATAACCAAATAAAAGAATTAAACATTTCTCAATTAAAAAAATTAAAACGATTATACTTAGACTACAACCGTTTAGAGGTTCTCGGTGGGTTTCCAGAAAGTCTTGAAGAGTTAAGTGTATCATACAATAAGCTAGGTAGCCTTAATTTGAATGACCTTGTAAATCTAAAGAAATTAGATGTAAGTGAGAACCCAATAACATTAATTGAGGAATTTCAAGAAGGGATTATTGATTTCAGAAATGAAAATACTCCATCTATACAGTTTAGAAATAGTAAAATAGATATAAATGAAGAAAGTAAAGAAAAAGAAGAAGAAAATAAAAAAGAAAAAGAGGCAAAGAAAAATTATAAAGATGCTTTAAAAATATATTTTGAATTAAAAAGTAAATATGAAAAAAAGCTTTACGAACTAAAGAAAAAAGCTTATGAAAAAGGCATAAATAAGAAAATGAAAAAAAAACTAGTTAATTCGGTTGTGGCACCTTGTATAAAATGTAAACGAGATGTTGGAAGTATATTTAAAAAAGTTGATAATAAATATATTGCAATATGTGGTGATAGTAAGGAACCTTGTGGATTAGATATAAAAATATATGACGGTGACTCGGAAGGTTCATTTATGAATGTGTTTAGCAATATTGATAAAAAATTTGAAGATAGTAAATTGAAAATAATAACTCATAAATTAGATACTGTATTTAATTATATTGATGAGAACGCATCAACGGAAGTATATAAAACTTTTTTAGAAAATTACAATAATGTTTATGAGGAATTTAATTATTTATTTGATAAATATCAAGAATTATATTTTTCTGAAGAAAAGACAGAAGAAATAAACAATAAAAAAAACAAAATTTATGAATATTTGGAAGATGTAAAAAGGATATTAAATAACTATAAAGAAACAAATAATGAAGAATTACTCAAAGATGTAGCACAATTACAAATAGAAAGTATATTACCAGAGTTAAGAAACATGAGACAAATAAAATATGAAACCAAAGAAATGATTATTGATTATGATAAAGGTATAAGTGAGGTTTATCAACTTCCATATAATATAGGAATGCTTGAATTACTGTTAACAGATACCAGCGTAGAAAGTTTTGTATATTAGATTTTTTATTTACATTATTAAATAAAAAATTAATCGCAGTAGTTATAGTTTGTTACTCCATCCCATAATACACCGTGTTCGCTTGACCAAGTTCTTTTAGAGCAATCAGAAGTTTGTCCTCCTTTATAACCCGCCCAGCCATCAACTGTAAAATCAATACGTGCTGGGAGTGTAGTATCTTCAGCAAAATATCCAGGTGCACTTGTAACAGTATCCTTTAATTCAGAACCAGTATAAAGAGAACCAGAGTTTAATTCTCCCTCACTTGGAATAACACATTTATAATTTGTGTCACTTTCTTCATCTTTAATATTTTTCCAATTGTCAGGACATCTCATTTTATTAGGGGGATAAGCAACATCTAATACACTTTCACTTGCCATTTTAAGACCAACATAACTTAATATAAGTATAAGTAATACAACAGCAACGCTAATAGTTACTATGTAAAATAATTCCATTCTATATATATTTTACTATAAAAAAAGCTAAAGTTATTTAGTTATAATTATTTCTTTATTATGTATATAGAATGTTTCAATCCGAGCCGTTAGAAATTAATAAATCAAATATGATTATTGGTTCCAACCAATTTAATGGAAGAGTTGATATAAGTGAACCTGATCCTAATATGCAATTTAAATTTCAAGAAAAAATTGCCATTAAGAACAAAGCAACTGAATATAGAGATCCTATTAAAAACGTTCACGAAGAAAACTTGATGAGTCAATTGTTTTTTTCTGCCGATAATATTCAAATTATTCAAAATGGACTTCGTGCAGGTGTATATAAAATGTCTAATAATGAATTTTTAATTGGACCTCAAAATATTGATAATTTAAAAATCATTATGAGAAGTATATATTTACAATATGCCGAATATGAAGAAAAGAATATTACAGGACAAATTAAGCGACTAAATGATTTAGTATTAGGATATGCTGTTCCTACTGTTTATAAGGAAGCTATAGGTTATAAAAATTATGTAAGAGACCAAAGTTCAATTGCTATGCCTATGGATTTACCTAAAAATAATGACCGTGATTATAAGACACTTGAAATTAAACAATTCATGTAAAAAATATAAGTATAGATGCCTATATTTTTAGAAAATAATTTTATTTACAAATATCTATTTTTTCTTTTTGACTATTTTCTTTGTTTTAACTTTAGTTGATTTTTCTCCAGAAATTTGCAGCTTTTCACGTTTTTCTTTATATTTTGCATATTCTTTTTCAAATCCTTCCAGCTCTACCTTCCACATTTTCTCTAAGCTTGTTCCTTTGAGTGTTGAATATTCCTTTTCAATCTTTTCTTTTTCCTTTAATAGTTGCTCTACATGTTCTTGTGTTACTGAGTCCATAGGCATCTTGGTTAAATATTTGTAATCACCATCTAATTTGTCAAGTGAATGTTTCATTAGAAGTTCTTCTACTTGTGCGTTTGTTTTCTTACGCAAATCAATCTTACCATCAAGATTTAATAAGATATATTTGCTTTTATTGGATAATTTTTGTAATAGTTTTTCCAAGTTAGTAAGTAAGTATTCCTTTCTCTTTTTGTATATATTTAACCTTACTGGATAAAAGTCCTGAATAATTTCATGGATAGACTTATATTTATGTAGTTTGTGTTCGTGTGTAAACATATGCATATTTGTGCTGGATTGAGTTGTAAATAACTTCAACATTTTTTCAACTCCATTTATTCCTTGTTCGTCAATTTGGCTTTCATAATCATCCAATTTACCTCTTGGAAATACAACGGTAATATCTACATTTACTTCTGTAGATAGTGATGTAAAATCTCTTAGTGTAGGAGCAATTTTCTTACCATTTTTGGTTGAACCATCAACGAGGGTTTCTAAGAATGAAATATATGGCATCGTCCAGGTTCCAATAGGAAGTTCAGTAATACGAATTTTATCTGTATCTATTTTTTCATACTTTCCTTTAATTAGATATTTGTTTTCTTCAATTTTAGTTATCGTTCCTGTATAACCTTCATAATATGGTGTAAAGCCAATATGGTCTATTGTTTTATTATTCAATAAAAGTTTTAAAGCTTCTACAATTTCAACAGGATTATAGGCTAACATATTACACGAAAATCCTGTTCCTATACCACTAATACCGTTTATAAGTGTAAAAGGAATTATGGGGACATAGTATTCAGGCTCAACAATCGTGCCATCATCATTTAGATAATGTAGAACAGGGTCATCTTGCTCTGGAAAGATACATCTAGTAAGAGGATTTAATAGTGTAAAGATATATCTTTCAGATGCACTATCGTCACCACCTTGTAATCTTGTTCCAAACTGTCCGTTTGGCTCTAATAGATTAATATTGTTGGAACCAACAAAATTTTGTGCCATATTTACAATTGCACCATTTAGACTTGCTTCGCCGTGATGATAAGCACTATGTTCTGAAACATAACCTGAAAACTGAGCTACCTTTATTTCACTATTTAGTTTTCTCTTAAACGCTGAATATAGAATCTTACGCAAAGATATTTTCAAACCGTCCACCATATTAGGAATAGAACGAGCACAATCATAAGTGCTAAAATGAATCAATTCTTGATTTATAAAATCTTCATAGTTTACACTTTCTTCATTTGTATTTAAATAAGAGTCTTTATCATAATTTTCTAACCACTTTTTTCTATCATCTGTTCGTTTTTTGTTAAATATACGGTCAATCATATCATCACTAGTGTTTGTATGAACGAAATTCACAATCTTTTTATTTTTAAAGTAATCTTTGAATTCTGTTGATGTAGATGTTCCAAGACCCTTAAAATATTTGATATTCCATCCAGATGGACCTTGAGGACCGAATGTTTCCTTCCATTCATTATACTCTCCATCGTTATAAAATAATTTGATTTGAGTTCCTTTCTTAGCCCTAAGAATAGGTGTATTCATAAATGAAATAAATCCTGGAATTTTTGTTAATGAATCCCATTCACTATGAAACATATTAATACAAAGTCCTTTAATATGCGAACCATCCAAATCTTGGTCTGTCATATACATAATTTTACCATACCTTAAATGCTTATGCACCTGTTCTATACTATCATAATGTTTACCTGTTTCCAGTCCCATAATCTTTTTGATATCATTTATTTCTTTATTTTCTGCGATTTTCTTCATTTGCTCTCCTCTAACATTTAATAGCTTACCTTTTAATGGATAAATACCAATTATATTTCTATCATCACTTGATAAACCAGAAACAATACCAGACATAGCTGATAATCCCTCGCATAAAATCAAAATACAATCTTTTGATTGATTTGTTCCTGCAAAATTAGCATCAATCAAATTATTGATACCACGAATTGTTTTTGTTTTTGAACCATCAGTTTTCTTGATTAGTTTATTTTCTTTTGCTTCGGTCAAATTACACGCTACTTCCATAACACCCATTTTAGCAATTCTTTCAATAAATCCATCACTTACTACACAAGAAGAACCAAATTTTGCAGATGGAGTATTCATATAATCTTTTGTTTGGCTATCAAATGATGGATTTTCAATATCGCATCTTAAAAATAACATAATCTGCTCTCTAATGGAAGATGCATTTACCTTTACTTTTTTCTTTTTTTCAATATAATCGCATAGTTTCTTAACAATTTGATTGCTGATATAATCTACGTGTTTACCACCCTTGAACGTGCAAATACCATTCACAAATGAAACGTGAACGAATTCGTGTATAGGTGATAAAGCAACACCATATTCCCAACGTTCATCACTTTTTTCATAAATCCTTTTTGTTTCGCCTTTTGCTCCAATATACATATCTACATAATTTTGAAAAGTTTTTACAGGAACAATTTCATCATTAAATGATAATTTAACTTTTTTAATAGAATGATCTGTAACTGCGGCAATATCAAATACACGCTTTTTTAGTAAATTAAACATATCACTTGTAATTCCTTCAATACCAAATCGCTTATAATCTGGTTTAAAAGTTACTTTTGTGTATGGTTTCGTTGTGCTAACCTTTGTAATTTTAGGTTCACCCATATTATCAAGATTGTTATGAAACTCTTGAACGTATTTTAAACCACGAATATGGTCTACTGTTTCAATTTTTCCATAAGTGGACCAAATTAAAACAAGTTTAAACCCAAAACCATTTTTACCACCTACGATTCTTTTTTCATTTTTATTATAATTTGTTGATGTTCTTAAGTGTCCGAAAATAAGTTCAGGAATCCAAACCTTATATTCTGGATGTTTCGCCACGTCAATTCCGTTTCCATCATTAGACATAGTAATGGTTCCATCTTCAGTAATTTGTGTATCAATATAGGTTACAAACTTTTTATGAATATTTGAAGATTGTATCATACGAATAACATGGTCTCTACAATTTACAATCCCTTCATCAAATAATTTATACAAACCAGGAATATACTCAATATTTTTTAAAGTAATTTTGTTTGTTTCATTATCATAGACCCACATATTTGCATCTACATTTTCAACAGAACCAATATAGGTATCAGGATTATCCAGAATATGTTGTTTATCAGTTTTTTGCTGATAGGTATTTGCAAGGTCTTCATCACTACTATTAGATTGCATCGTATCTATTCTAATAAATTAATATTTTTTTATTTCAATTTTTTATATATATAGATATATCGGAAATGTCACTTAATGACCGTTTTAGTATAACAAAATTTTGTCAAAATAAATGTCAGCCTACTGCATATAAAAAAGTAGCAACTGCTGGTAATGACCCCAGCATAACAACCAAATTGCGTTATTCTCAATATATTAGAACAGTAAAACCAAGAAGAATTACAGTAGAAGATCAGGATAAGTTTAAATTTAATACTCAACAATTACCAATTTATTTTGCGTTCGGTAATACAGTTGATAAGGTTGATGCGAATTTACAGGTGAATAAACTTTAAGATTTTTTCTTTTAACTATATATAATGGCTGATTTATCAAAACCTGAATTAATGGATGGTGGAAAAACTATCCAAAGAATTGGAAGTCGTAGACAAGTAAAAGTATACAAAACCGCCAAAATGACTCCTGGTGGGTTAACAGCAAAAGATTTAGTAATAAATAAACACGGAAGAATTGTTTCTAAGAAAAAATATGATAATGGTGATAAGATTCTTTTGAATTTAACTAAGAAAGGTTGGTATACAACCAAGGGGAAATTTGGTTCCAAGAAGCTTAAGGGAAAAGCTTTAAAAAGAAGAAAGAACCAAGAGAAAAGAACAAGAAAAAACAAGGCCAAAAAGGCAAAACGCGTAAAACCTATGAAGGGAGGTGAAAGCAGCCTTGGTGGTTCCGATTTTGAACCTCAAGAACCAAAACCTGAAGAACCAAAATCTGAAGAACCTGAAGAACCAAAATCTGCAGAATAAATTTTATATTTAAATTTTGAAATAACTTAATAAATTCATATTATATATTATACAATATGATTAACGATTATACAAGAGATATTGAAAATAATTATACACTTAAAATAGAACAGCAGAAATTAAGAGAAAATTTTAAAAAAGAGTTAACAAATATTACCACCAAATATTTACAAGAATTTAAAAAAATAGAAGAAGAAATTAAATTGAAAACAGTAGCTGATGATGCATCAATTTCATCTGAAGCATCTACAGAAACTATTTTAATTGATAAATATAATAATTTATTAAAAAATTTCTATGAGTGTGGAGATGAAAACCCAAAATGCACCATTAAAAATTACATAAATAATTATAATCAAGAAATTATTAGATTAGATGATAA
>MDSZ01205373.1_pt1 | contig 15516 bp, 12 predicted proteins | sample 811201 | NCBI WGS metagenome assembly MDSZ01 (sample SAMN05326647, study PRJNA326480) | marine metagenome | isolation source: seawater | place: Indian Ocean: North | collected 2010
TATTGATTTTAAAATAGGAGTAAAGTAAAAATGTCGAAAGCAAAATTTGAGAGAACAAAACCTCATGTAAATATTGGTACCATTGGCCATGTTGACCATGGTAAAACAACGCTTACCGCAGCTATAACAATGCATCAAGGTGCTCACGGTTTAGCTGAAGTCCGTTCTTTTGATAGTATCGATAATGCTCCTGAAGAGAGAGAGCGTGGTATTACCATTCAGACAGCTCACGTAGAGTATGAAACTGAAAATCGACATTATGCTCACGTTGATTGTCCTGGTCACGCAGATTATATTAAAAATATGATTACTGGTGCTGCTCAAATGGATGGCGGTATTTTAGTTGTTTCTGCTGCAGATGGTCCTATGCCTCAGACTAGGGAGCATGTCTTACTCGCCAGGCAGGTAAACGTACCGAGTGTTGTTGTTTTTATGAATAAAGTTGATCAAGTTGATGACCCTGAGCTTTTAGAGTTAGTTGAGATGGAGCTTCGCGACCTTCTTAATGAGTATGACTTTCCTGGTGATGACACTCCTATTATTAAGGGTAGCGCATTAAATGCATTAAATGATTCTAATGATGAGGTTGCTAATAAGTGCATAGTTGAGTTAATGGAGGCTTGTGATAGTTTCATACCTGAGCCTGAGAGAGATATAGATAAGCCATTTTTAATGCCGGTTGAGGATGTTTTTAGTATAACTGGTCGTGGTACTGTTGGTACTGGTCGTATAGAAAGAGGTATTATTAAAGTTGGTGATGAAGTTGAAATTGTAGGGATGGGTGATTTAACGAAGACAACGGTTACTGGTGTGGAGATGTTTCGCAAGTTATTAGATGAAGGACAAGCAGGGGATAATGCAGGTTTGTTGCTTCGAGGTATCGATAAAGAAGATTTGAGTCGAGGTCAAGTACTTGCAGTTCCTGGTAGTATTACGCCTCATACGAAATTCAAGGCTAGTGTATATATTTTAAAGAAAGAAGAGGGTGGTAGACATACTCCATTTTTTAATGGTTATAGACCTCAATTTTATTTTAGAACTACAGATGTAACAGGAGTTGTTACATTACCTGAAGGTACTGAAATGGTAATGCCTGGTGATAATGTAGAGTTTGAAGTTTCATTGATAACTTCAATTGCTATGGACAAAGAGTTGAGATTTGCAATTCGTGAGGGTGGCCATACTGTTGGTGCGGGTGTTGTAACTGAAATAGTTGAGTAAGGTTTAATATGGCTGGAAATAGTAAGAGAAACATTATTCAGTTAGAAAGTACAGCTGGAACAGGGTATCGCTACACTGTGACTAAAAGTAGGAAGTTGCATCCTGAAAGAATTGAATTCAAGAAGTATGATCCGGTAATTCGTAAGCATGTTCTTTTTAAGGAAACAAAATAACTTAGAGGGGTAAAACATTAAAAACATTTAGGAGAGTAGCTCAACTGGTAGAGCACCGGTCTCCAAAACCGGGGGTTGCGGGTTCGAGTCCTGCCTCTCCTGCGTTCTTATGTTTTTTTAATATAAAATGATTAAAAGATTTCAGCAGTTTGGATCAGACGTAAAGTACGAAATGAGTAAGGTTTCATGGCCCGATTGGAATGACTTGAAGGGTTCTACCTATGTTGTGCTTGTTCTGTCATTAATCCTTACGATTTTCCTGTTTGCTGTTGATTTGGTTTTATCAAAATCTGTTTCTACGATATTGTAAATCTTATGGAATGGTATACGCTTAGAGTAATATCCGGTAAGGAAAAAAAAGTCAGAGAGTCCATTCTTTTTGAATTAGGTACCGCTGGTCTTGATGAAAGTGTAGAGAATATTTTAGTGCCAACAGAAAATGTTCTTGAAATGAAAGATGGTAAGAAGAAGATAAAAGAAAAAGTATTTTTCCCTGGATATTTATTGATTCATTTAGAAATTAACAAAGAAACAAAGTATGTAATTGAAAATGTGAATGGTGTTATAAATTTTGTTGGCTCTAATGGTACTCCAGATGCACTTAAGCCCGATGAAGTAAAAAGATTTCTTGGAGATCATGATGGTGGTGATGGTCCAATTAAAGTCACTGAGGCAGCGCCTTTCAAAGTTGGTGACTCGGTAAATGTCAAAGACGGTCCTTTTGTTGATTTTTCTGGAGTTGTTCAAGAGGTTAATCACGAAAAGCAAAAGTTGAAAGTGTCAGTTAGTATTTTTGGTAGGTCAACTCCTGTGGAGTTAGACTATCTTCAAGTTGCTCTGGATAGTTAGGATTAAGGTGTTTTAATGGCAAAAAAAATTATTGGTTTTATTAAGTTGCAAATTCCTGCTGGACAGGCAAATCCTGCCCCTCCTGTTGGTCCTGCATTAGGGCAGCAGGGAGTGAATATAATGGATTTTTGCAAAGCTTTTAACGCTAAAACTCAAGATAAGTCTGGTGATATAATTCCTGTAGAAATAACGGTTTATGCTGATAGGAGTTTTACTTTTATAACCAAGACACCTCCTGCTGCTAGACTCATACTAAAATCTGCAAATATCGAAAAAGGTTCTAGTGAACCAAATAAAGATAAAGTAGGGGTGGTTAATGAGTCTGATATAGAAAAAATAGCCACAATTAAAATGGATGATTTAAATGCCAACACTTTAGAGCAAGCAAAAGAAATGATTAGGGGTACTGCTAAATCTATGGGCATTGAGGTAAAAGGTTAAAAATGGGAAAAATTAGTTCAAAATCTTTTGATGAAATTTATAATAATGAATCTCTATATAGCTTAGATGAAGCTGTTGAATTAGTTAAAAAGACATCATTTGCTAAATTTGATGAGTCAGTTGATTTAGCGATTAATCTGAATGTTGACCCTCGCCACGCTGAAGAAAACATCAGAATTACTACTTCGCTTCCAAAAGGTACTGGTAAAAAAGTTGTTTTATTAGTTTTAGCACAGGGTAAAAAGGTACAAGAAGCTATTGATGCTGGCGCTGATTATTGCGGTAATAAAGACTTTCTGGATAAAATTAAGAGTGGTTGGGTTGATGTTGATAAAATTATTGCTACTCCTGATATGATGGCTGAGCTTGGTAAGCTTGGTAAAATTCTTGGTCCGAAAGGTTTGATGCCAAACCCAAAGAGTGGTACAGTGACGATGGACGTGGCCAAAGCGGTGAGTGACCAAAAATCTGGTATGGTTGAGCTTAGAGTTGAAAAGACAGGAATAGTTCATACTGTATGTGGTAAAGTCTCTTTCAGTTCTAATGATTTAATAGCTAATATATCTCAAATATATAATACTTTATTAAAATCAAGGCCGCCCTCTGTAAAAGGGCAGTACCTAGAGAAAATTTCAATCTCCTCGACAATGGGTCCAGGTGTAAAGATCAATATTAATTCAATAGTGTAGAGTTGTTATGCCTAATCAAAAAAATGTGAAAAACGTTGATATTCTAGTTGATAAGTTATCAAGAGCAAAATCGGTTTACTTTACCGATTATTTAGGTCTTAATGTTGCTGATATTACTAAGCTAAGAAAGAAGTTTTTTGAAAGCAATGTAGAATACATTGTTGTTAAGAATACGCTGCTGAAAATTGCCTCAGAACAAAATAAGTTAGATCTAGATAGTGATATCTTTTCTGGTTCAACAGCTATAGCTATCTCATATGAGGAGCCGGTTGTTGCTGCTAAGATAATAAAAAGTTTTTTAAAAGAGAGCGATTTACTTGGTTTAAAGGGAATTCTATTTGAAGGTTCTTATCTTAAGGCTAAAGAATTCAATAAGATAGCTGATTTGCCTTCAAAAGAAGAATCATTGACTAAGTTTATAGTTATGTTAAAAAGTCCCGCTAGAGATTTAGCTAGTTTACTTAGTGCGCCTATGGTGAATCTAGTTAATGTCTTGTATGGTCTTAAAAAAAGTAAAAGTTAAAAAATTAAAAAAAAGGAGTTCAAAAAATGGCAGTTAAAAAAGAAGATGTGTTGAAATATTTAGAAAAAGCAAATATGATGGAAGTTTCAGAGTTAATATCTGATATAGAGGAGAAGTTTGGTGTTTCTGCTGCTGCGCCTGTAGCTGTCGCCGCTGCGCCTTCTTCAGGAGATGCTGGTGGTGCTGAAGCTAAGTCTGAGTTTGATGTTGTTTTGAAAACAGCTGGACAACAAAAAATTAATGTGATCAAAGCAGTAAGGGCTATCACTGATTTGGGTCTTAAAGAGGCTAAGGAGTTGGTTGATTCTGCTCCTAAGTCAATTAAAGAGGGTGTTTCAGAATCTGAGGCTAACGAAATTAAGTCTCAGTTAGAAGAGGCAGGTGCAGAGGTAGAATTAAAATAATTTAATTTGTTATATTATTTTACATTTTTAAAAAAATAGACCGGAGGATTAATTGGAGTCATTAAGCGTTTCGAAAAATGGCAGGGTGTCATTTTCTCATATTGAAGAGTTGTTAGAAATTCCAGATTTATTAGCTATACAGACTAAAGCTTATCAGCAGTTTTTGCAAGAGTTTGAAGCTCCTGAAGCTAGAAAAGATTTTGGTTTGCAGGGTGTTCTAAATAATGTTTTCCCGATTGAAGATTCTCATAGAAATTACATATTAGAGTTCAATTCTTATTACTTGGGTCAGCCAAAATACACAGATGATGAGTGTATTGACAGGGGTGTGACTTATTCAGTTCCTCTTCGAGTAAAGCTTTCTCTTCATATTACTGATGAAAATAATAAAAATGAGTATGCCCAAAGTATTGAGCAAGATGTTTATTTTGGAAATATTCCATATATGACTGAAAAAGGAACATTTATTATAAATGGGGCTGAAAGAGTAATCGTTTCTCAATTGCAGCGTTCTCCGGGTGTGTTTTTTGATGAGTCTACTCATCCAAACGGCACAAAATTGTATCAGGCGAGAATTATACCTGCTCGCGGTTCATGGGTTGATTTCACGACTGATATTAATGATTGTTTGTTTGTTATTATAGATCGTAGAAGAAAGTTTCCAGTCACAATGCTTCTTCGTGCCTTAGGTTACTCTTCAAATAGTGATATTTGCAAGGCTTTTGGTAGTTTGATTACTCTAGACCTATCAAAAAAAGAAGTTGAAAGTTACATAGGTGCTACAATTACTGAAGATGTAATTGATACCAAGACTGGAGAAATTTTTTATGAAGGTGGAACAGAATTATCTCTAAGTATTATCGAAAATCTTCAAGAAAATGGTGTTGATGAGATAAGTATCATTGATGGTAACAAGGATTTTTCTTCAATGCTATTGCTTAATACGATTACTAAGGATCCTACAAGAGACACTGAGAGTGCATTGGGGGTTGTTTATCAATTGCTCCGTACTAGTGAGCCACCAAATCTTGAAACTGCTCAAAAATTTATCGAGAGGATTTTCTTTAGTCCAAAAAAATATGATTTAGGTCAGGTTGGTAGATATAGATTAAACCAGCAGTTTAACCTAGATGTTCCTGTTGAAGAGACTGTCTTAACAATGGAAGATATCATTCAAGTTTTGAGAGTATTGATAGAGATGAGAAAGGGTGATAGGGGAGTTGATGATATAGATCATTTGGGGAATCGCCGGGTAAAGACTGTTGGCGAGCAGCTAACAAATCAATTTAGTATAGCGCTTAGTAGGATGATAAGGACTATTCATGAAAGAATGAATCTTAGAGAGTCAGAAAGTATAACTCCTCAAGATTTAATAAATTCTCGTGTTGTAACTACTGTTATTAACACATTTTTTGGTACATCTCAATTATCTCAGTTTGGTGATCAAACAAATCCTCTAGCAGAAATAACTCACAAAAGAAGAATTTCTGCACTTGGCCCAGGGGGATTAACTAGAGAAAGAGCTGGATTTGAAGTTCGTGACGTTCATTACACTCACTATGGTAGACTATGTCCCATTGAAACACCGGAAGGTCCAAATATTGGTTTGATTTCTTCATTGGCTATGTTCGCCGAAGTAAACAGTCATGGTTTTATTGAGTCCCCATACAGAGAAGTAAAAAGAGAAAATGGCAACTCTAATGTTACTGATAAAATTAAATTTTTATCAGCAGATGATGAGGATCGTGTTATGGTTGCTCAAGCAAATACAGAAATGGATGATGCTAAAAATATAATTGAAAAAAATATTAGAACCCGAGTCAAGGGAGATTTTCCAATTGTGGGTCCAGATAGCGTAGACTATGTGGAAGTTTCTCCAACCCAAATTTTGAGCGTTGCAGCTGCTTTGATTCCTTTTCTTGAGCATGATGATGCTAATAGAGCATTAATGGGCTCTAATATGCAAAGACAGGCTGTACCTCTTATGTATCCGCAAGCTCCAGTTGTTGGAACTGGTATTGAGAAAAAAGTAGCTAAAGACTCTAGATCTTGCGTTGTTTCACCTGTTGACGGTAAGGTGGTTTATGTTGATTCAGAAACGATTCATATTAAAAGAAAAGATGTTCCAGATAGTTTGACTCTTTTTGAAGGAGAGGCAGTACACGTAATTAAGCTTAAAAAATACTTTAGAACAAATCAAAATACTGTTCACAATCAACGCCCTCTAGTTTTTGAAGGTATGAAAGTAAGTGTTGGTGATATTGTTGCTGATGGTGCTGCTACCAATTTAGGTGAGCTTGCTCTTGGTTCTAATGTTCATGTAGCGTATATGCCGTGGAGGGGATATAATTTTGAAGATGCCATTGTTGTCAGTGAAAGATTGGTTAAAGACGATACTTTTAGTTCAGTTCATTGTAATGAGATTGAAGTAGAGGTTAGAGATACGAAACGGGGTCAGGAAGAGCTTACACCTGAAATTCCCAACGTCAGCGAAGATGCTACGAAAGATTTAGATGAAGAAGGTATTGTTAGAGAAGGTGCCAGAGTCAAAGAGGGTGATATTCTTATTGGTAAAGTTACGCCGAAAGGTGAATCTGATCCTACGCCAGAAGAAAAGCTTTTGCGTGCTATTTTTGGTGAAAAAGCTGGTGAGGTTAAAGATGCTTCAAAAAGAGCAGAGCCTGGTATTAAAGGCTGTGTAATACGTACCAAGTTGTTTGAAAAACAAGCTAAAAGAACAAAAGCAGAAGAAAGGGAGCAGATCAGAGATTATCAGAAAAAAGCAGCTGAGGATAAAAAGAATCTTAAAGTTTCCAGAGATGAAAAGTTGCTTTGGCTTATGAAGGATCAGATTTCGAATGGTATAAGAAGTAATTCAAATAATAGGACTCTGATTAAAAAATCAACAAAATTAACCGCAAAGAGATTATCTGGATTTGATCTTGAGAGGTTTGCGCAAGATTTGCCTTGGGTCGAAGATACTAAAACATGGAACAAGATTTCCAAAGTTTGGATGTCTTTTAGAAAAGAATGGTCTAGGCTAGAGACCCAGCTTGAAAGACAAGTATTTAAATTAAAAATTGGGGATGAACTTCAGCCAGGAATACTTCGTATGGCCAAGGTTTATGTTGCGCAAAAAAGAAAGTTACAGGTTGGTGATAAAATGGCTGGCAGGCACGGTAACAAAGGTATTGTTGCTACGATTGTTCCTGAAGAAGATATGCCTTTCCTTGAGGATGGTACTCCTGTCGATATAGTTTTAAATCCTTTGGGTGTTCCCTCGCGTATGAATTTAGGTCAGTTGTACGAAGCTATGCTTGGTTGGGCTGGGATGGTTACTGGTAACAAATATTCCACGCCTGTATTTAATGGCGCTTCTCCAGATCAAGTATTTAAGGAGCTTGAAAATGCAGGATTGCCATTAACTGGTAAAGCTACACTCATTGATGGTATTACAGGGGAAGCATTTGACAACCCGGTTACAGTTGGTGTTTCCTATATGATGAAATTGAGTCATATGGTCGATGATAAAATGCATGCAAGGTCAACTGGTCCATATTCACTCATTACTCAGCAGCCGCTAGGGGGAAAAGCCCAGTTTGGAGGCCAGCGATTTGGAGAAATGGAGGTTTGGGCGCTGCAAGCTTATGGTGCTGCTCACACATTACATGAAATTTTAACAGTGAAATCTGATGACGTAGAGGGTAGATCAAAGGTTTATAATTCTATCGTAAGAGGGGAGCAAATGCCTGATTTCTCTGCGCCTGAATCATTTAATGTCATGATCAAAGAACTTCAAGGTCTTTGTATTGATGTAGAACTAGATAATTAAGAGGGATTAAATTGACTTACATACAATCAAATAATTTAGATACTTCAAAATCTTACAACTCAATTACAATTGGGCTTGCTTCTCCTGAATCAATTCTTGCAAAATCATATGGAGAGATACTTAAACCCGAAACAATAAATTACAGATCATACAAACCTGAGAAAGATGGTCTTTTTTGTGAAAAAATCTTTGGTCCTGTTAAAGATTATGAATGTCATTGTGGTAAATATAAAGGTATTAGATACAGAGGTATCATTTGTGATAGGTGTGGTGTTGAGGTTACTCGTAAAAAAGTTAGAAGAGAGAGAATGGGGCACATAACATTGGCAGTGCCTATTGTTCATATTTGGTATCTTCGATCAATACCAAGTAAGCTCAGTTATTTAGCTGGTAGAAGTACCAAGGAGCTAGAGAGAGTCATTTATTATGAGATGTACATGGTTCTCGAGCCATCTGATAGTGGTTTAAAACCTTTTGATTTAATCGAAGAGGATGAATACATAGAATTAGAACAAAAATATGGATTTTCGGCTGTAGATGATGAGCGAAGAGATAATGAGGATTATTTTTATGCTGCTATGGGTGGAGAGGCAATTAAAGAGATGCTGTCTCGTATCAATATTTTGGAGCTTAAGAAAGAGCTTGAAGATATTGTAAGAACTTCTAAATCTAAACAAAAGAGAACTGACGCTCTAAAAAGGTTAAAGGTGGCTTACTCTTTTGTCCCTGATCCCACCAAAAAGCGTTTAAATAAGCCTGAATGGATGATTGTATCAATCCTACCTGTAATACCTCCAGAGTTAAGGCCATTAGTTCCTCTAGAGGGTGGAAGATTTGCTGCTAGTGATTTAAATGATTTATATCGAAGGATAATAATTCGGAACAATAGATTAAAACAGTTAATGGAGATTAAGGCTCCAGATGTCATTCTAAGAAATGAGAAAAGGATGTTGCAAGAATCCGTTGATGCTCTTTTTGACAATAGTCGTCGTAAAACTGCTATAAGAAGTGGTTCACGTAGACCTTTAAAATCTCTTTCTGATATGTTAAGGGGTAAAACTGGACGTTTTAGGCAAAATCTTTTGGGAAAAAGAGTCGACTACTCTGGTAGGTCAGTTATAGTGGTTGGACCTCAGCTAAAGCTTCAAGAGTGTGGTCTGCCCAAGAACATGGCTCTAGAATTATTTAAGCCTCATATGATTCGTGAACTTATGGGCAGAGGTTATACTCAAACACCTAGAAGTGCCAAATTAATGATTGAAAATATAGAGCCTGTAGTTTATAAAGTACTTGAGTATGTTGTTAAGGATCATCCAGTTATGCTTAATCGCGCTCCGACTCTTCATAGGCTAGGAATTCAAGCATTTCAGCCAGTCTTGGTTGAAGGAAAAGCTATTCAGTTGCATCCTTTAGTGTGTTCGGCTTTTAACGCTGATTTTGACGGTGATCAAATGGCGGTCCATGTACCACTTTCATTGGAAGCTCAGATGGAGGCTCGAATGCTTATGTTGGCCAGTCATAATATTTTGCACCCAGCAAATGGACAGCCTATTGCAGTACCATCTCAAGACATGATTCTTGGTTCTTATTACTTAACCAAAACTAAAGATGGGGATTTAGGCGAAGGAAAAACCTTTGGCTCTATAGATGAAGTTTTAATTGCATATGAAAATAAAGTTGTCGGTTTGCATGCTAAAATCAATCTAAAGCACAAAGATAAATGGATTATGGGGACTACCATTGGTAGGTCTATTTTTAATTCAATTTTGCCTAGTGAAATGGATTTTGTTGATGCATTGATTGATAAAAAGCTTTTAACAAGTATAGTTAATGAATGTTATTTGGTTGTGGGAAATTACAAAACTGTTATTTTTCTTGATGCGTTGAAAGATTTAGGTTTTAAAATGGCAACGTCAAGTGGTTTGTCAATTTCTGTGAGCGATGTTTTAATTCCTCAAGAAAAAGACAGTATTCTTTCAAATGCCTTTCACAAAGTTGTTGATATTAAAAATAAGTTTGAAAGACATGTACTGACTGAGGGTGAGCGTTATAATAAAGTTATTGATGTTTGGACACATACCACAAACCACATTGCTCAAGTTATGGAGAATGAATTAAGAAAAGATAATGGTGGTTTTAACGCATTGTCAATGATGACTGATTCTGGAGCTCGAGGCAGTAAGGATCAGATTAAGCAGTTAGCTGGAATGCGTGGTCTTATGGCTAAGCCTCAAAAGTCAATGAAGGGTGGGGTAGGCGAGATTATTGAATCTCCCATCACATCTAATTTCAAAGAGGGCTTGTCAGTTTTTGAATACTTCATATCAACTCATGGTGCTAGGAAAGGTTTGGCTGATACAGCACTTAAAACTGCTGATGCTGGCTACTTGACCCGTAGGCTTGTAGATGTTGCGCAAGATGTTGTGGTTTATGAACATGACTGCGGAACTATAAATGGTATTTTAATTTCAGATTTAAAAGAGGGTGAGGAAATTATTGAGCCTATTGCAGATAGGATTTTGGGAAGAACTATTCTTGATGATTTTATTGATAGGGGTAAGGTTATTGTTAAGGCTGGATCTGTTATATCTGAAAAAGAGGCCGAATTAATTGGTGATAGCGGTGTAGAAAGCGTGCATATTAGATCTGTGCTAACATGTGATACAAAAAGAGGTATATGTGCAAAGTGCTATGGCTGGGACCTTTCTCTTCATAAGCTTGTAGATATTGGAACTTCAGTAGGTATCAGAGCTGCTCAAAGTATTGGGGAGCCAGGTACTCAACTTACTCTACGCACTTTTCATATTGGTGGTACCGCTAGCAGATTAATTGAGCAATCAGAAATGAAGAATAAGCGATCTGGAATTGTAGAATTTTCAGATAACTATGATTTTGCTGTTACAAAAGACGAAGTTGGTGTTGAGGTTCGCAGGTGTATGGTTAGGCACGCAAAACTAACTGTTTCTCAAGCTAAAGACTCATCTAAGACAGTATTTAATGTGCCTTACGGTGCAACTATGTTAGTCGAAGAGGGGGAGAAAATTAGTGCTCAAACTACACTTTTTCAGTGGGATCCTTACACTGATATCATTTTGGCGAGAGAAACAGGTATAGTCAAATTAAAGGATTTTGTGGAGGGTGAAACCTTTTCTGTGGAATCTGTTGAAACTGGAAAAAAACAAATTGTAGTCATTGAAGCTAGAGATAGAAAGTTAAGTCCTCATCTTGAAATAGTTGATAAAAAAGGTGAAATAGTCGCTGGTAGTACAATATTGCCTGTCAAAGCAACATTGGTAGTTAATGATAAGGAGGAAGTTGAGAGAGGTCAAACGCTAGTAAAAATACCAAAAGAAGTTGGTAAATCAAGAGATATTACTGGTGGGCTTCCTCGAGTAGCTGAGCTTTTTGAGTCAAGAAAACCAACAAACCCTGCTGTGATGACGGAAATTAATGGTACTGTTAAATTTGGCGAAACTAGAAGGGGAGTTCGGAAGATACATGTTATTGGAAAAGACGGGGATGAAAGGAAATATTCTATTCCTTATGGTAAGCATGTTATTGTTCACGAAGGTGATTTTATAACAGCAGGTTCATCTCTGTGTGAAGGTGCTATCTCGCCAGATGACATACTTAGAGTTTTGGGTCCATCTGCAGTTAGAGAGTATCTAGTAAATGAAATCCAGGAAGTTTATCGTCTCCAAGGTGTTAAGATAAATGATAAGCATATTGAAATCATAGTTAACCAAATGATGCAAAAAGTGAGTGTGAAAGAAGTTGGTGATTCAAGATTTTTGCAAGAGGATAGGGTTAGTAAAAATGATTTTCTTATTGAGAATGAAAGGCTCTCAAAAATGGTTGTAGTTACCTCTTCGGGAGATACGGGATTAGATGAAGAGATGATGATCGAAAAATCTGAATTAAATGATATTAATAAAGAGGTCAAGGCAGAAGGGAAAGAAATTGCAAAATATCGTAAAACCATCCCGGCAACATTTGAACCAATTTTGATGGGAATAACTAGAGCTTCTCTGAATACTGAAAGTTTTATTAGTGCGGCCTCATTTCAAGAGACTACTCGAGTATTAACTGATGCTGCTACTGCTGGTAAAACCGATTATCTGTATGGCCTAAAAGAGAATGTTGCTGTTGGAAGGCTTATTCCTGCAGGTACTGGCACACCGACAATTTCATCTATTTTAGTTGGTGTAGAAGATGAAGATAGAAATTTAGAAAATACTGATGATGCCGTTGCCTAATTATTTTTTAAAAACATTGTAATGTATTTAGATAGTAATTTAAATTACGAGGCTATGGGAAAATATATATGCCTACTATAAATCAGTTAGTTAGAAAAGGCAGAAAGAGAATTTTGAAAAAAACCTCTACTCCTGCTTTGATGAGTAACCCGCAAAAAAGAGGGGTATGTACGCGTGTTTATACAACTACGCCAAAAAAACCAAATTCTGCATTAAGGAAAGTTGCAAGGGTTAGGCTAACTAATTCTACTGAAGTTACTGCATATATTCCAGGTGAGGGGCATAATCTTCAGGAACATTCAATTGTACTAATTGAAGGTGGTCGTGTGAAAGATCTACCTGGTGTTCGATATCATATAATTCGGGGTACATTAGATACTGCAGGTGTCGATGATAGAAAAACTAGTCGTAGTCGATATGGTGCAAAGAAGCCTAGGTCCGCATAGTTGGCATTAATGTTATGAGAAGAAGAAGACCAGAGAAAAGGTTGATATTGCCTGATACCAAATATAATGATTTGTCTGTTGCCAAATTTATTAATTACATAATGGATAGTGGTAAAAAAGGTGTGGCAGAAAAGATATTTTATGGCGCTATGGATATTATTCAAAAGAAGACTAAAACAGAAGGTTTGAAAATCTTCAAAAAAGGAATAGAAAATACATCTCCCTCTGTTGAGGTTAAATCTCGCAGAATCGGAGGTGCTACATATCAAGTGCCTATAGAAGTGCCGAAAAAAAGAGCTTTCTATCTCGCTTCCCTTTGGATAATTAATTCATCTAACAGTTCATCAGGTAAGCCTATGTCGGAAAAACTAGCTAGTGAGCTCATTGCGGCGGCTAATGGTGATGGCAGTGCTATTAAAAAGAAAGAAGATACACACAGAATGGCTGATGCTAATAAGGCATTTGCTCATTTTAGATAATTTATAAAAATGGTTTTAGTATAATGAGTAGTGATTTAAGTAGTTTTAGAAATATTGGCATTATGGCTCATATTGATGCTGGTAAAACAACTCTCACAGAGCGTATTCTTTATTACACTGGAGTAACCCATAGAATTGGTGAAGTTCACGATGGTGCTGCTACAATGGATTGGATGGAACAAGAACAGGAGCGTGGTATTACTATTACATCCGCTGCCACAACTTGTATTTGGGATAAACACCGTATTAACATTATTGATACACCGGGGCACGTTGATTTTACTGTTGAGGTGGAGAGATCTCTTAGGGTATTGGATAGCGCTGTTGCGGTTTTCTGTGCTGTTGGTGGCGTTGAGCCTCAAAGTGAAACCGTATGGAGGCAAGCTGATAAGTATGATGTTCCTAGAATTGCCTTTGTCAATAAAATGGATAGAGTAGGTGCAGATTTTTTTAATGTTATGGATATGGTCAAGGATCGACTTGGGGCCAATCCATTGCCTGTTGTTATACCAATCGGTTCTGGTGAAATGTTCACTGGCATAATTGATCTTATTTCAATGAAAGCGATTCTATATAACGAGTCAACTATGGGTGCAAGATTTGAAGAGTCAGAAATTCCAGATGATATGGCTGACTTGGCTGATAAGTGGCGTAAACATTTAATTGAGGAAACTGCTTCTTATGATGAAAATTTACTTGAGAAATTTGTTTCTGATTTGGAAATTTCTCAAGATGAGTTAAAGTCGGCATTAAGGATGGGTTGTTTAGATAATACTTTCATCCCCATGTTTTGTGGTTCAGCTTTTAAAAATAAAGGTGTCCAAAGACTTTTAGATGCGGTAATAGATTTTTTGCCTTCGCCGATAGACATAGGCGATGTTAAGGGTACTGATTCCAGAGATTCAAATATTGAGATATCTAGAAAGCCTAGCAATGATGAGCCTTTTAGTGCATTGGCATTTAAAATTATGACTGATCCATATGTTGGGAAATTAACCTATATGCGTGTTTACTCAGGGCATCTAAAATCTGGCTCCTATGTTTACAATTCGAACAATGGAAAAAAAGAAAGAATTAGCAGAGTCCTTTTGATGCATTCAAACAAGAGAGAGGACAGAGATGGTGTTGAAGCTGGTGAGATTGTTGCAGCTGTGGGTCTTAAGAATGTTAAAACTGGGCATACATTATGTGATCAGTCCGATCAAATAGTATTGGAATCTATGGATTTTCCTGAGCCTGTTGTTGCTGTATCAGTTGAACCTGTTAGTAAAGCTGATCAGGATGCTTTATCAAAATCCCTTGCAAAGCTTGGCGAAGAAGATCCTACATTTAAGGTTTCATCAGATGAGGAGACAGGACAAACTATTATTGCAGGTATGGGCGAGCTTCATTTGGAGATTTTAGTAGATAGGCTTTTAAGAGAGTTTAAAGTTCAGGCGAATATAGGTAAGCCTATCGTTGCATATAGAGAATCTATTACAAAATCCGTGTCTGACATTGAGACTAAGTTTGTTCGTCAATCGGGTGGTAAAGGTCAGTATGGCCATGTTGTCATAAATGTTGAACCTAATGATCCTGGAAAGGGATATCATTTTGAAAATAAAATTGTAGGAGGTGTTATTCCGAAAGAATATATACCTTCTGTGGATAAGGGAATGCAAGAAGCATTGAAAAATGGTGTTATTGCTGGCTACCCTATTGAAGATATTAGAATAGAGCTTATTTTTGGTTCTTATCATGATGTTGATTCTTCTGAAATGGCTTTTAAAATTGCCGGCTCTATGGCCATACAAGATGCATGTAAAAAAGCTGAGCCTAAGTTAATGGAGCCTATAATGGAGGTAGAGGTGGTCACGCCCGATGAATACCTTGGTGATGTAATGGGCGATATTAGTTCAAGAAGAGGTAAAATAGATGGAATGAGCCAAAGAAATGAGGCTCAAGTAATTAAGGCAAATGTTCCTTTAAGTAATATGTTTGGTTATGTTACTGATTTACGATCAATTACCCAGGGAAGAGCTGTATTCCATATGCAATTTTCACATTACCACCAAGTTCCCTCATCTGTAGAGTCTGAAATAATGGAAAAGGTTCATGGAAAAGCTGTTTGATTTTAAAATAGGAGTAAAGTAAAAATGTCGAAAGCAAAATTTGAGAGAACAAAACCTCATGTAAATATTGGTACCATTGGCCATGTTGACCA
>MDSZ01115067.1_pt1 | contig 15515 bp, 25 predicted proteins | sample 811201 | NCBI WGS metagenome assembly MDSZ01 (sample SAMN05326647, study PRJNA326480) | marine metagenome | isolation source: seawater | place: Indian Ocean: North | collected 2010
CTCTCGATTTCCCCTCTTTACGGTACTTATCCTGCAATTTTACAATGTGGGCCCTACTCGCACCGGGGTTGGTATGACTACCTCGCAAAGGAGTATCGCCCTTAATAGCTTTGTAGGCCCCGTAAAGTCCTGCGCCCATAAGGCCACCACCGACGGCGGCTCCAAGCCGCTTACTCATAGCTATTTTCTCAAGAGCTTCATGAATAGTATCATCTGAATAAATCACGATATCCCCTACTTATTTTTTAGCGCACGCATCATCTCATCGTGCCTTTGTTGTTGCCTACGCTCTTTACCATATTCCTTAAATTGCGTCTGAGCCATCACTCGCTTCTGGAAAGCTTTATCTACCTTGCCTCGCCTAAGTATCTTCTGAGCTTGGCGAATCTTCTCATCATCGTTCATCTTAGAAAAAGCACCGATACCAGTACCAAATACTGCGCCCAAAACAGCGGAAGCAGCCAGCCCACGACCTCGGGTGGACAAGGCGCCTGCTCCCAAAGCCGCGCCAATAGCGCCCCCTGCAGTAAGAGCGCTAGCCCAAGGTGTTCTGCCCTCTTGCGATTTAGCCATCAAGTACTTCTTGTACTTCTTACGTCTTTTCTTGTATGAGAGCGCTGCATTATGAAGATTATCGGGCTCATACGCGCCAAAGACTCGAGCAATCTTCTCGAGGGCTTCATGGATATTGTCGTCTGCGTAGATCTTACTCATCGTCTTCCTCGAGCGCTTTGCGCCATTTTTCAAGTTTTCTTACCTTCCTCTCCAACTCATCGCCATCGAAGTCAGCATTTAGGGCAAGTTTCTTGTCCGCCTTATCTAGACGAGCCTTGAGCTCCTCTACATCTGCTGTCAGTTTAGCGTGTACAGTCTGGCAAGGTCCAGGAGACTGCCCTTCCATCCCTTTAGCTTTGGCCTCTAGCTTCATCTGAGTCATTTTCTGTTCGTGCTTTTGCTCAGAGTGCTGTCTATAGAACTTCCAAGCAGCCCCACCACCGACTACTGCGAGCGCAGCAAGCACAATAGTGAGCATAGAATCCTGCCCAGTAGTTTGAGCAAGGCTATTGAACTCCCCAACTAAGCCCCCAGAAGGGTCACTAGGCTGCACTTCATGTGCGGTAAGTTCTTCGGTCGGTTCTTCGGCGGGCATATCAGCCTCCTCTGGTAAAGGTTCTTCATCTGGAGAATCATCCTCTACGTGGATAGGCGGTAACGCCTCTGCCACTGCCTCTTCTGCATCAATCTTATCTTCGTCACTCATGGTTTCGCCCTCTCCAAAGGTTTCAGCCATTTCTGCAATATCATCAGGATCATAGGGAATACGGATAACCGCTCCAACAGAAAGCTCACAGTCTGGTAGGCCCCCTGGCAGCCAAGTAGGGCTACCGCCAGGTAGTAAGCTCTCTTGTACCAGCATCGAAATTGAGTCTTCACTCAAGACACAACTATTTTGGTCGCTTCCCATAGACTAAGACAATAACACGGCGCAAACGTCTTTTTGTGTACTTAGCTATAGACCCTACACCTACCACGGTAGCCCCTATAGATAGCCCCAAAAGAACTACGAGCAGGGCGGACCGTTTTCCAGAAGTCTCGTCATGCTGTTTTCTTTTTTCCGATTGCGCGCTGGAACCAGTCCTCGCCATACATCCAATCATAGCAGGAGCAGTGCTTAGGGTAATGATTATCGCAGATCAAACAAATAGGTACGTACCCTCGGTCTTTACAAACAGCGCAAGCAACCTTGCGGCTGTTCTGTCCTTTCCATTTCCGTTCTTTGCAGCTCTTACAGTCGATACGCCCAACGTAGGCAAATGGGTTGTGCAAAAAGTAGTCCTCCTACCTGAAACATAGCACCGGAGGTCCTGAAAATGAAAATAGGCACCCCTTTGCTACATAAGAAATATGAAGGGAAACATGTCGTTATGCCCTTCGATCACAAATGTAGAGGTGCAATATGTTTAGAAATATTCTTGATAACCTGAATGGAAGTTTAGATGAAATGCTGCAGCAGGCTGCTGAGACCAAGAAAGAGTGCAGAGAGGCCGATAAACTCTTTGCGGAAGCTATGGTCATGGTCGCTAACGCTGAAGCTGATCTAGCTAAAGCCGAAGCTGATCACCGAAGGGTCGAAGCTGAGTGCGCAGAGAAGCTCAAGGAGCTTGATGCAGACCGGAAACGGTCTGAAACTATCTCGGCAGAAATAAATGAGCTTATGGCCATCCGGCCTATGACTCCAGAAATCCGCGACAAGTGCATGCAGCTGATGAAGCAGCTGACCAATGGAGGTGCAGTATGAGCGTGCGTGCTTACGTGCCCTGCGTAAACGCAACATCAGGAAAGAAAGAGCAGCACGCTGTATCAATCGTTAACGGTAGGTTGAGAACAGAGTGCTCAAGTCACGGCTGTCGGAGTTTGCTGGAAGACTGGAGAATGATCATCGGGCAGATATCTAACCCGAATCTCGTCTCTGCTGACCCAGAGGAGGCCCAAACCAGGTATCCCAAGAAGCTCCGGCCGGCCTTTCTCGAGGCCTGCAGAAAAGCGAGAAGTCGGCGAGACTATAAACGTGAAGCGATAGAGAGATTGGCCGTACTCTCTCCTCGCGAAGGCAGCGTGATGGAGCGTGTTGGGGGAACCAAGCACGTTCTGCCTATGGGCATGCTGACTAGGGGAAACGGGTTTCTTCCCCGAGGGTTTGTCGATCCTGGAAACTGCAACGTCAATGAGTGGAGAGTGTTTGTTCGGGAGCATCTTCCCGACTACCACATATCCACCAGAGGCAACCGCGCTTTCCCTCCAGCATTACCTGAGATGCTGGAAGCTGATAGGAAAAGTAAATCTACTCAGTACAGGTACTGGAGGAAATATCCTCGACTGTTCCGGTCATGGGAAAAGATGGCCAAGCTCGAAAAGCTGCTTGGTCAAGAAGTCCCACAAGAGTGCATTGATCAGATACTCCCTGACGTAGAGGGCTACGAAGTACCCGATTTGGGGAAAGTGGGTATCGAGATCAAGAAGATCTACTCCGGTACACACTCTCTGGGAAAACCTCCCGGCGATGTCCTCGTTTACTTTGAAAAGGGGTTCATAGGTAGGAAGACTTGCATGGTCCGATTCACCAGATGGCATGGAGGAGTCACGCAGACTGTCCTGAGCGACCCCGACTTCAAAATAACCGGGGAGCTAAGAGTAGAGATACTGGACGAGGTCTAAGAAGAAAGAAGGACTGGTATAGCCAGCTTCTTTTTCGCCCTGAAACCTCGTCCAGCGTTTCTCGCATAAGAATACGATGAAGGAAATGAGTCCTTCTATATAGAGGTGCAAAATGAAACCAACTAATTCTTCGGCAGCTTTACGAAGAGCTGCTGCACAAGAGGGAGATCCCGATGCGGCTATCTGGGAAATAGCGATGATGAATAAGCGCTTAGCGTTTTACCTTCTTCGTAAACTCACAGCCTGGTCCTATGATGAAGATCTACAGCAGATAGCAATGGAAGCCCTTTTCTACGCTGTAAAAGCTTGGGACCCTGACAGGGAACGTAGCAATCTAGGAACCCTGATAAAATGGAAACTGATCAGAGAACTCTCTTACAGAGAGGGCTATATAGGAATACGTATACCCCTCTCCTTCCAAACCGAGGTGAGGCGGGCAATCTCGGATAATATTCGTAGAGAGCAGGAGGAAAACAAAAATATACCGTTAGCGGCAACGCACTTAAACGGTATAGATCCGACTGTTTTCGCAACCGCTGTCCAAGTTATGTACTCATCTCATAATCCCAAGATGAGAAAATACTTGGCTACGGGCAGAGCAGACCTTGAAGATAATAAGATTTTTACCGTCGAGGAAACTCTTATTAACTCTGAGGACGGTAGAGAGTTTCTCTACAGGGAGGTAGATCTATGCCGCTGGAAGCAATGGATCTATAGCTTCGTGAATAAACGTGGCACCGCTTTCAAGGAACAGCACGGTCAGCGGCGCGGAAACACGCTCTTCCAAAAGCATCTGTTTGTTCTGTGCTATCGATATGGGCTGGACCCAGAAGAGATGCTGCAGCCCGCAACGCGGAAAAAGTACAAGACTCTTAAGCGGGGAGTATACCGCTGGGAAGAGATTGCCGACGCTATGAAGGAGGAAAGCTCTTATGTGAAATACGTCGATGAGACGTGGATCAGAAGGTTTAAGGGCGCTGCTTCTACTGGGTACGGGCTGAACCGGCCGACAGTTCGCTGGTACTGGAGGTACAACACGGACCTGACCATTCGCGGGACTGGACCAGTACCCGAAGAGTATCAGGAAGTTTATTCTTATGTAGGGGCCTGAAAGTGAAAAATAGGGCCTACTTACTAACATAAGAAATTTGGTGGAATCAGGTACGGTTTCATCACATCAAACACAAAACCATAGAGGTGCAACATGGTGAGAAAAGAAAACGAGGCTACGGCTTGGATTAACTGGTACGATAAGGCCGCTGCAGCGGAAGATGCGCGCAGAGAGAGGAAGTCGGCGGCGATAGAAGTACTCAATAAATGCGCAGAAAAAATGTCCGAGGAGGAGTGTCTCTCAATCGGGATCGCGATGGTGGCAGCAGTTCGCGCGGATGGTGACCCTGAACAAAACTGGAGAAAGCTGCGACATCGGCCTTACTGCTCAGTAGTGGGTATTGATTGGTTTGCTATAGCGGACCTTCTCAAGGAGTACAGGATTACGAAGCCTCTCCACAAAGAGGAATTCATGGAAATCATGGAAATCATGGAGAACTCGCAATGATTATCGATACTGACGATATTGACGTTACCGATCTCGATCCTTGGGAACTCCTTGCGGCCTTGCACAATAGAGCGAAGCCGCAAGGAATAGGGTTTGCTCACTGCGTAGAGGGAGACATTACTCCCAAACAGGCAGAAGAAGAAGCAACAAAAGGTATGAGTGAGTCCGCGCTCCGCTATCCTCAAGGCCCGCCGTGGTGGCCTGACTACTTGTTCGGAAGACCTATCAAGGCCTACTTGGACGTATGTTTTGAGAGGGAGAAGGTTTTGCTTTGTCGAAGCGACCTCTACGACCGAGATACCGGAGAGGGCGTAGCGAGGGATGTAGTGCGGGAGTTGAGATCTCAGGGCTTTATCCCTACAAGCGCTGTCGTCGAAGTACACGGCCGGCGTGTCCGGTGGGAGTTGAGGCAACACCTCGTAAACGCTATCCAATCGTACTTCATGATCACAAACGGTGAAGCGGAGCTGCTCTTTCGAGAGAAGTTCGAGGACATGGACTAATGCCTTGGGGAACTCTGGCATTCTTCGGTAGCATAATCACACTAGAAATAATGTGGGTGTGCTACCTATACCTCTAGTCTACGGACTGGAGTACTAAGCGGGACTTGTGCCCGCTTTTTTCGCCGTAAAGTGAAAATAGCACCTCCTTTACCCCATAAGAATTTTGAGGAAGTGAGCCGCTTCCTCATCTTTCAACCAAACACAAATAGAGGTGCAATATGGCTCTTAGAAATATGGACGTTATGGAGTGTATGAAGAACACTCTTTATCTTGTGAAAATTGACGCTCTTCTCGACCAAATAGTAGAGGAAAAAGACTTCAGCGATCATGGACCCGGCCTTTGGCTCTCAGATAAGTCAATGGAAATGCTGAGAAAGTTGACGACCTCTGCCGCAGGTCTCCCGGGCGGAGGTGAAAGGCCCCAGAATCTCTTCGATCTTGTTAATCTCCGAAGGGATCCCTACGATTTGTCCAGCGATAATGTCCCGTACGAGAGATTGAGGTGGAGGATAGCACATCACCTGGGTCTGGGAAGATACAGTGAACAGCCAGTAGTACAGACCTGGCGTGAAGGACATTTCAAGATCGAAGAATGGATGAGACAGCTCGTTCCCGAGCTTGAAAGTCTGCTCTACTACTTGGGTCAGATTGAGTATCTGGATCCTGTATATGTAAGGACCGTCGATGAGCGCAGGAAACTCGAAGCAGAGACTGCGGCATGACTCAATAAAAAGAAGACGCACACGCGTTTTCTTTTTTCGCCCTACTCTTTGTAATCAGCAACTCCTTTAGGCAGTTTCTTTTTCGGTCTATTCTTATTGAGCATACGAGCCTTCTTCCTCATGTGCTCTCTCATCTCCCTAGCAGCAAGGGCACGTATGTTTGGATCTTGGCTCTTAGCTGCATCCTCAAACACCTTATCTATACCGCCACCGCGCTTCTTAACTACGTAGACTTTCTTAGCTTCTTCTGCCAACTGGCGCTTAGCCATATCTTCAAAGGAAGCTGCCTTATCCTTATCTGGACCCTCAATACCTGAGAAGACCATACGCTGGTATGACTCAAGGGTACTGATAATAGGATCTTTCGTATGTTCGTTGAGGCCAGAAAACGCTAACAGCTCTACCTCCCTCATACGTATGCGCTGCTTTTTTAGCTGCACTAATACAAGAAGTTGGTACTGGAGAGCGGTAATATCCTCGCGCCCTTTGAGCCGTTCATAAAGGAGCTCCGCCCGAGCCCAGCCCAGAGGACGCTCTAGGAGTTTCCCACTTTGCGGACCACATCACCGGCCATCATCTTTCTTACACGTCCTACAAACCAAGAGTGCTGAACGATAATCTCATCTGTGAGAAGGCTTGGCATCTTACCTAAAAACTTAAGCCTCTCATCAAGAGCTGCTCGGAAAGCGTCCCGCTGCTCAAAGTCAGTGAACTTACCAAGATCCGGTCCAATAGGCTTACCGTTAATAGTCTGTACTGATACAGCTGCTTGGGTAAGCGAGAACCAATGGCGTCCATACTGCATAGAATACTTACTTAGCTCAGTAAGCATCATCTCTACCCACATACTGTGCTGAGTCGAGATGGTACGAAACACAATCTCAAAGTTATCGCGCACAGGAACAAGCTGTTCGGTGTGCCCCAAGAAGACCATGCTATCGAAGTCAAGCTTCTCCAGGTTGCTCTCTATTTCTTTCTTACGAGCGAAATCTTGAAGTGGGTTGTAGAGAGGGTCTTCAGGGTCTTCTGCAAACTGCCCACGATAAGTTGGCGTCGCGTCTTCCCCAATTTCTTGGTCAATGACTTCCCTACGCCATTCTTCAAGGTCTGCAGACCACTCGAGGATTTCAGGCGCTTCCGCGTTTTTGATATCACCAGGACTCTCCCACCCTTCATGCTCTTCGGCATACAGCATGTCTCTGCGTCTTTCTTCTATATCAGCTTGCTGCCTCTCGATGCTCTCCATTCGACGTTGTACTTCGCCTGAACCCATTGATGCAAGGGCAGCTGCAGCTTCAGGATCTTGGGCACCTGCTAACGCCTGATTTTGGGCGTACGCCGAGCCTATTCCTCTAGAAACATTACCTGCGTTTCCAGTCTTTGCAGCAGCCTTTCCTACCAACTTACTTCTGTACTGATCTTTTCCCGACATGTGGGATTCCTCCGTTCAAGTGCAACTTATGTAACCCCTATTCAGGATTGGTCACACTATATCAGTTTCCTATCTCGTTTCCCAATACTTCACAGTTTTTCCATGTAGTTATTTTAGGTGCCTATAGAACTCTTTTTTCCTCGCATAAGTATTCTGAGTCTCAACTACTGATCACCTCAACTTAGGAGAAGAGAATGAAAGTATTTAAGACCTGCGACGGGTACAAGTTTTATAAAATCAAGAAAGGCGATTCTTTCCTATGGGTAGACAGCCTTACTTCTGAGAGAGTTGATCTCTCTTTTGATACAACCGGCCCTGAAGGACTGCCGGGCGACTACACCTCCGACGAGGGTGATCTATTGAATGCTGTATGGGTAATGCAGATAAAGAACGCCGACGGAGAGTGGAAGAGCGTGAAACCGACTGGCGGTGATCCTTACGAATACCAAACCCCTGAAGAAGCGAGTGGGATGTTGCAGATGTGCTACCCAGACGCCTGCCTATTGAACCGCCTCGGTGAAGACGGGGGAGCGAGGATTAAAGAGATATGTGGACCGCTGAAGATCATAGAAGAAACCAAAGAGTCTTCTTAGACAAGTACGAGAGTAAGTTAGCGCAAGCTAGGAGACACTTTAATAAGTGCCCTGACTGCAAACCGGAGCCCTGCCAAACTTGGTACAACCTGCACGATAAGGCAGAAGATTACAAGAAGCGGGCCGACTCCTCTGCAAGCGCTGCTTACCGATTGGAGAAGCAGAGTGAGCGAGAAAGTAGAGCTAGGCCCACGGAGGTTTAGAGAAAATGTAGAGTGGCTCATAGAAAAATGGGGCTGCTCTAAAGGTACGCTGGGACGTAGAGCACTTAACACTAGGCTCAGCGAAGAAGCCGGACGTAGGAGAGTCTGCCGCATGCAAAGCGGAGAAGTGGGACTCAGAGTTCGGGACGTAGAAGCGCTAGCGACAATACTTTGTATTTCGCCAGCAGTATTACTTTATGGAACTGAAGAACAGTTGAAGAAATCTTGGAGAGAAGAAAATGAGCAGAAGAAGAAATAAGTCGTGTAACGATATACAAGTAGTACATATATCTGGACCAAAAGGCGGCCAAACCGTTGAAGTAATCCGAAAGTTTAGGTGTACTAAGCCTAAAAACCACTCTGGAGATCATAAAGATCACGGAGAATGCGTTGTGTGGGAACCAGACACTGAGTCTCCCACAAAGATTAAAGTTCAAACCGCCACTAAGTACTCCCCACTGGCTCTACCATGAAAGAGACAGATGATTGGGTGTGTCGGTACGATACTGAAGATCGAGACAGTCTAGTAGAGCAAGACCTCGAGCTAGTGAAATACTTTGAGGCCAGGTACATGGGAATAATCCCAGGTGCCTCTATCTACTTGAGTAACGGAGGCTCTGTAAAGATGGATGCCGCAGCATGGAATTGGCTGCGACCACTTTTGGAGGAGCTGAGAGAGTTTAGAGAAATGTTTAAGAACACTGAAAAGATGGGGGGATCGCTATGATTACCAACTGTTATAGAGAGCCGCTAGATATGGAAGATTCGGAGTGCACAGGCGACTACGAACAATATCTAATAGATGCGCTCAAGAGTGATGAGCAAGGCCGGCTTATGTACTCCTTACTGCAGGCTATAGGCAGAAAAGCCTTAGAAGATGGGTATGTAGATACTTCCAACTTCCCCGAGGACCCTTTACTGATTGACATTTTCCGAAGTGCCTACACCACTATGTACGCCTGGTTCATTCCAGACAGAAAGTGGGTAAGGAAGTTTTGCGCCTTCTTAAGGAAGGAGAACATCCATACGGTATTGGAGGTAGCAGGCGGGTCTGGGTTTACCGCAGCTCTTGTCACTACTTGGATGAGTAAGCAGTACCCTACCCACAAACTTAACTGGATCTGTACTGATGTTTACGGAAGCTCCGAGCCTTCGTACAGTAAGGTGCAAAAGTTTACTGCGGTAGATGCTGCGAAAAACTTCGTTGATCAAGCAGACTTATTGTTCTTTTCTTGGTGGCCTTTCCAAGGAGATGAGCAAGATATTCTAGCAACTAAAGAGTTTCTAAATGCAGACAAATCTGTGGTTGTAGTGGGCGAAACCGGCGGATGTACAGGCTCCGAGTTTTTTCATGAGCCTTCGTACTCTGGATTTACTGCCCAGTACACGGACTGGGGCCCTAAATCATTCCCAGGGATTAGGGATCGGACCTCTATTATTAGGCAGGAGCAATAGAACTCTATGGACGTGTCCTCCTACAAGGGCGATAGCCCGAATAAAAAGATGGTCCGAGCACTAGCTTGGAACTTTGCCATTGATGTAATGAAAGAGATCAATCAAGAAGTGAAAGGAGCTTATGTACTTGCCGGCCACGGCGGAGACATAAAAACTTTGAAGGGTGTGATTGATTTGATGTACCCAAGAGAGTCTGACTACAGCAGGGAGTACCCCGTAACTAGACACCCTGAGAAGTGGCTACACCGCCCCAAGATGGACATTACAGCTGCTGACTACGATCAAACTCTTATAGACCAGCTGCATAAGAACTTTGACTACATGGTAGATGACCCCGAGTCAGGTATTAGAAGCATTACTGGCTATGTCGGCGATGCTGCCAGACTTGTAAAGAAGGCAGCTCCCTACAATATGTCTCACATGGACTTTTGCAATGCCATCAGTGTAGAGAATCTTTACACCGTGGGCGAAGTCATAAGAGGCAGTACGGGACTCTCTTACCACATGGTTACAGTCATGAGAGGTAGAGAGTGTGGACCAAGGCACAATGACATCATTGTTCCGAATCTTCATAGAGGGGTACGAAGACGGATAAAGAAAGAGATACAGAAAGTTTCTTCTCTCGATCCACACTTCGTAGACGTAGGCAGTAAGATTCTCTCGAGAGGTATGCTTGACGTAAAAGAAGCTATCAAAGACGTTGAAGCAAGTATGCGTGTCTTTGTTGCTGCTAAGAATAAAGCAATAGGCATAGATGAGTCTTATCTTTACTTTAAGAAAGATGGATCACTGACTCCCTACGCCACCGGCATAGCAAGATCTACTGTGTTCAAAGAGTTGTTGGGAGTCATGCTCAGAGACACTCATGCAGTAGGTATTGTCTACACTGACTCATACCACTCAAATAATAAAGAGAGCAGAGGTACTCCTTTTACTACCTTTGGCATACTCGCTGTCCCTGTAGAAGGGTGCACTAGCTTTCCTGGGATTACTTATAGCCACCATGGAAAGCCTCAAGACAGTTACGAGGCTGCTGTTTTAATAGCAGATGCTCTTTTACGTAGAACCCAAACACTAAAACTTAGTGGACATAAACTTGCCTTGTACCATGGCATGAAAGAGAGCGATAAAATCTTACGGTACAACACCTGCCTTACTGCAATGCACAGAGGCACAAAGACGGCAGCAGACATGTACTGCGTAGATAGGGGTACAGTTACTGCCTGGTTAGCTCATGCAAACCGAGGATCCTACGGGGAATACCTACAAGACCTTGGAAAGAAGTATGCGATGTTCCCCGAAGGGCATCCAGATAGGCCAAAGGCCCAAGTGCTTTGCTTTGCAGATAAAACTAAGTTTGATTTTTAGTGAGGATTTATGAAGATACTGGCGGTCCTTAAAGACCAATACGAAACAAAACACTGCTCCTACTGCGGAATAAAACTTATCCCTCCTGCAGTATTCAATAGATTTTCCTACCGCACAGGGAAACCTCTGTGCGGCTTCTGCAAAGATGGCGAAGATACTTTTGACCCTCGATCGATAAAGAATCTGAGATTTCCAATATAGGAGATATATATGAGAACTGGTGATCTATTCGCCGGATGGGGTGGCTTCAGTGAAGGCGCAGAGATTGCTGGAGCCACCACTACATTCGGAGCAAATCATTGGGACTTGGCATGTAAAGTTTTTAAACTTAATCATCCCAACGCCCAGATATACAACCAAGCACTAGGGGAAGCAGACTTTAGTAAGTTTCCAGAAATAGATGTGATGGTTGCCGGACCTTCCTGTAAAGGATTTACTCGAGCTCGAGGAAAAGAAAAGTCTTGGCACAATAAACTTCGTAATACGATGTGGGCAGTAATTAATGGACTAGAAGTTTTACAGCCCTACGTAGTAATTATTGAAAATGTGCCAGAAGTACAAGATTGGAAACTCTGTCCAGCGTTTTTGCATGCTTTAGAGTTATTAGGATACTCTACAGAGATTCATATTCTTGATGCTGCAGACTTTGGCGTTCCTCAAAATAGAGTTCGTTGGTTCTGCGTAGGAACTCTTTCAAAGTCTCCTATTAATATAGGAAAGAGTTTGGATGAGCAGAAAAGAAAACATGTTCCAGTAAACTCTTTTATAGATTGGAATTATTCTAAGTGGTCTGATGTAAATAAAGAAGGTCGGTCGAAAAAGATTCTTTCTCAAATAAGTACTGCGAGAAAAGAATTAAAGACTGATAGATTTCTTATTCCCTACTATGGGAGTGGAAGTGGTCTTACGGGTAGATCAATAGATCGACCCATCGGTACAATTGTTGCTCATGACATATGGGCTGTAGTGGATGGAGACCGCATGAGGATGCTCCAACCACAAGAAACTATGGAGATCATGGGGTTCCCGAAAAACTTTATCCGTTCCGGCACAAGAAGAGAACAGATGAGAGGTTTCGGTAATGCCGTATGTCCACCAGTAGCTACAGCTCTCTTTAGGAGTATTGCAGCTGCATAGGAGAAGAAGATGGAAGAAGAAAAGACAAAGAAACTAAATGATGCCTGGTCATCTGCAGTTTCCTACAAAAACTTACTGTGGAAGATAGGGAACCAAGTACTGAGTGATGGGTCGACATCAGATTTACGCTTAAGTAGCTCAGAAGTTAGAGCACTAATGCCGAAAAGAAAAAAGTGGTCCTTTCGTGGGGTCCATGTAGACAAGTTTATAGTGTCTTCCTTGGACACCCTGGACGGCGTAGACTTAGCATATACAGACGGGTTCATCGCAGTGGGGCCCGTGCCTACGGAAACTTTTACCTACGAGGAGGGCCCGAATAAAGGCAAAACGGGTAAAGAAGTTCTCGATAAGTCAGGCACATGGGGTGGGATTAAGCCGATAAGTCTAACTTCAGTGTGCCCAGAACTAATCAAAGCGCTGTGTGGAGACCTGTCCTCTCTAAGAGAACTTAGATTTGCTGGGCTGGAGTGGACAGACAGGCACTGCAGAGACTTCCACGTAAACTTATCTTATGTTCAAGATGAGTATGATTCGCACGCAGTAGTCAACCCAGTAATGCTATTTGCCGGCTACCTTCACGCTAACGGTAGAGAAAGGTCGGGCGACAAAGACATATCTTCTTTTGTAGGATACCAAAGCAACACCGATGATCTAGGACCAATAGTGGTTCTAGGAGATTCCAACTACTCGGTAATAATGCCGATAAGACAGTGAGTAAGAAAATGAGTGATAGAACCAGACTTCAGCACGTTAAGCGTGTAGAGAAAAAGATCAGAAAGTTTAAGAAGGCCGGCCGCAGTACCGCAGGTCTTGAGAAAGAGCTGAGCTTTGCAAAGAAAGAAACTCCGGTGCCTTCGTTTAAGACTGGACGAGTAGCTCACGCTCTCGGAGAGCAAAAGCGGGCTAGAAAGACTCTTGCCCCAGCGAGTAAGTAAAAGATGCCAACAGATAATGTAAATCCCGAAAGATTTAAAATGCTCGAGGAGGCCCTAAAGGACCAACTCAGGGCCAGAAGATGGGTGTGGGCTCTAAACGATAAGCCCGTAGACATAAATAAGGTCTCTAAGGAAGAAATATTATCTGCACTCACGAGCAGGTCTTCAGTGACTCCCGAAGTTGCTGACGGCCCCTTGTGGGCTACGTCAGGTAACTACGACAGTAAGAAAGAGGCGTATGCACATTGCGCCGCTGCTTTTGGCGTACTGAGGTTAGTCTCCTTGAGTGAACTAGAACTACTGGGAATGATTTCAGAAATCTCTCAGGAGTTAGAAGAACTGAGGAGTGCTGTAGATAAGAATACTGCTACTATCAGTGAGCATGATTCTGAGCTTATAGAGGTTAGGAGAGAAGTAAACTATCCTAGGAGGTCTCAGTGAGCTCTACATTGCTATGGTCTCGTTTTAGTCAGAGGGAGTGGATCGATAGAGCCAAGGCTAATCAAAGGCTCGTTTGGGTAGCCAGCGATGGCGGAATAGTGACTCAATCTTTTACGGAAGATGATTTAGATCAGCTTATGGTTACGTTCGCGTCTGGATCTCTAGAAGATGGTAGCTGGGACCCTGATAATGACTGGCGCCTTGACGGCGAGGTTATCGACGGAGTTGAAGCACTGCCTCTCTACCAGGATGACAAGACTAGGCATGGCGCTAAGCTGCTTGTAGCGGCAAATAAGGGAGTCATTAAGCTAGTCCCTTTTGCTGAGCAGCAGCTGCGCCTGGCCGTAGATTCACTATCTGAAGACGTAGAGGAGTTGATGGAAACAGTATCTGCCTTAGCCGCACGGCTAGAGGAAGTAGAAAATGGTTAGTATTTTATTATGAACTCTGAAGGGCAATTTAGTGTCTGGGTAGCTGACATAGCAAATCAGCTCCCTCTATATCATAAAGGTACCTACGACTCTCCAGAGGAGGCTCACGACGTAGCAATAGTCGAAGTAACAAACTGGAATAAGGTACGTGGAGTTAAATACTCCGAAGCGGTAGTATCTATATGGGGAGGTCCAGAAGAGCCTATGGTTCTTGTTACTCCCTACCCACAGCCCCGTGATGAGGAGTCGCCCGTAGGTGCCATCCTTAGCGGAGTAGAAATCCCGGAGGATGAACCATGAAACTTAAAGTCGGAGATGCGATAGCTTGGAAGGTCAAAGACTCTAAAGCACTTAGGGTAGGTCAATACTTAGGTAACCATGCCTACAGGCTTAAGAGTGAGAAAAAATCTACTAAAGACATAGACGAAAAAATTATACGAGTCTGGCCAACCAGAGTCACTATGTCCACTAGAAAGATCCAAACAGCAGTAAAGGAGGGCTCGTTGCCCTTCGTACTACTGTCTACAGACGAGGTAGTAAAAATACCGTAGGGGAAGATATGTTGTCTAATGCACGACACTTCCCGGGGGAGAAGTTTGCCAGGTGCTTACGGTGCCTGCAGCCTATATGAAGGCTTAACCATACATTGCTGGGAGCAATGACAGGGAACTTCTCCGCTCGGGAAGCTATGAACGATCCAGAGGAGTGGCCAAGTGACACCGATTGGTGCGCTGGCGGCTGCTCTAAATGGAGTGACACAGAAAAGGGGAGGGCCAGGTTTATGGCCCTAAAGAAACGTTGGGAGGAAATGAACAGTGATAACCCTAAAGAAAAGAACAGAGAACGACACTCCAATAGAGGAGATTCTAGTAAATCACCCTCTTTGGACTTGGAGAGCAGGAACGTGGGTAACCAGTAAGTCCGACCCGACAGTGAAGGGGGTCATTACTATAGCTTCGTACCAGAGCATAGTAGTGGCCTTAGCTGATAGGCCCAATATGTATTTCTACAAAGAGATGCCTTACGCTCTTGCTGGTAAGGGTGCCCAGAGCATAGAGGATGCCAGACTGCTAACGACACCGGCGACTTCTGGAATACTCATGAATAGGATATCCAGTAGTCCTCAGATAGAAGAGATGTCTATACGTAACTATGCCCCAAATGAGGATTACTACATCACCCTATTCTGGGATGGTGCGGAAAGGCCTGGAGGGTATAACAGTACGTTTACTGGCAAGAATCTATGCTCTACCCTATGCGCAGCGCTGCTAGAAGTCTTAAACTGTGAACGAGAGATAGAAGAGTTGCGTAAAGAACAGTCCAAGGAGTAGCCATGAAACACGTCTCAGTCCGACTTCCGGATGATTTAGCAGCCTTCTTAGAGAGAAAGAAGGCCCAGATGCGAAGACAGGCTCCCCCAGGCAAGGAGGAGAAGATTTCTACCTCTAGAGTTGTAGAGGGCCTTATCGCGTTCTGGAGAGCCTTCGATATGACTCCAGACGAAGAAAACAAGCATAAGGA
>MDSZ01192574.1_pt1 | contig 15515 bp, 9 predicted proteins | sample 811201 | NCBI WGS metagenome assembly MDSZ01 (sample SAMN05326647, study PRJNA326480) | marine metagenome | isolation source: seawater | place: Indian Ocean: North | collected 2010
GAAGGGGTGGTCTGATGGCTAAGCTCACAAGAAGGCAGCGGGCGTTCGCCGAAAAAATTGAAGAAGGAAGGCTTTACCCGATCGATGAAGCGGTATCGATCTTAAATGAACTGTCTACTGTAAAGTTCAAAGAATCGATAGATGTTAGCATCAATCTGGGCGTTGATCCCCGGAAGTCAGATCAGGTGGTACGAGGCTCTACAGTTTTGCCTAATGGTACGGGCAAAGACGTGCGAGTCGCAGTCTTTGCTCAAGGTGACAAAGCTGAAGAAGCGAGTGCTGCGGGTGCAGACGTTGTCGGTATGGAAGATTTGGCGGAGTCAGTAAAAGGCGGCGATCTTAATTTCGATGTCGTTATCGCCACGCCTGACTCGATGCGAGTTGTTGGACAGCTGGGCCAAGTGCTCGGCCCAAGAGGTCTTATGCCCAACCCACGTCTAGGAACAGTAACAGCGGATGTTGGAGATGCTGTTAAAAATGCCAAGGCAGGGCAGGTTCGTTTCCGCGCTGATAAGAATGGCATAATCCACGGTGGTGTTGGAAAAGTAGGTTTTGAACCCGCTGCCATCAGAGAAAATGTTGAGGCGTTGATTGCAGACCTTAAAAAAGCAAAGCCTGCGACCGCCAAAGGTACTTATCTCCAGAAAGTAACGATCTCAACTACGATGGGAGCTGGCATTCAGATTGATCAGGCGTCTTTGGACGTGTGACATAATTTGAGGGTCGGAGGTTCGGTTTTTTTGTTTTTTTGAACCCAGGTTCCGATTCGTCAAAGACCGCAGGTCTCGAGGGCATGGAGGTTTATTGTCCATGAGTTAATTCGTAAGAACCTGCGCAGGCGGTGACCCGATTCGATGAATCTATCGCCGTAAGTAGGCCTCGATGGGTGACAGACATTGAGGAAAAGTGAACGAGTCTTTTTGAAGGTCTAAGGAGTTGATTGCTTATGCCAATAGGACTTAAAGAAAAGCAGGCGATTGTTTCTGAAGTGAATGAAACAGCTAGCCAGGCGCTCTCTGCTGTTATGGCTGATTACCGAGGGGTTTCTGTGTCCGGTATGACTGAGCTTAGGAAAACAGCACGAGAAGCTGGTGTCCAGGTTCGTGTTATCCGCAACACCCTAGCGAAACGAGCTTTTGAAGGCACTGATTTTGAGTGTATGAATGAAGTGATGCTTGGCCCAAATATTTTAGCTTTCTCGTTGGAGGATCCTGGTGCAGGCGCTAGGCTTTTTAAGAATTTTGCGAAAGAAAACGAAGCTTTTGAAATAAAGGCGCTTTCTGTTGGTGGCAAACTACTGTCGGCTGACCAGATAGATGCTTTGGCGAAATTGCCTACCCGTGATGAAGCGCTAGCAATGTTGATGGCGGTAATGCAGGCGCCAGTCACTAAATTTGTCAGAACGTTGAATGACGTTCCAGGCAAGGTGACTCGTGTCGTTGCAGCTGTTCGAGATCAGAAGCAAGAAGCTGCTGCTTAATTTTATTACTACTAGGAGATAGGACTTATGTCGTTATCTAAAGATGATATTTTAAACGCGATTGCCGAGATGAGCGTCATGGACGTTGTTGAGCTCGTTGAAGCAATGGAGGAAAAATTTGGCGTTTCTGCAGCTGCAGCTGTTGCCGCAGCACCCGTCGCGGGTGCTGGTGCCGGTGATAGCGGTGGTGCCGCTGAAGAGAAAGATGAATTTGAAGTCGTTATTACTTCTGCCGGTGACAAAAAGGTTAACGCAATTAAGGTTGTGCGTGCTGTAACTGGCTTGGGCCTTAAGGAAGCGAAGGCGCTCGTTGATGAAGCGCCTTCTTCGGTCAAAGAAGGTGTGTCAAAAGACGAGGCGGAAGACATCAAAAACCAACTTGAGGAAGCAGGCGCTTCCGTTGAGCTCAAGTAACCCCGGATTGAAAGATCTTGGAAGTAGGTATGGCAGAACTGACACTGATAAAAGGTGTCGGTTTTGTCGCGCCTAAAAAAATAACTTTCACAAGCGTGGAGACATAATGGCCTATTCGTACACCGAGAAAAAAAGGATCCGAAAAGACTTTGGTAAATTGCCGCAAGTTATGGATATCCCCTACCTGCTCGCTATACAGGTTGAGTCCTATAAGGAGTTTATGCAGGACAAAGTTGCTCCTGCCGAGCGTATTCAAAAAGGTTTGCACGCGGCATTTCAGTCTGTGTTCCCCATTGTTAGCTATTCCGGGAATGCGTCGCTTGAATATGTTAGTTATCGATTAGGCAAACCTGTCTTTGACGTCAAAGAAAGCAAGCTTCGTAGTGTTACTTATGCTGTTCCCTTGAGGGTTAAAGTCCGACTAGTAATCTACGACAAAGATTCAAGCAACAAGGCGATCAAGGACATTAAAGAGCAAGAAGTCTACATGGGGGAGATTCCGGTCATGACCGGCAATGGGACTTTTGTGATCAATGGTATTGAGCGAGTCATTGTTTCTCAGCTGCATCGATCGCCTGGTGTGTTTTTTGATCACGATAAGGGTAAAACCCATTCATCTGGTAAGTTGCTTTATAGCGCTAGAGTTATTCCAATGCGCGGATCTTGGCTCGATTTTGAGTTCGATCCGAAAGACAGTCTTTTTGTCAGAATTGATCGCCGCAGAAAATTACCGGCAACGATTCTGTTGCGAGCCCTTGAATACACCTCACAAGATATTTTGGAGCTCTTTTTTGACACTGACACTTTCGAAGTGACCGAAGAGGCCTACATGCTCGAACTTATCGCTAATCGCCTTCGTGGTGAAACCGCGCGGTTCGACATTACTGATCAAAAAGGCAATATTATTGTTGAAGAAGGTAGTCGAATTACAGCTCGCCAAATTCGTGAGATGGACAAAGTCGGGTTAACTCATTTGTCATGCCCATCTGAATATGTCTGCGGTCATGTGCTCGCAGAGGATATCGTCGACAAAGAAACCGGTGAGATCGTTATCCCCTGCAATACATCTATTACAGAAGAAACGCTTGATCAATTGGCAGAAGCAGGTGTGACTAAATTCTCAACGATTTACACCAACGATCTTGATTGCGGACCCTTTATTTCCGACACATTGAATGTTGACTCCACAACTAACAAGCTAGAGGCATTGGTAGAAATTTACCGAATGATGCGACCGGGTGAACCGCCCACCAAAGAAGCTGCTGAAAATCTTTTTACTAATCTTTTCTTCACGTCGGACCGCTATGATCTAACTGCAGTTGGACGAATGAAGTTCAACCGTCGCCTTGGTCGTGAAGAAGAAGAGGGTGAAGGAACGCTGTCAAATGACGACATCATCGATGTGATGCGGTGCGTCATTGATATACGAAACGGTAAAGACACCGTTGATGATATTGACCATCTTGGTAATAGGCGTGTTCGATCTGTGGGTGAGATGGCAGAGAATGCTTTCCGATTGGGCCTTATCCGGGTCGAGCGAGCGGTTAAAGAAAGGTTGTCTTTGGCGGAATCAGAGGGATTAATGCCTCAAGACCTTATTAACGCTAAGCCGGTAGCGGCCGCGGTAAAGGAATACTTTGGTAGTGCGCAACTGAGTCAGTTTATGGACCAAAACAATCCGTTATCTGAAGTAACTCATAAGCGTCGAGTTTCTGCTCTTGGGCCTGGTGGTTTGACTCGAGAGCGAGCAGGTTTTGAAGTTCGCGACGTACACCCTACACACTATGGCCGGGTTTGTCCGATCGAAACGCCGGAAGGTCCAAACATAGGCCTGATAAATTCACTAGCGACGTATGCAAGAACTAATTCCTATGGTTTCCTGGAAAGTCCTTACCGGCGGGTTGTTGATGGTAAGGTTACGGATGAAATCCAATATCTGTCTGCTATTGTTGAGGCCGATTATGTAATTGGTCAGGCTAGTATAGAACTGGATGACAAAGGGAACATAACGGACGATCTGGTGGATGTTCGACATCAAGGGGAATTCACCAAGATGCCTCGAGATTCTGTCAATTTCATGGATGTGTCACCACAGCAAGTCGTGTCGGTGGCGGCTTCGCTTATTCCCTTCTTGGAACACGATGATGCCAACCGCGCCTTGATGGGGTCTAACATGCAGAAACAGGCTGTTCCTACACTGCGTGCTGAGAAACCACTGGTAGGTACAGGTATGGAGCGAACGGTCGCACGCGATTCCGGTGTTTGTGTGGTTGCACATCGCGGGGGTGTTGTTGAGACTGTAGATGCGGGCCGTATTGTTGTTCGTGTCAACAATGCTGAAACAGAGAGCGGTGAGGCAGGCGTCGACATCTATAACCTGACTAAATATACCCGTTCTAACCAGAATACTTGTATTAACCAAAAGCCTTTAGTTCGAGAAGGCGATGTGATTGCGCTCGGAGATATCCTCGCTGATGGCCCATCTATAGACATGGGAGAGTTGGCTCTTGGACAGAATATCCGTATAGCTTTTATGACTTGGAATGGGTACAACTTTGAAGACTCGATACTGATATCCGAAAAGCTTGTAAAGGAAGATCGCTTCACCACAATTCATATTCAAGAGCTGACCTGCATCGCGCGCGATACTAAGCTAGGATCAGAGGAGATTACTTGCGACATACCGAATGTTGGTGAAGGAGCACTCGGTAAGCTCGATGAGTCTGGTGTTGTTTATATCGGTGCTGAAGTAGAAGCAGGCGACATTCTTGTAGGTAAGGTTACGCCAAAAGGCGAAACACAGCTGACCCCGGAAGAGAAGTTACTTCGAGCGATTTTCGGGGAGAAAGCTTCTGATGTTAAAGATACGTCGCTCAGAGTGCCGTCTTCATACAATGGAACGGTGATAGACGTGCAGGTATTTACCCGTGATGGTATCCCAAAGGATCAGCGAGCACTTGACATAGAACGAGCAGCACTTGATGAAATTCGTAAGAATATTGAAGAAGAATATCGCATTGTAGAAACTGCTACTTATGAACGCTTGATGGATTCGTTGGCAAATAAAGTTGTTATTACTGGCCCAGGCTTGAAGAAGGGCGAAAAAGCATCCCGTGACTATTTAAAAGGCCTTGAAGCGGGAGATTTCTTCAAACTTCGGATGGAAAAAGATGACCTTAACTCTCTACTTGAGTCTGCCGAAGTTCGCCTTAAAGAAAGGCGACAAGAACTTGACGAAAGATTTGAAGAACAAAGAGGTAAGCTCGAATCAGGTGATGACCTTGCGCCAGGCGTACTGAAGATCGTCAAAGTCTACTTGGCGATAAAGCGTAGAATACAGCCGGGCGATAAGATGGCAGGTCGACATGGCAATAAGGGAGTGATTTCGGTCATCAAGCCTGTAGAAGACATGCCCTTTGATGAGAATGGTGAACCAATCGACATTGTCTTGAACCCTCTTGGTGTTCCAAAGCGTATGAATGTTGGTCAGATACTTGAAACGCACCTCGGTTGGGCAGCGCATGGTCTCGGCATCAAGATTGGTGAGATGCTTGATCAGCAGCGTGATGCAGCAGATATCAAAAACTTTCTCGATAAGATTTATAACCGCAGTGGTCGGATGGAAGACTTAGATGAATTCTCCGAGGAGGAGCTGCTTGAAATGGCCCGCAACTTGCGGGGCGGGGTGCCTATGGCCACAGGCGTGTTTGATGGTGCAAATGAGGAAGAAATTAAGATGATGCTGGAATTGGCCGACCTACCGAGTGACGGCCAGTGTATATTGTATGACGGTTGTACAGGAGAACAGTTTGATCGACCAGTGACCGTGGGCTATATGTATATGTTGAAGCTGAATCACTTGGTTGATGACAAAATGCATGCTCGTTCAACTGGCTCATACAGTCTGGTCACACAGCAGCCTCTTGGTGGTAAAGCGCAATTTGGTGGCCAACGTTTTGGCGAGATGGAAGTTTGGGCATTGGAAGCATATGGGGCGGCTTACACGCTGCAGGAAATGCTGACAGTAAAGTCTGACGACGTTCATGGCCGTACGCGTATGTACAAGAATATAGTAGATGGTGATCACCGCATGGAGCCGGGTATGCCGGAATCATTCAATGTTCTGGTAAAAGAAATCCGATCGTTGGGCATCGATATTGAATTGGAGAATGACTGACGTCTTTGGCGTATGCGTTCTGAGCGAAATTAGTGCTCCGTAAACGCTACTTGACATCGACCGACAGAAATTTAGGAGAAAAGCCTTGAAAGATTTGCTTAACATATTGAAAGCGCAAGGACAGTCAGAAGAGTTTGATTCGTTGCGAATTGGACTTGCTTCGCCTGATCTGATCAAAAGTTGGTCATATGGCGAGGTCAAAAAACCCGAGACAATCAACTATAGGACCTTTAAACCTGAAAGAGATGGCCTATTCTGCGCGAAGATTTTTGGGCCCAATAAGGATTACGAATGTTTGTGCGGCAAGTACAAGAGGCTCAAGCATCGAGGCGTGATTTGTGAAAAGTGTGGCGTGGAAGTGGCTCTTGCGAAAGTCAGAAGAGAACGAATGGGCCATATCGAATTAGCAAGCCCAGTTGCCCATATTTGGTTCCTGAAGTCGTTACCTTCTCGTATCGGTTTGCTGATGGATATGACTCTGCGTGATATTGAACGTGTCCTGTATTTTGAGTCTTTCGTAGTCATTGACCCAGGCCTTACTTCACTAGAGAAGCGGCAGTTACTCACAGACGAACAGTACTATGAAGCTCTGGAAGAGTTTGGCGACGACTTTGAAGCCAAAATGGGTGCTGAAGCCATTCAGGAGCTAATGATTGATATGGATTTGGATGATGAAATCCAGACCATTCGTGAAGAACTACCTCAAACAAATTCTGATACTAAGATTAAAAAGCTTACAAAGCGGCTTAAGTTAATGGAAGCATTTCAAAAGTCCGGTAACAAGCCTGAATGGATGATTATGAATGTCTTGCCTGTCCTTCCACCTGACCTTCGACCACTGGTTCCACTCGAAGGGGGACGCTTCGCGACTTCTGATCTGAATGACCTATATCGTCGTGTTATCAACAGAAATAACAGGCTTAAGCGCTTGTTAGACCTTTCAGCGCCTGACATTATTGTACGAAACGAAAAACGCATGCTTCAAGAAGCAGTCGATGCTTTGCTCGATAACGGCCGTCGTGGTCGTGCGATTACAGGCACAAATAAACGTCCCCTCAAATCGCTTGCAGATATGATCAAGGGCAAGCAAGGCCGCTTCAGGCAGAATCTGCTTGGTAAAAGAGTGGATTACTCAGGCCGCTCAGTTATTGTTGTAGGCCCGACACTGCGCCTCCATCAGTGTGGCCTGCCCAAAAAGATGGCATTAGAGTTATTCAAACCATTTATTTTCGGAAAGCTGGAAGGTAGAGGTTTAGCGACCACTATCAAAGCAGCTAAAAAGATGGTGGAAAAAGAAACGGCTGAGGTATGGGATATTCTGGCCGAAGTTATACGAGAACATCCGGTTCTACTCAACAGGGCACCCACATTGCATAGATTAGGTATCCAGGCGTTCGAGCCTGTGCTGATCGAAGGTAAGGCGATTCAGTTGCACCCACTTGTTTGTACTGCTTATAACGCTGACTTTGATGGCGACCAAATGGCGGTCCATGTCCCTCTGACGCTTGAAGCTCAGCTCGAAGCGCGAGCTCTGATGATGTCAACGAACAACGTTCTGCTGCCTGCTGATGGTGAGCCTATTATTGTGCCGTCTCAGGATGTGGTTCTTGGTGTTTACTGGATGACCCGTGAGCGGGTTAACGACGATGGGGAAGGTATGTTCTTCTCAGATGTCGAAGAAATTTCTCGGGCTTACCGCAGTGGCCAAGTCGGGTTGCAGGCCCGTGTCAAAGCTCGAGTTAATCAGAAAGTGTTCAACGATGTGGGTGAGCTTGAAGAGCAGCGCGTCATTGTGGATACAACTGTTGGTAGGGCTCTGATTTACGAGATAGTGCCGAATGGAATTGCGTATGATCAGATCAACAAAACGATGGGGAATAAAGATATTTCTCGATTGATCAATCATTGCTACCGAAAGGTTGGCCTAAAAGAAACGGTCATATTCTGCGACCAGTTGATGTACATGGGTTACGAGTACTCAACTCGTTCAGGGGCCTCCATCGGCGTAGAAGATTTCGTTATTCCGAAAGAAAAGGCATCGATCATAGCGGAAGCAGAAGATGAAATCAGAGAAATCGAGTCACAATTTGCATCTGGGCTAGTAACTCAGGGTGAAAAGTACAACAAAGTGATTGATATCTGGACCCGTGCTAACGATATGGTTGGCGCTGCCATGATGGATACACTTTCGAAGGAAACGGTCAAAAATCGCGAGGGCGAAGACGAGGAACAAACATCGTTCAACAGTGTCTGGATGTATTCAGACTCTGGTGCTCGAGGTAGCCCTGCCCAGATCCGACAACTTTCTGGTATGCGGGGTTTAATGACCAAGCCTGACGGGTCGATTATTGAAACACCGATTACGGCAAACTTTCGCGAAGGGCTGTCAGTAATGCAGTACTTCATTTCAACCCACGGTGCGCGTAAAGGTCTTGCTGACACGGCACTAAAGACCGCGAACTCAGGCTACTTGACGAGGCGTCTTGTCGATGTTGCGCAAGATCTTGTTATTACAGAGATTGATTGCGGAACTGATCAGGGTATGCTGATGACAGCTGTCATTGAAGGCGGTGACGTCGTTGAGCCGCTTGGTAATCGCGTCCTTGGTCGGGTTGTCGCGTCTGATGTTTTGAGCACAGATGGCCAGAGCGTGATTCTTGAGCGCGGCACTATGATCGATGAGAGACTTGTTGAAGTTATCGATGAGGCTGGTATTGACGAAATTTTAGTACGCAGCCCGATTACTTGCGAGACCCGGTATGGTATTTGTTCCAATTGTTATGGCCGTGATCTAGGCCGTGGGCACATTGTTAACATTGGTGAAGCGATAGGTGTTATAGCAGCACAATCTATTGGTGAGCCTGGAACCCAATTGACCATGCGGACCTTCCATATAGGTGGTGCTGCATCGAGAGCAACGGCAGTTGACAATGTTCAGGTTAAGCATGCAGGCCGGATCCGACTCCACAACCTTAAGACTATCACCAAGGAAAATGGTGAACTGGTCGCTGTGTCTAGATCGGGCGAAATAGCTATTGCTGATAATGAAACCGGTCGTGAACGCGAAAGATACAAGTTGCCTTATGGCGCTGTGCTGAAAAATGGTGAGGATGAGCATGTGGAAGCAGGTGGTGTCGTCGCCAACTGGGACCCTCACACGCACCCGATTGTCTCCGAAGTTGCAGGTCAGGTCGTTTTTGAAGGTATGGAGGAGGGTATCACGGTCCGTCGTCAAACGGATGAACTGACTGGTCTGTCCAGTATCTCCGTGATTGATCCGAAAGATCGTCCAAGTGCAGGCAAGGATATAAGACCGGCTGTTCAATTAGTTGATAACAAGGGCCAACCTCTGATGTTAACAGGGACCGATGTGCCGGCGCATTATTTCCTTGAAGCCAATGCGATTTTGTCATTAGAAGACGGCGACCCGATAGGTGCTGGTGATGTTATCGCTCGGATTCCCCAAGAGGGCTCAAAGACTCGAGATATTACCGGTGGTTTGCCTCGAGTAGCTGACTTATTTGAAGCTCGTAAACCAAAAGATGCTGCTGTACTTGCAGAAATAAGCGGGACGGTTAGCTTCGGAAAGGAAACCAAGGGTAAGCGTCGATTGGTACTAACCCCTATGGACCCAAGCATTCTGCCTGATGGTTCAGATCACTATGAGGTATTGATACCTAAGTGGCGCCATATGACTGTCTTTGAGGGAGAGCATGTTGAGAAGGGAGAAGTTGTGTCTGATGGGCCGGATAATCCGCACGACATACTGCGTTTGAAAGGCGTTGAGGAGTTGGCAAGGTATATCGTCAAGGAAATCCAAGACGTATATCGACTGCAGGGCGTAGGTATTAATGACAAACATATCGAAGTGATAGTTTGCCAGATGCTGCGTAAGGTTGAAGTCACAGAAACGGGCGACTCTAGCATGATCAAAGGCGAACAAGTCGAATTCAACCGCTTCCTGGAAGAGAATGATCGTCTTAAATCGGAGGGTAAGATGGCTGTCAAAGGCGAACGCGTGTTGCTTGGCATTACTAAAGCAGCTTTGGCGACCGAGTCTTTTATCTCAGCTGCTTCATTCCAAGAAACAACGCGCGTCCTGACAGAAGCGGCGGTTACTGGCAAACGTGATTACCTTAGAGGCTTGAAGGAGAATGTCATTGTGGGTCGATTGATTCCAGCGGGTACTGGGTTGGCTTATCACGAGGAACGACGTAAGAAGCGACAGGGTGAAGACATGATAAGTACGATTGATTTAGAAGCCGCACTGTCTGAAGCATTAGCATCATCGGAAGCACTTAGTAGTTCGGAGTGACTGAAGCATGGTTTCGTAGTTCCGCTTCAACTTGATATTGGGGTTTCGACCCCCTAGAATGCGCCCCCGTTATTGTGAGTTGTTTTATTGTAATTTAAGGAGAAGACTGGTAAATGGCTAGAATCAACCAACTGGTCCGTAAGCCGAGAAAGCGCAAAATCGCGAAAAGCGACGTGCCAGCTCTGCAGTCCTGCCCACAGAAACGTGGAGTCTGCACACGTGTGTATACAACGACACCAAAGAAGCCAAACTCGGCGCTTCGTAAGGTATGCCGTGTTCGCTTGACTAATGGCTATGAGGTGACTTCATATATTGGTGGCGAAGGCCATAATCTACAGGAGCACTCAGTGGTGTTGATTAGAGGAGGTCGAGTTAAAGACCTCCCCGGTGTTCGATACCACACTGTTCGGGGTACGCTCGATACCACGGGCGTTAGCGACCGCATGCAGGGCCGGTCAAAATACGGTGCCAAGAAACCAAAGAGCTAAGCCTTTGGCCGGCCACCACCGATTAATTGATAAGTAAGGCCGGACAGAATGTTCGAATAGCCTGAAGAGGAAAGAGTATGTCAAGAAGAAGAGTCCCGGCCAAGCGGGACGTATTGCCGGACCCCAAATACGGCAACAAAACCCTCGCCAAGTTTATGAACCATGTTATGGTTTCCGGCAAGAAGTCAGTAGCAGAAAGAATCGTCTACGGAGCTTTGGATAAAATCCAGGAAAGAGGTGTAGCTGATCCCATCGAGGTTTTCGACACTGCGCTGGAGGCGATTGCGCCCTCCGTTGAGGTTAAGTCGAGACGAGTAGGCGGTGCGACTTACCAAGTGCCCGTGGAAGTTCGTCCATCGCGGAGGACAGCATTGGCCATGCGTTGGCTTGTGGATTCTGCTCGTCAGCGTGGGGAAAAGTCTATGGCCCTGCGGCTTGCCGGAGAGATAGCTGATGCCGCGGAAGGCCGTGGAGCAGCGGTTCGGAAGCGCGAAGATACGCATCGCATGGCAGAGGCAAATAGAGCGTTCGCGCATTATCGCTTCTAGTCCCCTCTAAATCAGCGGATGGGATTAGATGATTAATCCGAGAAGACAGAATAGTGTCTAGAGAAATACCGATAAAACGATATCGTAACATCGGTATTGTTGCGCACGTTGATGCTGGTAAAACAACGACTACTGAACGAGTTCTTTTTTACACTGGTGTATCCCATAAGATTGGTGAAGTTCATGATGGTGCTGCTGTCATGGATTGGATGGAGCAGGAACAGGAGCGTGGAATCACTATTACCTCTGCCGCAACTACGACTTTTTGGAGAGGCACTTCAGGACAGTACGACGAGCATCGAATCAACATTATTGATACGCCGGGTCATGTTGACTTCACCATTGAGGTGGAGAGATCGTTAAGAGTTTTGGACGGGGCCGTTGTTGTATTCTGTGGCACGTCAGGTGTCGAACCACAATCAGAAACTGTATGGCGTCAGGCTAATAAATACGAAGTACCTAGAATGGTATTTGTTAATAAAATGGATCGAGCAGGAGCTGATTTCTTGCGCGTTGTTGATCAGATTGAGAAGCGTCTCGGCTCAACCCCAGTTTGTCTTCAGTTAGCGGTCGGAGCAGAAGAAAATTTTAGGGGTGTTGTCGATCTTTTAAAAATGAAAGCGGTCTTTTGGAGTGGCGAAGATCAAGGGATTACTTTCGAAGAAGAAGAGATTCCTGAGGACCTGCAAGAATTGGCTCAAGAATATAGGGAACGGCTTCTAGAAGCCGCTGCTGAAGCTAATGATGAGCTGATGGAAAAATATCTAGAGGAAGGTGAGCTTGATGACGAAGATATTAAAGCTGGTATTCGCGCTCGTACGCTAGCAAACGAAATCGTACCTGCTCTATGTGGTAGTGCTTTCAAGAACAAGGGCGTGCAGACGATGCTGGATGCGGTGGTCGAATACTTGCCTGCGCCTGATGAAGTTAAAGCAATTAGAGGGTTCCTCGATGATGGCGAAACAGAAGCCGAACGTCATGCTGACGATGCTGAACCCTTCGCGGCTCTAGCTTTTAAAATTGCGACCGACCCATTCGTCGGTGCACTGACATTTTTTCGAGTTTACTCAGGAGTGTTGGAATCGGGTGACCAAGTTTGGAATCCTGTCAAAGGGAGAAAGGAGCGAATCGGCCGAATGGTGCAGATGCATTCGAACGACCGAAAAGAAATCAAGGAAGTTAGGGCTGGTGATATTGCGGCGGCAATTGGACTTAAACAGGCTACGACAGGCGATACCCTTTGTGTTGAGAGCGAATCGATAACTTTGGAACGTATGGAATTTCCTGAGCCCGTCATTCATGTTGCTGTGGAGCCTCGCTCACAGGCGGATCAGGAAAAGATGGGGGTAGCGCTTGGTAAACTAGCAGCGGAAGACCCCTCCTTCAGTGTTCGAACGGATGAAGAGTCTGGCCAGACTATTATAGGGGGTATGGGAGAACTTCATCTTGATATCATAGTTGATCGAATGAAGCGCGAATTTAGCGTAGAAGCAAATATCGGTAAACCTCAGGTTGCCTATCGCGAGACTATCCGTAAAAGGGTAAAAGCTGAGGGCAAGTTTGTTCGACAGACTGGTGGTCGTGGACAATATGGGCATGTCTGGCTGCATATCGAACCCATCGAGGGGGAAGGGTATGAATTCGTTGATGAAATTGTGGGCGGTGCCGTGCCACGCGAATATATTAGTGCAGTAGACAAAGGTATACAGGATCAGTTGGCGAATGGCGTGCTCGCGGGGTATCCCCTACAAGGAGTGCGGGCTATTTTATTCGACGGTTCATACCACGATGTTGATTCCAGTGAAGTCGCATTTAAGGTCGCGGGGTCGATGGCTTTGAAAGCCGGTGCGCTTGATGCAAGCCCTGTGCTCTTGGAGCCTGTCATGAATGTTGAGGTGGTAACACCCGAAGATTATTATGGCGATGTCGTGGGTGATTTAAACCGACGTCGAGGTATTGTACAGGGTATGGAAGATGTGCCAGCCGGCAAGGCAGTTAGAGCAGAGGTGCCACTTGCCGAGATGTTTGGTTATGCGACGGATGTCAGATCTGCAACTCAGGGGCGAGCTACTTTTTCGATGGAATTCTGCACTTATTCAGAGGTTCCGGATAGCATTGCAGAAGTCGTAATGTCTCGGATGGGGTAAAGCAATTTGGTTAGAGTTAAGAGGCGCAGATTATTAGTTTGGTCATTTGCTAATTATTGACCGAATGGAGAAAAGCTTCTGTTTCCTCATCTGCGTGATATTAGCGATGCCGATCTATTTTGAAAATAGACCCAAAAAAACCGCGGCAATAGGTTTGTCCTCAACTAACTCCCATTTTTGCAGTGCGATTCATCATACAAGAAAATTACCTACAATATATTAAATAAAGATATAGCAGATAAGTAAGTACACACTTACTAAAAAGCCCGATTTATTTCTTACATGTCAGGGCGGCACTTTTCGCGTAGTTCGACCAATGAAATAATTTAAACTATTTCGTGTTCTAGAGATTTTCTCCAAACAAACTTGTTTAAATGCCGATTTTTGTCAGAAAAATATCTCAGCAAGCCGCAAATAAAGTAGCATTTTTTATCAAAGCGGCGTATCATTCGCGCCCTCGCGTGATACGGCGCACGTGCTCCCTATAGAAACGCTACGATTGAGTTTTCAATAGAGTGGTTCAGGGGAAGTAAAGGCACCCAAGCAGTGTCCAGATAGAACAAGGCCTCGACGGCAGGCCATGGGTAGCTCGGAATTCGAGCAAAAAGCATAAAATGCGCTCTTCCTAATGGCAGGAGGGGTGGCTTTACTTTTAAAAAGAGCATCCTACCGTACTTCTGGCAGGGGATAGAGGCGAGAAGGGGCTTAGTGAATCAAGCACTAGGATCGGTAGGAAACTTACAAGTTAGTTGCAGCGGCTATTTAGTTGTGGCGGTAAGTGCGATTAAAAAAGCAACGACAACGATGTTGAAATATTCATAGCGTGATTGGAGACGGCTTTACATGCAAAACCAGAGAATCAGGATTCGGCTCAAAGCGTTTGATTATAAGTTGATTGATATTTCGACGCAGGAAATCGTTAATACAGCCAAGCGTACGGGGGCCCAAGTCAAAGGTCCTATTCCATTGCCGACACGTAAAGAAAAGTTCACTGTTCTGATTTCGCCTCACGTATACAAAGATGCACGAGATCAATATGAAATCCGAACGCATAAGCGTCTTCTAGATATCGTAGAGCCGACTGAAAAGACTGTTGATGCCTTGACCAAACTCGATCTGGCGGCGGGCGTTGAAGTTCAGATCAATCTTGGTTGATTCACTCTACTATTAAAGAATTGTTGGGAGTTAACAAGATGGCTATCGGGATAGTGGGAATCAAGCGCGGGATGACCCGCGTGTTTACTGAAGAAGGGGAGTCTCTTCCGGTAACTGTTATTGAAGCGACGCCTAATCGAATTACTCAGGTAAAGACAGCCGGGATAGATGGGTATTCTGCCATTCAGGTGACTAAAGGTGGTATCAAATCATCAAGAGTAAATAAGCCTCGAGCCGGCCACTTCGCTAAGGCAAATGTAGAGGCTGGCCGAAAGCTATGGGAGTTTCGTATCGGTGGCGAGACCGAGCTAAATGTTGGTGACTCACTAACTGTGGAAGGTTTTGAAGCAGGGGAGAGAGTAGACGTTTCAGGACAGTCGAAAGGTAAAGGTTTCGCCGGTGTTATCAAACGGCATAACTTTAAGATGCAGGATGCGACACACGGTAACTCTATCTCTCACCGAGCACCAGGATCGATCGGTCAATGCCAGACCCCCGGTAGGGTCTTTAAGGGTAAAAAAATGGCGGGGCATATGGGGGCACGTCAAGTCACTATTCAAACTTTGGAAATCGTCAGAGTCGACAATGAAAATAATCTGCTATTGGTCAAGGGGGCAGTCCCAGGCGCTAACGGCGGGGACGTCATTGTAACTCCAGCAGTGAAAGCAGTAAGTGGAGACGAGTCTTGAACCTCAATATCATGGGCGCCAGTCAAGGTATCGACGTATCTGATATGACCTTCGGCCGGGAATTCAACGAAGCTCTTGTTCATCAGGTTGTCGTCTCCTATA
>MDSZ01246600.1_pt1 | contig 15515 bp, 14 predicted proteins | sample 811201 | NCBI WGS metagenome assembly MDSZ01 (sample SAMN05326647, study PRJNA326480) | marine metagenome | isolation source: seawater | place: Indian Ocean: North | collected 2010
AACGATAAAAAAATTGCAATGTATATTGATGGACCATGGGGACGAGGTACTCATAATGAAGATCTTAATATGAAAACTGTTAGGATACCTGCTGGACCACAAGGAAAACAAGGAACTTTATTAATCACTGATAGTATTGCTGTATTTAATAATACTGGAAATGAGGAAATGGCAAATAAATTTGCTGCTATGGTTACATCTCCTGATTGGCAGTATAAACTAGATACTGAATGGGGTTTGACTCCAATTATGCAATATGATGCTATAGGTAATGAAGCTCCATACAATGATGATTATTGGATGATGTTCATCGATGCAATTGGGGATGGTGGACCAGAACCTTTACTTGTTGATTATAAAGCTTTCCAATCAGTTATGAATAACATGATCCAAGGAGCAATTCTTGGTGAAGGTGACCCTGCTGATTTAGTTGCAGAAGCAGCTGAAGAATTGGAAGAATATAAATAGTATTTTTTTAACTGGGGCATTTATGCCCCAGTTATTTTAGATATGAAAAAAAAACCAAGCACTGACTACGCATTAAAAATTAATTCTATTTTGAAAAAGATTTCAAAAGAAGAGAATAAAAAATTTCTTCAATGTGCAAAGATGATTAAATCATCCTATAAAAGAGGTGGACAATTATTTATTTTTGGAACAGGGCATTCAAAGTTGCTAGCGGAAGAGTCTTTTCATAGAGCAGGTGGTTATGCTGGTGCATGTCCAGTTAGAAGTGAAGAAATCAATTTCTCAAAAGGAACTGATAAAGCAACCAAACTAGAAAGAACACCAAATGTTGCTAAAAGAGCTCTTGATAAATATAAATTAACATCAAAAGATATTTTAATGATAGTTTCTAATTCTGGAGTTAATCATGCACCCGTTGAAGCAGCACTATTAGCAAAAAAGAAAAAAATTAAAACGATTGCTTTAACTTCATATAAATTTTCTAAACAAGCGCCTCTTTCTAAGTTAAAAAAAAGGTTATATGAAATATGTGATGTTTATATTGATAATAAAATACCTCCAGGTGATGCTGTTGTTGATGTTAATAAGATGATGGTAGGGCCTGCTTCTACAATTACTGGATCATTTATTTTGAACTCTATTTTAGTAGAATTAGCAGATTTATTAAAAAATGAAAAAATATTTCCTTTTTATATAAGTGTAAATATGCCTGGTGCAAAAGAAAATAATGACAAGCTAGTTAGAAAATATAAAAAAATAAATATTCATCTTTAAATTGAATTATTATCTCACAATAGATGCTGGAACGAGTATAATTAAAGTAGTTTTATTTAATAAAAAATTTGACTTGATTTGTAAAGTTTCAAAAAAAAATATTGTATTAATCGATAATCATGGAAAATCAGAAATTGAAATGAATAAATTTTGGCAAATAACAAGTAAATGCATTAAAAATTGTATTACAAAATCTAAAATTGAACCTTCAAATATTAGCGCTATTGGTATTACAGGTAATATGGTTGGAGCATGGGCAGTAGATAAATTTAACAAACCAGTAAGAAACGCAATATTATGGAATGATACTAGATCAGAAGAAGTTTTTAAAAATTTAAAAACTAATAATAAAAAAATTTTTGAAAAAATTTTTAATATTTCAGGATCAATAGTACAATATGGATGTACTTTGCCAGTAATAAAATGGTTACAACTAAATGAAAAACACACACTAAATAAAACTAAATATTTTCTAACTTGTAAGGATTGGATAAGGTTTCAGCTTACAGATAATTTTTATAATGATATCACTGAAAGAGCTGTAAGTCCTGGTGACATTAGAAAGGCAAAGTTTAGTTTGAAAATATTTGATATACTTAAACTAAATTATAATTTGACAAAGAAATTTCCTGAAGCAAAAAACTCATATGACATAGGTGGTTATGTTACAAAAAAAGCGTCAAAACTAACAGGATTGAATACAGGGACACCAGTTTCTATAGGTGCAGGTGATGTTCCTTCAACAGCTATTGGTCTTGGAGCAATAAAAAATGGTATGTGCTCAAGCATTATTGGTACTACATGCCATAATTTTTATGTTTCAGATAAGCCATTTTTCAAACCAAAAAATAGTGGGCTACTTTTTTATTCTCCAAATAATCAATGGCTCAGAACAATGATAAATGTAGCAGGAACAACAAACTTTGACTGGATTGTAAAAAATTTTTTTTCAGACTATACTCAAAATAAATCTAATTCTTTAAGTATAATTGAAAATAAATTTAAAAAATATAATACATTAAATAATCATATTATATTTCTGCCATATTTAAATTATGGTGGAACAATTTCACCTTTCTTTAACCTAAACACAAAAGCTGAAATATTCGGATTACTTCCTCACCACACACGTGATGATATATTATATGCATGCTATCAAGGTTTATGTTTATCTATTAAAGATTGCTATGATGCACTTAACATTGAAGTTAAATCTCTATCTTTATCAGGTGGCGCAACAAAAAGTAAAATTTTTCCTCAAATATTGTCAGATATTTTAGGAATTAAAATTATAATTCCAAAAGGAGAAGAGTTTGGTGCAAGAGGTGCTGCATATTTGGCTTCTGTTGCTGTTAATAATTATCCAAGTCTAAAGAAAGCAATTAATAAAAATAAAAAAATTGAAAAAGTATTTTATCCAAATAAAAAAAATAAGAACTATTATCTAGCAAAATACAATAAATATTTAAAATTAAGACGAAATTTAGATAAAATTTGGTAAAAAATTTTTATAAATTTAAATAAATACCAATAATTTATATTTAAATTCTAATTCCATATGATAACTTGAGTTTATTAATATAATGATATTAATAACTTTAAGATATCAGATATAAAAATTATGGAGGTTATATATGAAGACAATTCTTAAGTTAATTTTTACTTTGTCTATATTATCTATATTCTCATTAGGTGCAGTTGCTAAAACTTCTGTAACCTTTTGGCATATGGAAGGTGTGCCACACCGAGTAGACAGAATTCAAACTTTGATTGATGAATTTAATGAAGCAAATCCAGATATAGAAGTTAAGCAAGAGGTACAAAACTGGGGAGAGATATATGCAAAAGCACCAGCTTCAGTTGCAGCTGGCACTGCTCCAGAAATTTTAGTCGGTATTCCCGATTTTACACCAATATTAGCAGAAATGGGTGCAGCACAACCAGTAGAGGATTTTGTTGCAGAGTTAGACTCTAAATATGGTTTTTATCAAAAAGCACTGGATCAATATACTTACAACGGTCATACATGGGCAGTTCCTCTATGGAACATGGCGCTATCAGTTTGGTATAGAAAAAGTGATTTTAAAGAAGCTGGAATTTCTCCACCTAAAACATGGTCTGATCTAAAAAAAGCTGCTAAAGCTCTGACAAAAGACGGTGTTTATGGCATAGGCTTGCCTGGTAATAAGCAGCTCTATACAGATCAAACTATTTATAGTTTTATGGTAAATTCAGGTGCTGAAGAAATCTATAATTCTGATGGTACTTTAAGATTTGATAATCCTGAAACTGTTGCTGCTTATGATATGTATAAAGAATTGTATCAGTATTCAGCTCCAGACGCAGCAAACTGGACTTGGGGAGAAGCTGAAGCTTGTTTTGCAAGTGGAGGTTGTGCAATGATTTTACAATTCACTGTTATTTCAACATATGACTCTCAGGCTGGAGGCGATGCAAGTGATCTTGGTGTAATTCAAATTCCTTACGCTAATGGTAAAGCTCATAGAGCTGGAACTGTATCATATGTTAATTCAGCAATGATTATGACTGAGGATACTGCAAAAATGGAAGCTTCAAAAAAATTTCTTAGTTTTTTAATGGAACCAGGAAATTATGGACGTTTTATCAATATGGAGCCAGGTTTATTTTTACCTATAACTGAAGCTGGTAGTGAAGACTCAACATTTTGGGACGACCCTGTAGCAGTTAAGTATAAATCTCAAATTGAGACAATGCTTGATAATTCTACAAGAGGAAGTTTATTTGGCTTTACAAATGGAAATACATTTACAAGCATATCTTCAATTTCGGCTCAAAATTTATTATCACAGACACTGCAATTAGCAATCATAGACAATAAAGATGCTAAATCTGCAGTTGCAGAAGGTCAGTCGATAATGAATGAGGCTATTGAATAAAATATTCTTTAAAGCACCTTAAATATATTAAGGTGCTTTATTTTTATGTTTATTAAAAAAAATGAAGGCTGGTTTTTTGTATTGCCTTTAATTATTTGGCTATCTCTCTCAATTCTTTTTCCATTATATATTGCAGTTGATTTAAGTTTTTACAGTGTAAAAATTATAGGCACTGAAGGAAAATTTTATGGATTTAAAAATTACATTAAGATTTTAAACTCTTCAAAATTTTGGTTAGCATTAAATCATAGTTTGCTTTGGGTGATTGGAAATGCAATTGTACAAACAATTTTTGCTTTTTTAATTGCTTTAACTTTAAACAATAAATTCACTTTTCAAAAAATAGCTACTAATTGGATAATTCTTTCATTTATAATTCCAACTGTGGTTATTGTTGTAATTTGGAAGTTAATGTTAAGTAGTAGTAGTGGCATCGTAAATGCTACTCTAATTAATTTAAACTTGATTGATCAACCAATCGGTTTCTTTAGCACACCTACATCTGCTTTTATCTCATTGGTAATAATAAATTCTTGGAGATGGAGCCCTTTTCTAGCACTAATCATATTATCAGGTCTCAAAAGTATTAATAGGGAAATCTATGATGCTTCAAAAATTGATGGAACAAATATTTTTACTGAGTTTTGGTATATTACTTTTCCAAATTTAAAGCATGTTTTATTTGTATTAGGTCTAGTGGGCACACTATTATCATTTAATGTTTTTGATATAATTTGGTTAATAACTAAGGGAGGTCCTTCTAATGCAACTACAACCTTACCATTATTGATTTATGAAACTGCATTCACCAAATTTAGATTAAGTCAAGCAGCAGCTTTATCAGTAATTACAAGTATAATTTTATTAACTTTTTCAATATTATTTATAAGATTTTTTTCAGAAAAAAAAGATGATTAAATTTAATAAAAAAAATATACTTTTTTATATTGCTTTAATATTAATATTTATAATTTTCTTTTTTCCTTTTTTTTGGATTATATCTTCTTCTGTAAAATCTCCTGAAGAAATTATTTCAAAAACGCCAACCTATGTACCTTTATCATTTACAATCGAGCATTATTACAAGTTGTTAATTTCATCAGATATTCTTCAATATTTGTATAATAGTTTAATTGTCTCTTTTTTTTCAATGATAATTTCTGTAACTTTATCACTTTTTGCTGCTTATGGTTTACATAAGTTGAAATTTTATGGCAATAAATTAGTTGAACATAGTTTATTGGTAACTTATGCTTTTCCAGGTGTTATTTTGCTAATTCCAATGTATTTAATGTTGAGTAAAATAGGACTGCTAAATACATACTTTGCTCTTATTATTATAAATGTTACGTTTGCTTCTCCATTTGCAGTATGGATGTTGAAAGCTTTTTTTAAAATGATACCAAATGAAATTGAGGAAGCGGCATACATAGATGGAGCTTCAAGAATTAGAATTTTATTTTATATTGTATTGCCTCTTGCCTCTCCAGGTATTGCAAGTATAGCTATTTTTTGTTTTGTAATATCATGGACTGAGTATATGTTTGCTTCAATTTTAATAAGTGGAGATGATTTGAGAACAATGCCCGTAGGTTTAGCTTCAATCGTAGGTCAGTATCAAATTGATTGGGGATTTTTACTTGCTGGCGCTACGTTAGCAAGTTTGCCTGTTATACTGCTGTTTGTATTTGTTGGAAAATATTTTGTTAGTGGATTAACTGATGGAGCAATTAAATAATTGTTATGAAAATTGAATAAAATATCTGGCACGATTGTTAATCACAATTCTATATATGATGGAGAGATAGATTTTGATAAAAATATTAAGGAAATAAAAAAAATTAAAAAAAGTAAAGTAAATAATTATATAATTCCTGGATTTATAGATCTTCATTGTCATGGAGGAAATGGTTTTGACACCATGGATGGCGCTGATGCAATTGTTGCAATGTCTAAATATCATCTTATGCATGGAACAACATCTATTATGCCAACTACATGGACAAATACTTTTAAAAATATATTTCAATCATTGGATGGGTTCAACAATCTAAAAACAAGTAATTCTAATATTTTAGGAGTCCACTTAGAAGGTCCTTTTATTAATCCAAATAAACTTGGTGCACAACCAGACTTAGCTCAAAAACCATCTTTGGAATTTATAAATAAGCTATGTAAAATCGCTGATATAAAAATCATCACTATTGCTCCAGAGATAGAAGGTATGGACTCCTTTATTAAAGATCTTGCAAATCTTAATATTAAAATTCAATTTGGCCACACTCTTGCTGATTTTAATTGTTGTGATAAAATTATGAATACATATGATATTGGATTTACACATCTTTACAATGCAATGTCTGGAAATAATCATAGATCTCCCGGAGTTTTATCTGCTGCTTTATTAAAAGCTAAATTTGCAGAAATAATATGTGATAATATTCATGTAAGTGAACAGTCTATAAAAATTGCTAAAAAGTGTATATCAGGATTGTATGCAATTACTGATTCAATCAATGCTAGTGGATTAAAAGATGGAGAATATTTATTTGCTCAAAATAAGATAAAAAAAGAGAGTAATTCAGTTAAGATAATAGATAATGGAACTTTAGCTGGAAGCATAGTTACAATGGATAAGACTTTTAAGAATTTAATCAATATGAATTTTTCAATACAGGAAGCTGTGGAATTAACTAGTTATAATGCTTCACTATATATTGATAATCCAGATATAGGAGAAATCAAAGAAGGATCTCTAAGCAATTTCTTAACTCTTGATAAAGATTTAAATCTAATTGATGTTTATCTGGAAGGAAATAAAGTTAATGAATAACTCTATAGTACTTAATGAATCCTTATCTATACCAGAAAGAATTAATAACTTTGCACAAACTGATAAAAATAAATATGATGATATCTCTAGACTTATTTCTGAAAAAAAAATTCAATATATAGTTACTATTGCAAGAGGTACATCTGATTGTGCTGCTTTATACGCATCCTATATGTTTGCAAAATATTTAGGCTTACCTACCTATAGTATGCCTCCCTCAATTATAACTCTTGAAAAATCAAAATTTGATTTTTCAAATGCACTTGTAATTATTATTACACAGTCAGGAATGAGTGATGATTTGATTGAATGTGAGCATATGAGTAAAGCAATGGGAGCAAAGACCTTATTGATATCTAATAATGCAAATAGTCCGATAATAAATAATTGTGATTATTTTTTTAATATTAATGCAGGTAAAGAAAAAAGTGTTGCAGCTACAAAAACATTTATAATGTCATTATTAATAATTATAAAAATAATTTATAAATCAATTGGAAAAAATATAGATTATCAAATTGAAATTTTAAGTAATTTTTTGATAAAAGACTCAATTAATCAATGGAATCCAAAAATTGTAAATAAGTCAATTGAAGTAGGTTTCATAATAAGTAGAGGCGTGGGTTATGCTATTGCAAACGAGATATCATTAAAATTCAAAGAATTATGTCAAGAAATGATTGAGCCATTTAGTAGTGCAGAGGTAATGCATGGACCTAAAAGTTTAATACAAAACTCCTTTAAAGTTTTTACAATGTCATTAAGAGACAAAAGCGGAAATATTGTTAAAAAAGACTCAGCAGAAATAATAAAATTGACAGATATGCATTATGAAATATCTTATAACTTCGAAAATAAGAACACTTTATTCTATAATTCATTCGACTTAGAGGTACTAGATCCAATCATCATACTTACAAAATTTTACCCATGGATTGTAAATTATTCCATTAATAAAGGTCTAGATCCTGATAATCCAAGATATTTAACTAAAGTAACTAAAACATTTTAAAAAAATTGAATAATATTGATATAGTAATTGTTGGAGCAGGGTCTGCAGGTTGTATTTTAGCTAATAAATTTATTAACCACACAAATTATAATATCTTACTTATAGAAGCTGGGCCAAAAGATAATAGTTTAGTTATAGATATTCCACTTGGTTATGGAATGACATTTTATAATAAAAAAATTAATTGGAATTTTTATTCTGAAAAACAAAACAATCTAAATAATAGGGAAATTTATTATCCAAGAGGAAAGGTCCTTGGTGGATCAAGTTCAATAAACGGAATGGTTTATGCAAGAGGGTTAGATACAGATTACTCTGAATGGGACGATAATGACCAGTGGAGTCTATCCAATATAAAAAAAAGTTTTGAAGAAATTGAACAAAAAATTGATCAAAATAATCACATCATTAATCAAAATAAAATTCCTGTAAATGATGTTAGTAATTTACATCATCCAATTTTAAAATATTTTTTTGATGGTTGTAATGAGCTAAATATTAAATTTAATAGAAATCTTAATACTAATATATCTAATCAAGTTGGACATTATAATATCAACACTTTCAAGGGCATTAGGCATTCATCTTCTAAAGTATTTTTAAAGCCAATAATTAATAATAATAGAATTAAATTAATGACTAATACAAAAGTAAAAAAACTATTAATAAAAGATAATAAAATCTTTTCTTTAGAGCTATTATCAAATGGAAATATTTTAAAAATTAAACCAAATATTGGAACAATTTTATCAGCTGGATCAATTATGACGCCATATATTCTTATGCATTCAGGGATTGGAGATCCAAAAAAAATTAAATCAATTAACAAGGATGTTATTATAAACAACCCCCATGTAGGAAAAAATTTACAAGATCATTTAGGTCTAGATTATTTATTTAGAACTTATCACCCATCTCTAAATAGATCTCTGGGAACATCGACAGGTAGAATTAAGGAAATATTAAAATATGCTTACAATAGAAAGGGAGCTTTTGCACTTAGTCTAAATCAGGCTGGGGGATATCTAAACTGGAATTCAAAACATAAATATCCAAATCTACAAATTTATTTTAATCCAGTAACATATTCAATTACCCATAAAAATAAAAGACCTCTCTTAAAGACAGATAAGTTTGACGGTTTTATTATAGGCTATAATTCTTGTCGTCCTAAGAGCTTAGGAGAAATATCAGTTAAAAGTCCTGATATCAATGATATGCCACTTATTGATCCAAAATTTCTAAGTCATGATGAGGATGTACACGATGTTTTGTGTGCTGTTGATTTTGCAAAAACATTAGCAAAAACTAGATCTATTAGCATTATAAGAGAAGAAACAATTAAAAATGATCTATTAAATGCAAGCAATAATGAAATGATAGATCATTTTAAAGCAAATGCTGTTTCAATTTATCATCCTTGTGGTACTTGTAAAATGTCAAATGACGGGAGTTATGGAGTAGTTTCTAAAAGATTAAAATTTCATGGATTAGATAATTTATGGATAGTAGATGCATCAGTTTTTCCAAATATTACATCTGGCAATATCAATGCCACTGTTATGATGTTAGCAAATTTAAGTAGTAAGTTAATTATTGAAGATATAAAAAACTTGTAATGAATATTATTAAACTTGAAACATTTACAAAACCATATGTTAGTTTTGTTAAAATTACAGTTGAAGATGGCTCATCTGGATGGGGTCAAATGTCCACTTATCATGCTGATATTACAACTCAAATTTTTCATAAACAAGTTGCTCCATGGGTTTTAGGCAAAGAATATTTTAATTTTGATGATCTAGAAGATTTTATTTTTGAAAGAGAACACAAATTTCCAGGATCATATCTTTTGAGGGCCATTGCTGGTTTAGACACAGCATTATGGGATCTAAAAGGAAAAATCGAGAATAAGCCTGTTGTCTCTTTAATAGGAGGTAGTCCAGGTAAGCTTAGAATATATGGGTCCTCAATGAAGAGAGACATAAAACCTCATGAAGAATCAGAAAGGTTTAAAAAACTATTTAATGAAAAAGGGATAAATGCTTTTAAGTTTCGAGTAGGCTCTGAATGTGGCAGGGGTAAAGATGAGTGGGAAGGAAGAACGGAAGATATTGTAAAAACTATTAACCGATCATTAGATAAAAATGTTGTTAAAATGGTTGATGCAAATAGTTGTTATCAACCTTATCAGGCAATCGAGGTAGGAAAGTTATTAGAAGATAACGGTGTTACACATTTTGAAGAACCTTGTCCTTATTGGAAACCTGATCAAACAAAATTAGTTACTGATGCTCTAAAAATTGATGTAACTGGTGGTGAACAAGATTGTGACTTAAGAATTTGGAAAGATATGGTCAAAAGAAAAATTGTAAATATTTTTCAACCAGATGTTATGTATATGGGAGGCTTAACTAAGGCTCTTAAAGTATCGAGCATAATAAAAGATGGAGGTTTTATTTGTACTCCTCATACAGCAAATTTATCACTTGTAACTATTTGTACTATGCATTTTTTAAAAGCAATCAAAAATCCTGGACCATACCTAGAATTTTCTATTGAAGGAGAAGATTATTATCCATGGCAGCAAAATTTATTTTTAAATGATCCATTTAGATTAGATGAGGGAAAAGTTGAAATTAAAGATATTCCTGGATGGGGAGTAGAAATAAATCCTGATTGGCTCAAAGATTCAGATTACAAAGTATCTCTTATAAATGATTAAAAATTTAATATTTGATTTCGATGGAGTAATAGTTGATAGTGAAATTTTAGCATCCAGAGCATTTTTTAATTATTTAACTAATAAAGGTCATAAACTTACAGAAGAAGATTTGTATAGATATGCAGGAATGAAAACAGCGAAGGTTATTGATGTTCTTTCAAAAAAATACAAAATTAATGATAAAAAAAAATTCTCAAATGATATATTAAATTTAGTTTCTCAAGTTTATTCTAAAGATTTACAACTTATAGATGGTTTTAGGAATTTTCTTTTAAGTTCAAACAGAAATCATTTTATTGGATCAAATAGTAATAAAGAAAGGATTATTGAAGGCTTAAGCATAGTTGGGCTTTCCAATGATTTTTCAAACAACAAAATTTACTCATTTGATATGGTTAAAAACCCAAAGCCCGATCCTGATGTATATTTAAAAGTAATAGATGATAACAATTTAAAAATAAATGAAACTTTAATTATTGAGGATAGTGGTATTGGTGTAAAAGCAGGTTACTTAGCTGGGCCAAAAGTTTTTGGTCTAACAGCTGGTAAACATTGGTATTCAAATAGAGATAAAAATGAATTATATAATAATGGTGCAATTAGTGTATTTGATGATTATCAAACTTTAAGTAAGGCAATAGAGGAATTGTAAATGGGCCCAAATGTTAGAGGAAATCCACTTTATATATCTGTGTATTTATTAATTTTTTCATACATTATTGGCGAGTTTATTTTGCCAAAGTATCCAATGATATATTTATTTAACTTTTTAGGATTATTTTTAATTTTTATATCTCCAATAATATTCTTTTCATCAAGAAATGCTTTTTATGCTCATGAAGAAAATCCCTTACCTCAGACTGATACAGATAAAATAATCAAAACTGGTATTTATGCTTATTCAAGAAATCCAATTTATTTATCATTTGTATTATTTCATTTAGGTATGTTTTTAACTTTTGAAAATACAGTATACTTTTTATCTTCTATTGGATTATTTTTTTGGTTAAATAATTTTGTCATTGAAGAAGAGGAAAAATTTTTAAAAAATAAGTTTAAAGCAGATTATGATAGGTATTGTAAATCAGTTAAAAAATGGGTTTTCTTTTATTAGATTTTAATGAAACGATCTTTTGATTTTTGTCAACATTAATAACTAGGTCAGCTGATTTTGAATATTTGCTTATCATCCACCTTGTTATTTTTTCATAGTGTTGTATAAAAATTTTTATTTCATTTATATTCATTCTTTTTAACTTCTTTGAATTAGACAAATTCCTTTTTTCTTGTTTTAATCTCCAATTAATTACATATTTAAATGATGGTGCCTTAATATAAATTTTTTCATCAAATAAGTTAAATAATTTTTTATAATCATTTTTAAGTTGATTATTATAAAATTTTCTCCAGTAATAATTCTTATCAAACTCTTTTTCTAATTGATTAATATTTTTATTTAGATAGCTTTTATTTATCTCGCTACATCCGCAACACCATCCTTCAAGAATTAAAATGTCAGATTTTTTTCTTACTATTTTTTTCTTTTTTATTGAATCATCAATCAATTTATCAAATATTGGAGTTTCTATAGGAAAAATAGATTTATTATGCTTTTTAATATCACTAATTAATTTTTTAATTTTATGAGTTCCTGGCACTCCCCTTGTAATTAGCAAATTGTGCTGTTTTTTAGCAAGATTTATTCTACTGCTTTTTGACAAATAGTAATCATCTAAACTTAATGACAGTATAGTTTTTCCATAAACTTTACTAAGTGTATTAGATATAATTTTGATTAAAGTTGTTTTACCTATGCCCTGAGACCCACTAAATAAAAAATTAGTTTTTTTTGAAATAAGGATGTAATTTATTATAGGCAATAAGTTTTTCTCAATATATTCCTTCGAATATTTTTTTTTATATATTTTGAAACTTTCTTTTTGAATAAAATCTATTGTCTTCTTCATATATTTAAATATTATTATATCAAAATTTTAACACAAACATGAAATTTCTTTTCGATTTAGGTGGAGTTTTTTTTGACTGGGATCCAAATTATTTTTTCAAAGATATCTTTGATAATTATGATGAAAGAAAATATTTTTTAAATCAAGTGTGCAATGATGAATGGAACTTAAAGCAAGACTGTGGAAGAACTATTAAAGAAGCAGAGTCTGAACTTATTCCCAAATTTCCTAAATATGAAAAACAGATCAAAATGTACTATACAAATCATCGTAGAATGATTGTTAAAACTTTTGATTTATCAATTAAAGTTCTGAAAAAACTGAAATCACTAAATTTTAATTGTTATGTATTATCTAATTGGTCTGCCGAAACTTTTAAAGGAATGATTGAAGATTATCCCTTTTTGAATTCTTTTGATGGACTTATTATTTCTGGAGAGCATAAGTTAGTTAAACCAGATAATGCCATTTATGATCTTGCAATTAGGCGTTTTAATTTGATACCTAATGAAACAGTTTTTATAGATGATAAATTGGAAAATATTATTGCAGCAAAAAGATTAAAATTTAAAACAATACATCTTATCGATCCTGAAAAGATTGAGTTGGAGATAAACAAATTTATAGTTTAATCTTTATTTAGTTACTCTATTAATTGCATATATTTATGATAAAATATTTAAAATACAAATTTCTAAAAGGGTAAGTGTTTCAATTATGGAAAAAAAATATGATATATTTATTATTGGTGGAGGCATTAATGGAGCAGGAATAGCTAGAGATGCAAGTGGAAGAGGTCTAAGTGTATATCTTGCTGATAAAGGAAATGTTGGATCTGCCACCTCATCTTGGTCATCTAAATTAATTCATGGGGGGCTTAGATATCTTGAAAATTATGAATTCATGCTTGTTAGAGAGTCTCTTAAAGAAAGAGAGGTGATCTCAAATATTGCACCAACAATTACAAAACCACTTCCCTTTGTCATTCCATACTCAAAAAAATTAAGATCAAAAATTTTAATAAGATTTGGGTTATTTTTATATGACAATCTTGGTGGAAAATCAAAAATTCCTAAATCTTCAAAAATAAATTTTAAAAATAAATACTCAAATATTTTACAGTCAAAATTCACTTTAGGGTTTCAATATTATGATGTTCAAGTTGATGATAAAAAATTAGTTGAAATGAATATTGATGATGCCAAAAAACTTGGCGCAATGATTGTTGAGCAAAAAAAAGTAATAAGTGCAAAAAGTGATCATAACGGTTGGAAAATTACTTTTGAAGATAATGACACTATCGAAACAAAAATATTAATAAATGCTGCTGGTCCATGGATTAATGACATAATTAATAATGTTATTCAAACAAATACAAAAAAATCAATTAGGTTAGTTAGAGGAAGTCATATAATAACAAAAAAATTATATGAAGAAGAAGTAGCTTTTACTTTACAAAATAGTGATAATCGAATTGTTTTTGTAATTCCTCACAAAAAAGATTACTCTTTAATAGGAACAACTGAAGTTGATGTGACCTCACCGGACAATCCATTAATATCTGATAGCGAAAAAAAATATTTAATAAATACAATAAATAATCATTTTATTAAGCAAATATCAAAAGATGATATTGTAGAGACCTATTCAGGGATAAGACCTTTAATAGAAGATTTTAAACAAGCTTCGAAAGTTACTAGAGATTATGTTTTTGATTTAAATCTTCAAAATAAAAATGCTCCATTATTAAATGTGTATGGAGGTAAGCTTACAACCTATCGTAAATTGTCTGAAAAAGTTATTGAGGAACTCGAACCATTCTTACCTATTCAAAATACAAAGAATTGGACTCACCTAAAAAAACTATAAAAGGTATTCCTCGTAAATTACTTTTCTTAAAGAGGGCAGAAAAGTTTTATAAGAGGAATACTTCTTATAGGAGGAAATAATATGTAAACTCTCTGCCCGATACTATTATAAATTATAATTAAAAATTAACTATTTATGTCCAAAACGCTTTGGAAATACTGAGTTTTATTCCTCATATTTTTAAGCGATTCTATTACTTAAAAGCTTGACTAGAACTATCAAAGATATGACAAGTGTTTGCTGGAAATCCAACTTTAACTGTATCACCAACTTTTATATTTGAGTTTCCTTCAGTTTCAACAACCAAAGGCTCTCCATCTTTTTCTAGATAAAGAAAAGTTCCAGAACCCAGTTTTTCCACAACAAAAACTTTACTTTCCCAAGAACCATCGCCATCTTGATTTACTAAAATGTCTTCTGGCCTAATTCCTAAAGTAACTTTATCTCCTTCCGAAGATGATGCTGAAGATTTTGGTACATTTATTCTTGAACTACCCAAAATATCAACCTCTGTAGAGTCATTGCTCTTACTGGTAATAGTTGTCGGTATAAAGTTCATTTTTGGAGATCCAATAAAACCACCAACAAACATATTATTTGGTTTTTGGTATAAATCCATTGGAGAACCTTTTTGAGAAACAATTCCAGTATCTAAAACAACAATGTCATCAGCTAATGTCATAGCTTCTGTTTGATCATGCGTTACATAAATCATAGTTGCTTCTAACTCATTATGCAGTTTAGCAAGCTCTACTCTCATTTGTACTCTTAATGCCGCGTCTAGATTAGATAATGGCTCATCAAAAAGAAAGACTTTTGGTTTTCTAGTAATAGCTCTACCTATTGCAACTCTTTGTCTTTGTCCACCTGATAGCTGCTTTGGTATTCTTTTGAGATAATCTTCAATTTGCAATATTCTCGCAGCTTCATTAACACGATCATTAATTTC
>MDSZ01062478.1_pt1 | contig 15512 bp, 13 predicted proteins | sample 811201 | NCBI WGS metagenome assembly MDSZ01 (sample SAMN05326647, study PRJNA326480) | marine metagenome | isolation source: seawater | place: Indian Ocean: North | collected 2010
TATTTTTTACAAAATATAAAAAAATTTGAGAAGTTATTAGATTTTTATCAAAATTATAGTTTTTTAAAATTTTAAGTAGTTTTGACCTATTAAAAATTTTAAATCCACAATCGTAATCTTTAAAATTTAAAAAAAAAATAGAATTAATTATAATTGTATAAAATAATGTTAAAATCCTTCTCAGCAATTTATCCTCCCTATCAATTCTATAACAAGCCAATAAATCTAAATTTTTTTTTTCATAATATTTATAAAATTTTATAAAATTTTTATAATCATATTTTCCACCAGTATCAGAAAAAAATATTACATCTCCTTCAGACAATTCTACCCCTTTTCTGAAAGCATTATAATAACCCATTCTATCTCTTTTATTAAATAATCTTATATCCTTTTTGATCAATTTATTTAGTATTTCATATGTTCCATCACTACTACCGTCCTGGACTATTATTAATCTAAAGTTTATTTTTTTTTTTAATTTTAAAATATCAGAGATTTCTTTTTTTATAGTTTTTGCTTCATTATTTACCAGAATAAGAAAAGAAATTTTTTTTTTCATAAATAACTTATTAAAAAATATTTTTAAGTTTTATTTTCTAGCCAAGATTGAGCTTTTCTATTTTCTTTATTTATAAAAAAACAGAACAAGTTTTTTTCTTTATAAAAAATCTTAAAATATAGCTTTGCAAAAACTTCAAAAATTGATAACACTATTTTTTTATAACCTAGTTTTCTTACAGTTTTATAACCTTCGAAATCAATATCATAAAAATATTGTATTTTATGTTTATATTGTGGTTCATAACTTGAAATCAATTTATATATCTCTCTTTCAGTCCACCTATAAACAAAGTTGGGTATATTTGTATTATCTACACCCCCTTTGTCATATGAATGATCTTTATTTATTACAGCAGACAATTCATATTCTTGAGATATATTTAGATAATTAGCTAATTTTATGAAATAACTGTCATTACCTTCAATTACAATTATACCTTTTTTTGAAACTCTATACATTTCTAAGACGGCTTGGTGAGGTCTTGATGTATGATGAATGCATGCATTTGCCACCACATAATCAAAACTATTATTTTCTAACTTTAAATTTCTCATATCTTGTAATGAATGTTTGTGAGGCATGTAATTTGACTTTTCATCCAGGTTACCAATAGTCACATTTAAAAATTTATTTTCTTTAAAAATATTTGAATCATATTCAGTAGCACCGACAACTAGAATTTTAGAAGTTTTATCACTTATAACCTTATTTATGATCTTCTCGTAAAATTTTTTTCTGTTTACTGACATATTGCACTTTTCTTTAATTAACTGATAAAATAATTATAAATTCAATATACATATTTAAGAAATCAATATACATATTTAAGAAATAAAGTCATAAATTTATGAGACTATATTTAGAAAAAAATAGTAAAGTTTATAAATTAATTTTAGGATCTTTTTGCTTATCTATATTATTTTTATTTATTCCAACATTAGTAAATTATCAGGGAAATAAGATTATATATATTCTTTTTACAATTTTGTTTAACCTACTAATTTTCAATATTATATTAAGAAAAACTTCTTTTTATGAGATATTTTTTGGATTATTAATATGGCTAGGATTTTGGTTTAAATTCAGCATTTTTGAAAGCAATATATATAGATTTCACTCAATTTTTGACGGAAGAGCATTATGTGATTTTAATCAAAATAATTTTGATCTAATTCTTGTAATTTCCAGCATTGGATGTATGGGTTTCCTTTTAAGTATCTTAGTCTCCACTTTTTTTCATAATAAAAATTTAAGCACTTTATTAATTGATAAGTTATTAATAAAAAAAAAAACCTTTTTTTTTTTATTATTTTTAATTTTAATTTCTTATTTAATTATTATTCTTATAAATATAAATTTTAACTTTTACCGAAAAGGACTACTTCCTAGTAATACTTTTTTTTATTTAGAAAGCATTTTTCTGCCTTATTTATATAATGTGGGTTTTGGGGCAGCATTATGTTTTATTATTTATAATTTGCATATTCTAAATCAAAAAAATATATATATCATATTATTTTTACTATGTGCTGAAGGTTTCATTACAAATACTTCTATGCTGAGTAGAAATATGATTTTATACACAAGTTCAATTTTTCTTGGATATTTATTAGTTTTAACAAATGAAAAAAAATCAATAAAAATAAAAAATTTTTTTTTTATATCTGTTCTTTTTTTAGTTTTAACTTTTTTATTATCAAATTTTGTAACTAATAAATTAAGATCATCAGAATATGTTATGCATGAAAATAACAGATCAACTAATAAAGAATATAAATGTAAAATTAGTGAAAATGAGAAATTCCTACAAGCACCAGAATTATTTAATCTTCTACTTACAAGATCGATAGGTATTGAGGGTATAATTACCACTTACAGCAACAAAAAAATTTTAGGTTTCGATCTTATTAAGAAATCTCTATCTGAAACAGGATTAGAAAAACAAAGTTTTTATGAAGAAAAATTCTTAGCAAAACAGAAAAGATTTAAATCTTATAAAAATTCAAATCAGGTAATTCTTCCAGGAATATTTGGTTATTTATATTATACAGGTTCTGGTTTTTTTTTATTCTTTGGTATTTTTTTTATTTCTCTAATTTTTATTATGTATGAAAAAATAACAATAATATTCACACGAAATACATTATTTGCTTCATTTATATCATTTGTTGTAGTGTGGCGCTTGATCAATTTTGGATATCTTGTTTCAAATACTATAAATTTTATTATTGCAATAATTGTAACTACGCTTCTCATCTTTTTTCTACAGAAATCGATAATTTTTAATAATCATCATAAAAAACTTTAAATTTTGTTTAGAAATTAAAAAATTAACTTAAAATCTATTAAAATAAAAATATAAGTTATGATTAATAATATGCTTAAAACTAATACTTATAATAAAATTACTATAATTTCTTTTTCAATATTTATTTTTTTTTTTGATTTTTTGAGAGATTATTTTGATTTTAGATTAATTATTTTCATACCTTTATTTTTAGCCTTTGTTGAGTTTATTTATTTAAAAAAAAAAATTAATTATTATTTAATTACTATATATTTATCTTTACTATCACTATTAATTTTACAATCATTATTTCAGGAAATTAATTTTAAAGATAAAATCTATAGTTTTAAATCTATAATTTTTTTGGGGATATCTATATTTTCAATATGGTATTTTTCAGAATCTATAATTAAAAATATAAGCTTAATATTTAATTTTTTTTTAATCTTCTTTTATCTTTATATTATTTTTTATACATTTTTTAGAATTGATATGCATTTAGAAAACCACCAGTGTTATATAGGTTGTTTTTCGGTATTAAACGACAAATTTGAGTTTTTTAAAGAGAATTCTCATCTTGGTTTTATTTCATCAACATTGATTGCTTATATGATTACTAAGGTAAAAAAAATTAATTTTTATCTTATATCTTTGATTATATTTTATATTTTTATTATTCTGAATTTTAGTTTAACAATTTTTTTTACAATTTTTTTAATTTTTACTTATTTTATAATTTTTTACTTTAAAAAATTTAATATTATTCAAAAATTTTTAATATTTTTAATAATCGCTTCTAGTTTTTATAGTTTAAATATTAATGATGGAGCAATCGATAGATTATACAATCTAATTAAATTTGATAATTGGAAAGTAAATAATAATTTCGAATTACTTGAAGAAAATAAAAAAAATATCAATAAAGAAAATAAATTAGAAAATGTCAGTAAAAAAAATAATGAAAATAAAAAACAAAAAAAAATCAACAAAAAAACACACAAGTAAAAAATTTGTCTAGTGAAGTATTTATAGTTTCATTAAATATAGCAAAATTATCAATATTAGAAAAGCCCTTTGGTTATGGCCTGAATAATTATCACTTAGCTTTTAAGAAAAATATTGATGATATTTCAGTCACAAATCCAATAACTAAAAGATTAAATATTTTTGATGCATCGAATAATCTGGCTAAAATGATAACAGAACTTGGAATTTTTAGCTTATTAATTTTCTTTATAATATTAAAATTTTTGTTCTCAGAAAAAATTCCACATGAATATAAATTCATAATTTTCCCTTCTCTTTTTACCCAAATATTTATAAGGGGGGCAGGATATTTTAATGGTGGTTTTATATTTTTTTTAGTTTTAAGTTGCTATTTACTTTACAAATATAACGATTAGTTAATGATATGGTATTATATTTTTTTCAATCAATATCAATACTTTTAATAATTTTATCAATTTGCAATTTTTTAACTAGTAATTTCAAAGTTGAAAATAATACAAAGTATATTTTCTCAGTTTTAATAATTATTTGCTCATGTTTTCTGTTATTAAAGATAATAAAATTTTTGAATTTAAATTCAAATTTGATTCTTGATTATATTTTTGTATTTAAATATCTATTTTTTATTTTACTAACATTTTCACTATTAAATTTTATATTAAATAAATATAAAATTAATAATTTAGATCTCTGGTTTATTGGCACTTATCTCGCTGTAAGTATCTTATGCTATGATAGATATTTTTTAGATGAAGATGAATTTACATACTGGGGTTTAAGAGTAAAAGATTTTTATTATTATGTTGATACTGAAAGTTTCAAAATAAACAAATATCACGAACCTCTTTTAACATCATGGCAATTATTCTTTATATCATACGCTGAATTTAAAGAGAATATTTTAATTTTTGCTAATAATGTAATTTTAATAGCTGGTTTTTTTTATATAGCTGATAATTCATTCAAAAAATTTAAAGTTTATACAAAATTATTTCCTGTATATTTTTTTTTATTTTACTTGCTTACAAATAACTTAAGTTTTGGATTTGTTTCTATATATGCTGATCCAATTTTAGCTATTCTATCTTCATGTATTATAAAATTAATAATTGAGAATAGTTATGATCAAAAAAGAATAGTCTTACTCATTCTTTTAATTTTTTGTGTATATTTTGTTCATAGGCTAGGAATAATATTTTTAATTATACTTTTGCCTTATATTTTGTTGAAAAACTATAGGTTTCTTTTTTTTGATAACAAAAAAAAATTATTTATTTCACTTATAATAATTATAGTTGCTACAGGATTTCTATTCTTTAAGAAATTGACTTACTCGCAGACTCTATTTAATTTATTTGATCGATTAGATCTAATAAATGAAATAGTTTACAATTTTATTTTAAATATTAAAAAAATTTCTTTAGTTAATATATATTATTCATCTTTTGGGGTCTCGCTAAATAAAATTATTGAAATTATTATACATAAAAAAGATATTATAAATAACTTGTCATTAAATATATTTTTTTGGACAATGCTTATAGTTTTTTTATCTTTTTTGAGCAAAAAAAAAGATATTTTTCTTTATTTTATTATTTCTTTAATATTTTATTCTTTAGTTATTTATATTGAAAAAATTTATTTTCAAAGACTAAGTTATTTAGTTTTTGGAAGGTATATGTCAATTCTCTTATTGAGTTATATTTTATATTTTATATTAAAAAACAAAAATATTTATCTATTATATTTTCTACTAATATTCAATTTATCAATAACTCCTTTAAAAAGTTTAGGTTTTTTCGTGCCTGATAATATTTATTATTCTTATAAAAAAAATAAAAATTATTATGAAAATAGAAATCAAATTAAGTTATTGAGTAAAAAATATTTTAGCTGTAAAAATATTTTCGCAATTTATGATAAAAATAATTTTCCTAAATATCTTAATGGACATTATTCACTAGTTTTAAATATTTTTAATTATGAAATGTTTTTTTCAAAGATAAGATTTCAGGATATAGATGAATTAAGGCAAATGAGAAATACAGATTTTTTTAATTTTTTTGACTGTGTTTTTACTATTAATGCTGAAATAAATGATCTAAGAAAATATAATTTTCGCACAATTAATCCAATGATAATTAGTCTATAATTCCTTAATATTATATTTGATACGAATTGATAAATATATAAAAAAATAGATTATAAAAACCAGAATTGAAAAATCATGCAATTCAAAAAAATTAAAACTATAGCCATTAATCAAAAAGAATATTTTTAGAATACAACAAAATAATAAGGTATTTAATTTTCCTACTTTTTTTTCCAATATATTAAAAATAAAATTAAGATCTTTTTTGAATACACTTTGTTTATTTTTAATTCTAATTATATTTATTGTTAGAAATTCAAAAACATAAAAAGCTAAAAACCAAATAATTATGGCAGGATTTATGTAATCAAATACTTGAGTGTAATAGATTGAAAAAGAGGACAAAAGAAACCCAACTCCCAAACTTCCTGAGTCTCCTAAAAATTGTTTTGGAAAAATTCCAAGATTAAAAAATAGAAAAACTGATAAAAAACACAAGATTGGAATTAAAGAGTTCCAATCATTTTTTGGAATTAGCGATATCATTCCAAAAAATGATATTATTGCGAGTAAACTTATTAATCCATCTATGCCATCCATATAATTAGTTGCGTTTATAAGTAGTAGCATGCACATAAATGCAAAAATAAAACCAAAGTTTCCTAGAGTTAAATCATATATTAAAAAACTACCTAAGCTTTGTACGTCAGAGATATTGTAAACAAATATAATAACTGGAATAGCAATCAATGAAAGTTTTGTAACAGCTCTAAAATTTATAAGATCATCAACAAAACCTATTAAAATTACAACTATTGATAATGAAAAAATCATAAGTATTTCATTAGAATAATTGTAAATACTAAATGACAAAATAATTGGCGCAATAATTGCTAATCCACCAATATTAGGAGTTTTAACCAAATGAATTTTTTTTTTATCTGGATAATCAAATAAATTAAATTTTTGTGAAATTATATTAGTTATATAAAGACTAATAACACTAATTATAATAAAAGTTATTACATTTAAAAATATCATTTCTTTCAAAAATTTTTACTTAAAAATTTTTTTTTAACAATTCTCTTCAAATATATTAATTGAATATCAATACATTTACTTTATAAAATTATATCTAATTAAAAAACAATATATATAAGCTTAATCGTGAAGTACAAAATCCTTTTTTTCTCAGAATATTTGGGTGCAGGTGGAGGGGGAATAGCATCTAAAAGAATAATTGATAGTTTTAAAAGACATGAAATCAGAGTTATTTCTCTAGTAAATGAAAAAAATATTTTTTTTATAATAAAATATTACATTATAAAATTTTATTATAGATTAAAAAGATTTTTTGTGACAGATTCTGACAAATTTAATTTTAATTCTTTTAATTCTGCAATAGGTGTTTACTCAAAAAAAAACATAAAAACAAAAATTAATGAATTTAAACCTGATATTATAGTAGTTACTTGGATTGAATTTTTGATTTCATTAAAGACGTTATATGAGATTAAAGTTGAGAGCGATTCCAATGTAATTTTTGTGTCTATGGATAATCATTTATTAACTGGAGGATGTAGATACGTTAATGAATGTGAAAATTATCTAAGTGGTTGTAAAAATTGTATTGCATTAAAAGCTAGTTTCCAAAATATAGCAATTGATAATTATTCTTATTACAGATCTTACTTTAAGAAGTTAAATCCAAAGTTTATGTTACCATCTGATCATTCAAAAAACTTTTTTAAAAAACTTGAATTAGATTTTAAATTTGTTGAGTTTGATTTTTGGCCAATCCAGTTTGAAAATTTAACAAAAAATTTTAATAAACAACTTAATTTAAAAATAAAAAAACATAGTGAAAAAAAAATTATTATTTGTCCAATACAAAAATTTGATGAACCAAGGAAGGGCTGGGAATACTTGTATCAATCGATTATTGATTTTCAAAATCAGTTATCAGAAAAAGAAATTAAGATTAAATTTATTTTTATTGGAAACTTAAAAAATAAACATATCAACTCTTTTAAAAATTTTAAGATGTCTTATAAATATTTTAACTATTTAAGAAGATCTGATCTAGAAAAATTATATTCAGAGTCAGATTTTGGTGTAATACCATCAATTCAAGAGTGGGCTTCAATTTCAACAAATGAAATGATGACATTTGGTTTGCCAGTCATTAATTTCATGACGGGCTCATCTAAAAATATCATAGTAGATGGTAAGAATGGATTTATTGTTAACTTAAAAAATATTTACGATTTATCAAATAAATTAAAAGAAATAAATAATATGAGCAAAGAAGAGATGTTTGCAATGAAGAGTTTTACTCATAATTATGCGCTTCAAAATTTTAGAAGCGAAAATTTTGAAAAAAAATTAATAAATCTCCATGAAATAACGAGAAGTTTAAATTAGATAATTTTTTTATGATTTTAGTAATATATTTAATAAAAAATATCAAAAAAATAGATATTTTTTAATTTAATAAAAATGGAAATTAAATTTACTATAATAACTGTAGTTAAAAATGATGAAAAAGGAATATCTAAAACTATCAAAAGTGTCTTAAATCAAAGTTTTAAAAATTTTGAGTATATTATTGTTGATGGATATTCGACTGATAACACTTTAATAAATATAAAAAAAATCAGGCATAAAAAAAAATTCAAATTTATTCAAAGAAAAGATATCAGTTATTACGATAGTTTAAATTTTGCTATTAAAATTAGCAAAGGCAAATATATTGGAATATTAAATAGCGGCGATATTTTTGCAAGTAATAATATTTTAAGTAGAATAAATAGAAATATTTTTAATAGAACAAAAATATTTTACAATAATTTTGTTTTTAAAAAAAATAGAGATGTTGTTAGAATTTGGAAACATAAAATCACTCAAATTACTAGTTTAAATTTGTTTAAAATACCCCATTCTACACTTTTCTTAAGTCAGGAAGTTTATAAAAAAATTGGATTATATAACTTAAGTTATAAAATTTCCTCGGATTTAGATTTTATCATAAGATTAAGTAAAAATTATAATGAAATAAAACATTTAAATTTCAATAGTATTTCAATGGAATTTGGAGGGCTTAGTACAAGTTATAAAAACCTAAAATTGAAGTTAAAAGAAGATTTCAAAATTTTAATATATTATTATAAGCTTAATTTCATTTTCTTTTATTTTTTTAAAATATATTTTAAATTAATCGATTTTAAACTTATAAATTTAGTTAAGGTTAGATAAAAAATAGTGCTTATTCTAGGTTTAAATTTATTTCATGCTGACAGTTCAGCTGCATTAATTAGAGATGGACAAATAATATCTTGTTCAGAAGAAGAAAGATTTAATAGAATTAAACACTATTCAGGTTTCCCTTTAGAAACCATAGATAAAATATTAACAAACTCAAAAATCAAAATAGAAGATATTGATTATGTAACGACTAATAAATCAACCATTTATAATTTTTCTGAAAAATTAAAATTTAACTTGTTTAATTTTAGATTTAATTCACTCATCGGATATTTAAAAGATAAAAAATTAAGGAATACAGATATAATAAAAGAATTAAGAAAATTTGGAGAATTAAAAAAATTAAAAAAAATTATTGATATTCCTCATCATCTCTCACATATCTCATATTCATATTTTTTATCTGGTTTTAAAGATTCTATGGGATTAACGATTGATGGATCAGGAGATTTTTCTACATCTGAAAGTTATAAAATAAATTCTGGAAATATTCATCTTATAGATAAAATAGTATTTCCAAATTCTCTAGGAATTTTTTACCAAGCTTTTACTCAGTACTTAGGTTTTAGAAGATATGGTGACGAATATAAAGTTATGTCACTCTCTAGTTACGGTAAACCAAAATATGAAAAACAAATTCAAGAAATGCTAATAATTGATAAAAAATTTAATTTTAAATTAAATCTCAAATTTTTTAAACATCACAAAATTGGTTTTAATTTATTCAATGAGACAGGTTATCCAATATTTAATGACTTATTTACAAAAGAAATTGAAAAAAAACTCAACATCCCAACAAGGTACAAGAACGAAGATTTGAAGGATGAGCATGCAGATATTGCGGCCTCAGCTCAAAATGTTTTTGAAAAAATTATTTTTAATAAAATCAATTATCTTCATAAAGAAACAAAAATTGACAAAGCCTGTTTTTCTGGAGGATGCTTTTTTAATTCTAAAATGGCAGGAAAAATAAAATATAATACGGCATTAAAAGATATATATATTGGTTCTAACCCAGGAGATGCTGGTGGAGCTGTAGGATCAGCATTATATTTATCAAATAAATTAGAAAATAATCTAAAACTTATAGATAGAGATAAAATTTCCTATAGTTTTATTTATGATGAATTAGAAGAAAATAAATCTTTTAATAAATTTCAAAATAAAATTGAAATAAAAAAATTTAAAAATAATGAAGAATTAGTTGATTCAGCAAGTGATATTTTAAAATTAAATAAAATTATTTCTTGGTTTCAATCTAGTTCTGAATGGGGTCCTAGGGCTTTAGGTTACAGATCAATTTTAGCAAATCCGACAAATAAAAATGTTATTGATGAAATAAATTTAGTCTTAAAAAAAAGAGAAAATTTTAGACCTTTCGCTCCATCAATATGCGAGGATGATTATAATAAATATTTTGAAGAAAATTATGATTGTTCATATATGAATTATGTAGTCAAAGTCAAAGATCATATTAAAAGTAAAATACCAGCTGTTGTCCATATAGATGGGACAAGTCGAGCACATTCTGTTTTTAAAAAAGACAATGAGATTTTTTATAATTTGTTAAAATCTTTCAAAAACAAAACAGGAATTTATTGTTTACTCAATACATCATTCAATATTGATGAACCAATTTGTGAGTCAATAGATGACGCACTTAAAACTTTTATAAAATCAAATTTGAAATATTTATTCTTGAATAAAAACTTAATTACAAAAAAATAATGTATTTTAATAATTATATTAGAAACTTATTTTATTATTAAAAAAGAATATCCGAAAAAATCTTCATATTTTATCGATTTATCTAATGAATAGTTTGTACATGGTGCTTTAGAATACATGCACAAACCATCACCTGAAACTGGTTGAAAATATTCAAACTTATTATCTATTTTTGAGCTTTTATAATTATTTATTATACCATCCTCATTTAGAGTATAAATATTTGGCCATCTATTATTTTGATTGTTATTGTAAAGTTTTTGTATTTGTTTAAGTGAAAAAAATAATATTGAAACAAAAAATATCAAAGAAAATAAACCAACCTTTTTTGAAAATTTAATATTTTTTACAAATAAAATAAAAATTAATGCTATTAAAGTTATCAAAAATGAATATCCATAGCGATAGATTGGAAAGATTAAGAAAAATGAAAGAACACCTATGAAACTAGTAATTATTGATAAATAAATTCTTTTATCTAATTCATTACACTTTTTGTAACCGACATACAAAAAACCCCTTATGTAAAAAGTTAATATTGTTAAAATTATAATATATGGAACAATTATTTTTAATATGTATTTTAAATGTTTATTACTCCAAGCATATATCCAATTAAAATTCTTATTAAAACTAGACATATTTATATTTTTATTTTTTCTATCTGGCCATCCTTTAGACCATGCCTGACTTTCGTTATAAACGTTAATTATTTGCTCATTATTTGTCCAAGAAAAACTTTCAACACAAGTTATTTTTGCAGGAAATATTAAGCATCCTGATATAATTAAATTTTTGATAAGCCAAAATAATAAAAATACTGATGGAAATGAAAAAAATAATCTCACCACATCTTTTGATAATAATTTTTTCTTTATAAAAAAAATAATACCAGGAATAATAAATACTAATCCTAAAGTAGTTTTGTTAATAAAAATAAATACAGAGATTAAAAAAACTTTATTTAAATTAATGCTTTCGAATTTATTTTTTAAAATATAAGAAATTAAATAAAAAAATGTTAAATGAGGAACTGCATCATTACCAAAGCTGCTATATCTCGTTATTTTATATGAAATATAAATTATTATAAATAATGAAAAAATATAACTTACATTAATTTTATCTTTTTTTCTTATAACTTTAAATAAATCTTGTAGGAAATAAATATAAAAAAAAGAAACTATGCTTGCTAGAGGTATACTAATACCATTTTCTCTAAATAAATAGTTGTTATTAATTGCAGAAGCGTATTGTAATATGGATGTATGTCCAAATCTAAAATGAATATTACTTATTCCAAATATAATTTTGCTTTCATTCAGTATTGATACATAAGGTAAGTGGTATAAACCTGCATCTGGCCTATTAACATTACTAAATATTATTAATGAAGAAGTTACTATGGTTGATAGAATTAAAAATAATAAGTCAATTTTTTTTAATTTTAATTTAGATTTGATAATGAATAAAATAAAAATTCCTAAATAAATTAAGCTGTTAATCAATGGATTAAGTTTTGTAAAAAAATTGAAGAAAAGTGCCGTAAAAGAAATGACAATAAATCCAAGGAAATAAATATAAAATTGATTATAACAGCTTGTACTATTTTCTGTTATAAATAGTCTTCCACTACAATAATAAAGAAGGTTTGTTAATAGTGAAAAAAATAGTATATCCATTATGTGAAAAAAATTGATGTAAAACTATCGATAATTATACCCGTATACAACGAAAAAAACACAATAAATAAGATATTAAATAAAATCCTTAAACTTAAAGATATAAAAAAACAAATTATTGTAGTTGATGATGGATCAAGTGACGGAACTAGTGAAGTACTAAAAAAATATAAAAATAAAATTGATAATTTAATCCAACATAAAAAAAATAAAGGTAAAGGAGCAGCAATAAAAACAGCTCAAAAAATTGTTACTGGAAATGTAGTTATAATTCAAGATGCAGATCTTGAATATGATCCTGTTGATTACAAGAAACTTTTGAAATTAATTTGCTTAGGTCATAAAGTTGTATACGGATCCAGAGTTCTTGGAAAAAATAGATATTTATTGACTAATTTTTCATCTTTTATGAGAATATTTTATAATCATGTGTTAACTATTTTGTCAAATATTCTAAACAACCAAAATTTATCAGATGCTCATACCTGTTACAAAATGTTCAAAAGTAATGTTTTTAAAAATATTAAGTTAAAAGAAAACGACTTTAGCTTTTGCCCAGAAATTACAACTAAAATTGGACTAAAAAAAATTGAAATAATTGAAGTACCAATAAAGTATTCTGGTAGAACTTACCAAGAAGGAAAAAAAATTACTTATCTTGATGGATTTAAAGCAATTAAATCTCTTTTTAAATATAGATTTTTTTATTAATTAATCTATTAGTATATCACTTATAAACATTTAATTTAAAGCATGAAAAAAACAGCATTAATTTTTGGTGTTACTGGTCAAGATGGAGCATATCTTTCAAAATTATTATTAAAAAAAAATTATATAGTTCATGGTGTTAAAAGAAGAAGTTCAAATTTAAATTCTTATAGAATTGATGATATCTATTCAGATCCTTTAATAAAAAAGACTAAATTCTTTTTACATTATGGAGATATTACAGACTCCATCTCAGTATTTAACATCATAAAAAAAGTTAAACCAACAGAAATATACAATCTCGCAGCTCAATCTCATGTAGGTGTATCATTTGAAATACCAGAATATACTACTAATACAGATGCCTTAGGTACATTAAGAATTTTAGAGGCAATAATTAAAATCAATAAAAAAATCAAATTTTACCAGGCCGGAAGTTCAGAAATGTTTGGAAAAGTAGTTGAAACTCCTCAAACTGAGAAAACTCCATTTTATCCAAGAAGCCCCTATGGAGTTGCAAAATTATATTCTCACTGGATAACAATAAATTATAGAGAAGCATATAAAATTTTTGCAACAAATGGAATATTATTTAACCACGAAAGCCCTCTAAGAGGTGAAACATTTGTAACAAAAAAAGTGGTAAAAGCCCTTTGTAAGATAAAATATAAAAAACAAAAAAAACTTTTTGTTGGAAATTTATATTCAAAAAGAGATTGGGGACATGCTAGCGATTATGTAGAAGCAATATGGAAAATAATGCAAAATAAAAAACCAGATGATTTTGTTATATGTACAGGCAAACAATATACCATAAAGCAATTTATTAATATGGTTGCGACAGAACTCAGAATAAAAGTTAAATGGAGAGGAAATGGAATTAAAGAAAAGGCCTACGATAATAATAATAATTGTATAATTGAATGTAGTAAGAAATATTTTAGACCTGCAGAGGTTGATACTTTAAAAGGTGATTATTCAAAAGCAAAAAAAATCTTAAAATGGAAACCAAAGCATAACATCAAATCTCTAATTAAGGATATGATTAGTTATGAGTTGAATATTCTAAAAAATGATAAATAGAAAATCAAAAATATTTGTAGCTGGTCATAATGGAATGGTTGGATCTTCTATAGTCAGGAAACTAAAACTACATAAATTTAAGCATATTTTTACAATTGGAAAGAAACATTTAGACTTAACTAATCAGTCAAAAGTAGACAAATATTTAAAAAAAATAAAACCTGATGCTGTGATTTTAGCTGCAGCAAGAGTAGGTGGCATTAACGCTAACAATAAGTATAGAGCTGAATTCATTTACGAAAATCTTGCAATTCAGAATAATGTTATTCATGGAAGTTTTAAAAATGGTGTAAAAAATTTAATTTTTTTAGGTTCAAGCTGCATATATCCAAAAAATTGTAAACAGCCAATTAAAGAAAAATATTTACTATCAAGTTATCTTGAAAAAACTAATGAACCTTATGCAATAGCTAAAATAGCTGGTGTCAAATTATGTGAAAGTTATAATTTTCAGTATAATTTAAACTATAAATGCTTGATGCCATGTAATTCATATGGGCCAAACGATAATTATGATCTTAAATCTTCTCATTTTTTACCTGCTTTAATTAGAAAAATAATTGAAGCATTAAAAAACAACAAAGATTATATAAAAATCTGGGGAAGCGGAAAACCTTTAAGAGAATTAATTTATTGTGATGATGTAGCTGACGCGTGTATATTTTTTCTAAAAAAAAAAACCGATGTTTGTTTAATAAATATTGGAACTGGTTTTGAAAAAAGTATCAATGAATATGCAAAATATATAATGAGACATTTGGGAGTTAAATTGAAAATATTTAATGAAAAAAAAAATCTAGATGGAACTTTCAGAAAGCTTTTGGACTCATCTTTAGCAAATAGTTATGGATGGAAAGCACAGACTAATTTTGATACAGGATTGTCAAATGCAATTAATGATTATTTACAAAAACAATTAATAAAATAATCTCATTTTCATGTTTTTTTATTCTTTTATTGTTTGACATTTTCATAAAGCAAATATATATCCTTCAAGCCTGGTGATTATTGCGAAAGGGTAATACCCGATCCCATTCCGAACTCGGAAGTCAAGCCTTTCTGCGCCGATGGTACTTTGTCTTAAGACATGGAAGA
>MDSZ01212876.1_pt1 | contig 15509 bp, 11 predicted proteins | sample 811201 | NCBI WGS metagenome assembly MDSZ01 (sample SAMN05326647, study PRJNA326480) | marine metagenome | isolation source: seawater | place: Indian Ocean: North | collected 2010
AGGCGCGACGCCTCCGTCGTTGGACTTGGACGCAGTGCTGCTTTGCGTCAAGGCGCATCACGTCGAGGATCTGTTGCCCATCCTCCCCGACTTGCTTGGCGCTGAAGGTGTGGTGGTGTACCTCGGCAATGGGCTTGGTGTGGTGGAACGGCTTGCTCGGGCGTTGCCGGGGCGCCTCCTCGCAGCGAGTTCCACGCATGGCGCCATGCGGGGCGAGGGCAGCACCTCTGCGTGGACGGGTCGCGGCGAGGTTGTGCTTGGGCCATGGCCAGATGGTGCACCTTCGGATGCGGTCGAAGCGCTGGCCACCTGCCTCACTGCCGCGGGTTTGTCGGCTCGATGCGTTGAGGATGCTCGCCGGCAGATTTGGAGCAAAGCCCTGCTGAACATCGCCATCAATCCGCTGTGCGCCCTCGCTGGTGTGCGCAACGGCGAGATGCTGCACACGCCGTTGTTCGATGCCGCGGTTGGACTGCTGATGGAAGCCGAGCAGGTCGGTCGCCGACAAGGGGTGAACCTGCCAAGCATGGACGAATTGGTGACCACCTTGGTGGACGTCCTCGACGCCACCGCTGAGAACAGGTGCTCCATGCTGGAAGACGTCAGGGCCGGACGGCCAACGGAAATCGATGCGCTAAACGGATTCATCGTCGACTTGGCCGAACAGCAGGGCCTCATGGCCACACAAAACGCGCAGGTTACGGCGTTGATTCACGCGTTGCAGCGATGAGGTCTGCGTTGTAGTGCAGGCCTCGGTTCTCGTGTTGTGCCGAGGCATCCTTCACCACCAGGGCGGCGACTTGGACCATGTTTCGCAACTCGACCAACTCTTTGGTGGGACGGCATCTTCGCCAGGTCTGATCCACTTCCTCTGCCAGAAGGTTGAGCCGACGGCGCGCTCGCGCGAGCCGTGCGTCCTTTCGCATGATGCCAACTTCCCGGCCCATGGTTTCTCGAAGGCTGTTCAAATCGTGCGCAAGCGCGCCATGTTCCTCGACCGGAAGCAAGCCATCAGCCCGCCACGATGGGAGGTCCTGATGCGTCGATTCTGGCGTGGTGTTGAGCAGATGAGCGGCGGTGCGTTGTGCATACACCACGGCCTCAAGCAAGCTGTTGGACGCCAACCGATTGGCCCCGTGCATGCCGGTGCACGCCACTTCGCCGATGGCGTACAGGCCTGGAAGTGGGCGATTCGACGGATCCATGGCTTGCCCGTTCATGTCGACCGCAACACCGCCGACGGTGTAATGGGCGGCTGGACGAACAGGGAGCGGGTCGACGCCAAGGCGAAGGCCAAGGTCCGCCAACATGTTCTGAATCGTTGGGAAACGATCGGTGAGCATGTCCGCATCGAGGTGTTCGGTGACCAACCACACCGCATCACGACCCGAGCGCTTGAGGTTCGCGTCAATCGCACGCGCCACCACGTCACGGGTGCCCATGGAACCCTTCGGTGAAGCGTTGAGCGTGAACGAGTACGGCGCAGGATCAGCGTCACCCGACGCGCGCCACTGGGCCAATCCCTCATCGTCCAGCAACACAGCCCCCTCACCTCGAAGGGCTTCGGTGATCAGGAAGGTCCTCGACGGATGTTCGATGGACGTGGGATGGAACTGCACGAAGGCCATGTCCTTCACGTGGGCTCCGAAACGTGCCGCCATGGCCAAACCATCACCCGTCGACACAGGGGGGTTGGTGGTCGGCGCCCAGAGTTGTCCCGCGCCGCCGGTGGCCAACACCACCGCCGAGGCAGGCACGGTGTGCACGTCCACGTCGTCTTCGTGCTGGACCCACAGACCCACCACTCCGGCTGAAGGGTTGGTGTGATCCCGTCGGATGAGGTCCACCACGATGGTGTCGCTGTGCACCGTAATGCCGGTGTGTGCGTTGACCGCATCGATCAGGCTTCGCTCGATTTCCCGACCGGTGGCGTCCTTGGCGTGGAGGATACGTCGGCTGCTGTGACCGCCCTCTCGGACCCGGTGCAGTTCGCCGTGTTCGTCACGTTGGAAGTTCACGCCGAGGCTCAACAGGTCTCGAATCCGGTCACCGGCCTCACCGACAACAGCACGCACCACCTTCTCGTTGCACGCTCCTGCTCCAGCGGCGAGCGTGTCTTGCACGTGGGCTTCAATGGCTTCCTTAGCCGTCTTGTCGAGGATGGCGGCAATCCCGCCCTGTGCCCAATTGGTGGACGAATCTTGCGTTCTTCGTTTGGTGAAGATCTGGACCGGCCGACCTCCTTCGGCGAGCCGGAGGGCGCAAAAGAGGCCGGCGATGCCGCTGCCAACCACGGCCACCGGCGGTGCTTCGGGCACAGGCCGACCTCCGAGCCTTCCCCTTTGACCGCATCGGCGAGGCCGACAGGGCTATGGGTGCGGCCCCCGACCTCCTTGCATGGGGAAGTTGCGTCGCCGTATCGGGACGCTGCTTGGCCTTGGCATCGCGGCCGGCGCATGGGTCAACGTCGAGCGAGGCAGCATCGCACCTCTGCTCGTGAACGGTGCACCCAACGCCAAACTCGACATCATTCGGATGTCCGACCCGAGCTGCAGCGTCAGCCAAATTGGAACGCACTTGCAGACCTTTGGTCAGAGCCACTGCTTTGGGGAACTCGGGACGTGGACGGGCGCCGATCTGATGCTCATCGCCGAAGGGGGCATTCTGTTGCTTGCAGGTGTTGCGCGCATGCCTCGCTCTCCAACATTGGCGAGGCGGATTCGCCGTCTGATGTTCATCACGGGAGCCATGCTGTTTTCCTTGGCCGTGCTCGATCGCTTGGCCCTCTTGCCCGGTTCTGCTTCCTCGGAAGGTTTGGTTGAAGTGGTGCCCTTCATCAACCAAGCATGGTTCTTCCAATTGTTGGTTGCCTTCATTGGCATGATGTTGATGCGTGGGCCGAAATATAGAGAATCAGAGTTTGCTGAGGTTCAGCAATCCCGTCGGGCCAAAGTGGATGAACATCGTATGGCGTTCATCGAGGCGCACAGGAGTGGATCCACGTCGGGCCACTCTCGCCTTGCACGGGGCCCAACACGGCCATTGCGCACCCGTTCAAGTCCTTTGGTTCGGGCCACGTGCCCGTTTTGCAAAGGGTCAGGGTGCGACCGTTGTGACGCGCTTGGAACCTTGTGACGGCGAAACGCCCTCCATACGTGAACGATGGCCTCGCGGTGCCTCATTCTCGGAGTGTTTAAGTTCCCTCGTTCGTGATGACGCGCCTAAGGTCCAAATTGGACCGGAGGGATGGGATGTACCTCAAGGAACTCGTGATGGTTGATTTCAAGTCGTTCAAAGGGGAAGTTCGCATCCCCTTCGGACGCGGTTTCACCGCCATCACAGGACCGAACGGTTCTGGAAAATCGAACAGCGGTGACGCGATTCAGTTCGTGCTGGGTCCTAAGTCAGCGAAGACGTTGCGGGCGCAGAATTCCAAGGATTTGATCTTCAACGGCGGCAAAAGTGGTCGACCCGCAAAGGGTTGTGCTGTGACCCTCGTCTTTGCGAATCCGACGATGGAGGGGGGCCTGCGACGCCTCCCCCTTGACCTGGACGAGATCACCATGGCCAAGCGCGTCCGTTTGACGCCAGCAGGCAACGTCGTGACGGAGTACCAGTTGAACGGTGAGGAATCCTCCCTCAAGGCTTTCCACCGTCTCCTTGGAGCGGCCAATGCCCGTCCGGATGGGTACAACATCGTGCTGCAGGGTGACGTGACGAGTCTTTCGAAGATGAGTTCCGGCGAGCGGCGCAAGGTCCTCGACGACGTGGCAGGCGTCACGTCATACGACGAAGAAATCCGCAAAGCAGACCGTCAACGCAAGCAGGTCGAGGAGTACCTCGAACGTATCGCGATGATCGAACAAGAGCAACAGCGCCACCTTGCTGAACTCGTCGAGGAAAAGAAGGACGCTGAGAAAGCCCTCAAGATCCGAGAAGACCTCCTGACCGCTCGTGCCAGGCTCTGGCGGGCACGCCTTGCCGGCCAAGAAGGCACCATCGAGCATCAGCGTCGCGAGGTTGCACGCAACATCGAGGAGGCCAGTGCGCTGGAAGCAGACGTTGCTGAAGCCGCGAAGCATCTCATCCAACTTGACGATGCCATCGCGGAACTTGTCAAGCAGATTCAGGACAAACTTGGAGGCGGTGGGGAAGCCCTCCAGCAGGAGATTCAACGGCTCAACGTGGCCATCGAAACGGCCGCCGACCGTCTTTCTGACATGGCGTCGCGAGACGAGGCCGATGCCGGCACGCGTGCACGGTTGGAAGGCGACCTCGAGGAAGCATCAACGGCCGCCGGCGAGGCGGCGTCCGATGTTCAACAGGCCGAGGAAGCGCACGCAGAAGCCACAGAAGCCTTCGCTGCAGCATCCAAGGAAGAGGCTTCAGTCCGCAAAGCGCTGGAAGGATCGACCAGCGACGTGGCTGAACTTGCCCGCGCAGTCCACGTCTGCGAGGAAGAAATCGAGCATGCGCGAGCGGCTTTGGCCAACGCGCAATCAGACGTCGACCGTTCGGCAACGGCCGGTGAACTGCTCTTGGAAGAGCGCCAAAAGGCCGAGGAGGCCTTGGCTGGGGCCAAGATGCAGGTCGCTGAAAGCGAACTTCAAGGTGAAGAAATCAAGGCCATGGCCGAAGGCACCGACCGCGAGAGCCTTGCCCGCGATTTGACCGCAGCTCAACGAAAGGAATCCACGCTCGTGGAGGAAGCCAACGCGGTTGAGACCCGGCTGAGGGACGTGGAACGGCAATTGGCCCGTGCTCGAGCGGCCATGGAATCGAATTCAGGCTCAACGGGACTCACCGGTGGCGCTGCTGCCGTGCTTGGCGCCCGCGATGCCGGAGCATTGGACGGGATTTTCGGAACGATCGCCGAGTTGTGTGCGCCAAAGGATGAAGCGCACTCCACGGCGCTTTCCACCGCCATCGGAGGGGGCATGATGTCTGTGGTCGTGGAAACCGATGAGGTCGCAGCCAAGGCCATTCGTTGGCTCAAGAACAACAACGCAGGACGCGCGACCTTCCTGCCGCTGAACAAGATCAACGCTGGACGGCCTGCAGGGCGCGCGGTGATGGTTGCCCGTCAACCTGGTGTGATCGGGTTTGCTCACGACTTGTTGGAGCATGACCCCCGCATCGATGCGGCGGTTCGCTTCGTGCTTCGCAACACGCTTGTCGTCGACACCATGGCGACCGCCCGGGCGAACATGGGTGGCGTCCGACTGATCACGCTTGACGGAAGTGTCGCCGAGGCCGGTGGCGCCATGACCGGCGGTTCCCCTCGACGTTCCCGCGTTTCGTTCGGAGGCAAAATCCAGGGCGCAAGCGAAGTCGACCGCCTTTCGAAAGAGGTCGAGCGTTTGCGGATGATGTCCGAAGGCGTTGCTGCGAAGGTCCGCGAAGCCCGCGAGGCCCAAGCCGAAGTCCGTCGTCGCCTTGGCGACCTTGCCAACAACGATGCTGCGTCCAAGCTGGCCTCGTGGCGAAGCGCTCACGCGGCCGCCAAAGCGGCCTTGGGCAAGGAAGAGGGTGCGCTGGCCGACTTGGTCAAGCGTTTGGATGCGTTCGAGCAGGAAGGTCGTCGCCACCTCTCCCTCAGAGAACAGGCTCAAGTGCGCTTGACCGCGGCCATCGAGGCGCGGGACGAGGCGAGTCAGAACCTGCAGGACGCCAGCCCAACCCACCTCAAAGAGCGCCTTCATTCGGCTGAATTGGCGAAGGCCACGGCGGAGGCCGAGCTGCAAAGCAACGAGGCCACGATCCGTTCCGGAAAGGAGCGTCATGCCCTGCTGTACAGCAACGTGGAGGACCTGACCGGGCGGCTCGATGTGTTGGCTTCTGAAGCCGCGACCCGCGAGACTGAGCGCGTGAAACTCGAGCGTTCTGTGGCGGAAAACCGAACGGCCCTTACCGCCAAAGAAGAGGAACGCCGCTCCCATCTTGAGGAGCATCAAGGGCTTGAGGACGAACGCATTCGGCTCGTGGACGAACGCAGCGCCCTTCGCGCAGCATCTGAGCAAAAGGCGTCCGACGCTCGCTCACGCCGTCAACACGCCGAAGAGTTGCGTCGCTTGCTGTCGACCAGCGAAGCCCAACTGGTCGAGATTCGTGCCTCCATGGTGGAAGAGGGCGTCCCTGAAACCGTCGAGGACGAAGCACCGCTGCCCACCGTGGCCGATGGCGAGCGTACCGTTCGCCGTCTTGAGCGGAGGATCGAAGACATCGGCTCGGTCAACTGGCGCGCCATCGAGCAGCACGCCGCATGTGAGGAACGCTTGGCCTCGCTCAGCGCCGATCACGGCGTGCTGAAGGGCCGCCGACAGGACCTCTTGGACCTCGCTGAACAACTCGACCAGCAACGCACGGTCCGGCTGACGCAAGTCCTTTCCAAGGTGAATGAGAACTTCAAGCGGGTCTACAAGACCCTCTCCAAGGGCGGCGAGGGTGAACTCTTCCTTGAGAATCCAGAGCAACCCTTCTCGGGTGGTTTGGACATGTGGGCTCGCCCCCGTGGGAAGTCCAGTCGATGCCGTCTGCAGGGCCTTTCTGGAGGCGAACAATCCATGGCGGCTTTGGCCCTCATCTTCGCCATCCAGGATTACGATCCGAGCCCCTTCTACTACTTTGACGAAGTCGATCAAAACCTCGACTCCGACAACGCTCGTCTCATCGCCGAGATGTGCAGGGCCCGGTCCGAGCGGGCGCAATTCATCATGGTGACCTTGCGAAAGGTCAGCCTGAGCCTGGCCGACCACCACATCGGGGTCACGCACGGCGGTGACGGGTGCAGCCGGCGCATCATGGACTTCAACAGGCAACGCGCATTGGAACTCGGCGAAGCCGCCGAGGAAGCCGCTGCGGCAGATGCGGCCAAGAACGCCGATCGTGCGGGCGAAGCCGTGGCCTTCCAGAACGCCATGCCGCAGGTGCATGAATCCCTTGGTGCTCCCAAGAGCCTTGAGGGGTTGATGGCGCGCGCTGACGAGGTGGCCGACGAGGAGGCCGAGGTTCGCGAGCACCTCGACGCGGTGCGTGATGCCGAGGCATCTGCGTCCGCGGAGACCACGAACGACGATGCGGTGCTGATCGAGACCGTCGACGATGAGTGAGGTGTTCGGATGCAGCAAATGGCCCTCGACGGATGGTTCCTGCGGCAGGACATCGTTGAGCGCTTGCTGTCGAGCGGAAGCGAGAACGACGAAGCCCTTGCCTTCGGCGACCGCATCATGCGTATCGCTGCGCAAGACGGTGCGGAACACCAAGCGTTGAGCGATCCCATCGACCGTTCGATCGCCCTTGTTCTGTCCTTGGTCCGTGAAGAGGGGCTCAACGCATGGGACATCGATCTGGAAGCCTTCCTCGAGATTTTCACCGAGCGTGTACGCACCGAGGCCGACCGCGTGGATCTCCCTGCGTGCGGCCGCCTGATCCGCTTGGCGTGGGAGGTGCTCCACGAGCAAACCCTCGGCGTCTATGACCGGGCGACGGCCATCGACATGGACGAGGAGGACATGGACTTCGGTCACGACTTTGGTTGGGAGCTGGAGGTGGACGACGAGGCCTTTGCCTTCACCACCACGGTGCTTCAGGGTGAAGCCGATGCGACCCTTCCCACGTTGTTTGATGGACGGTTGCGACGTCCAGAGGGCCGACCGACCACCCTTGGTGAACTTCTTGCGGCGTTCAAAGACGCAGCCGACGATGCAGAAGCCTTGCAGGAACGCGAGCGCGTGCGAGAAGCCGCCGCGGCCGAATTGAAAGCCCACCTCGAAGACGTTGGCGGCCGCATGCACGACGAAGACCTTGAGGGCGACATCGAGCGATGTTGGAATGCTCTCAGGGCGGTATGCGAAGCCAATGGCGCATCCAAGGTTCCCTTGCTGGACGTCGTTCGTCGCTTGGAGGAGATGGATCCGGACGCAGCGGCCAGCCTTGGAGGTCGAACAGAAGCCAACGTGGCCGCCTTCATCGCTGGCCTCTTCCTCGTTCATCGTCGCGTGGCTGACGTGGTGCAGGATGTGGTCCCTTCAGGGCCCATCCATCTGGTGGACCTCTGGCCAAAAATGGGCACCTACGCCGAGGTCAGGACGCACCTTGAGCGCTTGGAGGCCGAGGAAGACGGCCGTGCGCCAAAGGGCTTGATTCAGCGTGCAGGTGAGGCAGCAGCGCTCGAAGAGGCATCTGCAGCAGTGCTGGCTGAACAAGAGGACGACACGGATTCGTGGTTGATCGAGTGAGGTGATCGGATGACGGAGACGCCATTGGAACTTCTGCTCGAGGCTCAATTGTTTGCCGCTGGACGTTCCCTTTCGGTGAAGGAACTCGCAGAAACTTTGGGGTATGAGGCCGACGAGGTCAGCGCCGCATTGGACCACCTCCAAGGCGCCCTCAAGCGACGCCGTGGGGCCCTTCACTTGGCCGAAGTTGGTGGCCGATGGGCCATGGAAGTCAAGCCAAAGGTGGCTGCGCACCTTCCACGTGAAACCAAGACGGACCTTCCCCCTCGCTTGCTCAAGGCGGCTTCGTTGATCGCCTACCATCAGCCCATGCCTCAGTCCCGTTTGGTCGAGATGCTCGGTCAACGGGCCTACGACCACGTGCGAGAACTTGCACAGGCAGGGATGATCCAGCGCCGCAGGGACGGCAACACGCGGCGTCTTTCCACCACCCGCCGATTCTCGGAAGTCTTCGGGTGTCCGCACACCGACCGCGCCAAGGTGCGTGCGTGGTTCCGCGAACAGGTCGCAGACTCGGGCATCCTCGATGACGTGCTCGGTACCGTGGTCGTGGAAGAGGAGCAGGTGGACGGCACCGTGCAGGCCGTGCTTCCCGTGGGCGAAGAGGAGTGATCAGGCGCCCTGCCTGAGCATCGCAAGGATTTCTTCCGCGGTGGTTTGCGTCCTTGGGCCCTCCCAGGAAGCCAATCGGGCAGCCACTTCGTCGATTTCAGCGCCCTCTGCTCCCGCACTCACGGCCATGTTTCTGGCATGCAGGCGCATGTGTCCGGCCTGAATGCCGCTGGTGGACAGGGCACGCAAGGCTCCGAGGTTCTGTGCCAGCCCAGAGGCGGCCATGATCGCCGCAAGGCGGTCAGCGGAATCGATGCCCAAGAGCTCGAGGCAGGCCCTGGCGGTTGGATGCACCCTGCTTGCCCCACCGACGGTGCCCACGGCCATGGGCGTCTCAAGGCGCCCTACGAGGTAGCCTTCGTCGTCGACCTCCCATTCCGTCATCGAGGCATAACGTCCCGTACGAACGGCAGCCCAAGCATGGCATCCGGCTTCGATGGCCCGCCAGTCTTGTCCGCAGGCAATGGCCACGGCACTGATGGCGTTCATGACGCCCTTGTTGTGGGTGGCTGCTCGATAGGGGTCGGAGGCTGCGAAGTGGTAGGCTTCGATGATGCCGGAGATGACCTCAGCACCTTGTGCAGCATCGCCGTCGTCGGACATGGCCTCAGGGCTAAACCGGGCCTCAATGCGCGCCATGCGTTCCGTGGCCAGGTTGGACAGGATGCGAAGCAGCACACGTCCACCGGTCAGCGATTCGATGCGAGGGGCAACCAATTCAGCCATGGTGTTGACCGCGTTCGCCCCCATGGCATCACGGACATCGACGTGGAGATGCACCACGAACATGGTGCCCACGTCGGTTGGGATTCGATGGCACGAGAGTCGCTTTAGGCCCCCGCCGAGCTTGATCATGGTGGAGGGGCGGTCGTTGCACAGGCGCATGAGCTCCTCTTCAGCACCCATCACGGCGGCTTCTGCAGCATCCAAATCCGTCACGTCAAGGACCTGAACTTGTGCAATCATGATCGGTGGGTCGTTGCTGCTCACGAAGCCGCCCGTCGACCTGCATCGGCGCGCCATGTTGGAGGCTGCCGCCACCACGCTCGACTCTTCCAAAACGAACGGAATGAGGTACTCCTCGCCATCAACGATGAAATTCGTCGCCAAACCGACGGGGAGAACGAAGCGCCCCACCACATTTTCGATCATGTGATCCGCTGCTTCCTCGCTCAACGCATCTGCATTGGCCAAGGCGTCCACGGCTTCCTCGCTGAGTTCTGTCACCTCCTGGAGGGCCTGACGGCGCTCCTCGACCGTGAGGCGGTAGAATCCCGAGAGGCGGCTGCTCCGTGCGGGCATGGTGGGTGGCAGTCCCGGTGGAGCATGAACCCACCGGGGCGATTAACGCCCAACTAACATGTTCGTTGAGCGTTGATTGAGCGTTAAGATGCGTTAATTTGAGTCGGAAAATGGCGCTCGGCCGTTCGGTTAACGGTTGGTAACGTATGCCGAGTCGTCCTTGCGACGGTGAAGCATGATATACCCGGTTTTGGTTGGCGCCGAGCATGATGCCTTCCGAGGGTTTTCCCTCCGTGAACAGGAACCCCTTCGGGCGAAAGCCCTTGGAGGCAAGCGATGCTGATCTTTTGGTCGGGCGCGACAAGGTGCTTGAACACCTTCGGCGGTACCTCTACGAGGAGAATGACGCGCGCTTGCTCCTGCTGACCGGGCCCTCTGGGTCCGGGCGTACGTCGCTGATGCGGGTCCTGAAGGGAACGCTGCAGCGCGCGGTTCACGTGGTGGATGTGGATCCTCAGCGCCCTGCTGAGGACCTGATGGGGCAACTGCACGCGGGTTTGATCGGTGGCCAGCCTCCCTCTGGGCCGAGCCAAGCCACCGAAATGCTCATCCAAACGCTACGTCGTGATCTTGGTCAGGCCTTGATCGTCATTGATCTGCCACCCCTCGAGGGGGAACATCTCCCTCGCATCCTCTCCAAATCCATGTCCTATCTGGAACGCTTGGACGCCTTGGTGGTGGTCATCGCCACGCCTGAGCATGCCGCTCGCCTTGGTCCTGGTTTGGAGGCGCGGTTCCATGAGGAGTTCAGCCTCGAACCCTTCAGCGACGAAGACATTGCAACGATGATCGACGTGCGCGTGCGCCGTGAGAATCAACTGGGGTGGCGCCCCCATCCCTCATGGATCAAGCAGCACCTGCACGCCTTTCCTCGCTATCCAAGGGACCTGCTGCGGGAAATGAGCAACCAGTACATGGCCCACCAGCGTAGCGACCAGCGTTCAGCACCATCGACGCCTCAGCGTCCGGCCCATGCGCCTGTGGTGGACGCCTGGGAGGCAGGTCCAGGGGCCACGGGATTGGAATTGGACATGGACGATTTGGAAGGGGCACGCGAGCAGGACGTTCCACCACCGGTTCGCCCACAGTTGGACGACCGCATCGAGACCGATCCAAATTGGATGGAGGACTTCTCCCGGGACAAAACCGCTCCTGAGGCTGTAGAATCGCCCGTTCCTCCAGCCGTTCCAACGCCCACGCCAACCCCTCCACCGCCCCGAGAACCGTTGGTCTCCAAAGTGGACCCCACCTCGATGTTTGGCCACATCGCACGTCGCTCGATCGCTGCAAGCAACGCTCAACCCGCCAATCCAACGAGCGTGGAGCCTGCAGCGAGCACGGACGACGATTCAGAGGACATGGAAGGCCCTGCATGGCTGTTCACCGACAACACAGGTTCCTCTGACCTGACCGATGAATCTCCTTCTGTGGCCATGCCGGAGGTCGTTCACGAGCCGTCGTCCATGGCCAGCGGGCGCCCAGACTTGGCGCAGGACGTGCTCAAGGTGCTCGAGCAGGCCATCGCGGGGGCGAAGGTACCGCGTGCTCCTCTCGTGCGTGGCCTCGCCGAGGCCCTCACTCAATTGGGCTTGCCGCACGCTGGTTCGTTGCAGCACCGACCCCTCCGTGTGCAGGCGTTGAAGGAATTGAACGCCGGGCAAGCTGTGGTGGTGGAAGCCGCCAGCCAGCGCGAAGTTTCACCTTCAGACGCCCAGGTGCTCACTCGATTGGGGGTGAAGCGCGCTCGCCTCTCACAATTGTGCAACGGGCTGCACAAAGACGGTGTTCTGGATGTTGCACAGCGGGGGCGCTCACGCGTGTTCACGCTGTCCGCAGGGGCTCGTGCTCAACTTCGAGCTTGGAACCTGCTTGGAGGTGAGGCCTGATGGCGTGGACTCCTGCGTGGTCAAGCAAAATCACTGCACCGGTTGCTTCGCTGGCTGCTGGCCCAGGTTGGTGCGTGGTTGGCCACGAGCGTCGGTTGACGTTGATGGCCGACGATGGAAATCACCGCTGGACCCACGATCTGCTGTTCACGCCCCACCGCGTGGTGGTGGCGGGTGCCCATATCGGCGTTCTTGCCGCGCATGGTTTCACCGTCCACCGGTTTGAGGACGGGACACCGGTGAATGAAGGCCGGGCCGTCAGCCGTGGTTTCTCCGCCTTGCTCGCAAGGCCTGGCGGCGGTTGGCTTGCTTCAGGGCGTGAGGGCGACCTCCACGTGTTCACAAAGGAAGGGCGAGGTCGTTCACGCGCCTCGCGCCAACCCGTTCGAGGGCTCATCGGTTGGCTTGATCGGGACCAAGCCATCGTCCACGACCATGACGGCGTTCTGCGGCTCGTCCATGTGGGCAGCGGCGAAGATCTTGCGACCTACGGAGAGGAACGGTGGACGTGGGTGTCCTCGCTCGATCGCGACGGCATGCTCCTTCGTGGTGCAGACGGCATGTTGCATCGAGGCGTCCCCGGTGCGGCAGGATGGGACCGCATTGAGCGTGTGGAGAGCGACGTGCTGGAACCGACCTCGGCCGTCCGTACGGCGAACGGTTGGGTGCTGCTCGAACTCGATGGTCGCATCATGTCCGTGGCAGATGGGGCGTTGGTGCATGAGGGCGCAGTGATGAGCGACCCCGTGCTTTTGCTCGATGGTGACGGCGCCGAGACCCTCTTCGGCGTCACCCGCGATGGTTTGGTCCGTTGCTGGTACGGAGGAGAGCGTGAACGCATTGAGCGGGAGGCTCGACGCGCTTTGGTGGCCGATGGTCAACGTGCCGCGGATTGGGCGCAACGCCGCCGCCGCTTTGAGGCGGCCGTGGAAGCAGAGGAGCGCGCGGACTGGACCACGGCTGCTTTGCATTACGAGGCGCTTGGGCGTGAGGATGACGTCGAGCGCGTGCGCCGACGAGGAGGGGACGCCGATGACTGAGGGTGACCATCCGACCGAAGTGACGCCCGAGCGGGTCCAGCGCTACCTGGATTTGACCGCTCGAGCGCGATCGAAAGCCACCCCGCTTCCGGAGGAGGGGTCTGCGGCTTGGGATGACCTCCAGCGCTTGCTCCGCATGGCCGATGACTATGCTTCAGACGCGGCACACTTTCTCCGCACCGGAGACCTCGTCCGAGCTTTTGGGGCGATCAATTACGCTCATGCATGGATCGATGCAGGCGTTCGGTTGCGTTTGTTGGACGGGCATGACGACGACGTCTTGTTCACCCTGCCTTAGGGGTCGATCCGTCGAAGTCGATGGCCGTCGACCACCTCAATGACCGCACAACCCGCTTGGATCAAACGGCCTTTCAGAGCGCGGTCAACGGTCAATGTGGCTGCTTGTCGTGCGATGGCCAACGCCACGATGTGATCGTCAGGGTGGGGCTGCTCGTCTTCAGCCTCAATGAGGGTGGCCCGTTCATCCAACAAGGTGAGCAGCAACCCACGTCGCTGTCGGTCAAGGGCCCCGAGTTCTTCCCTGACGCCGACAGGAACCAGCCATGAAGGCCGGCCGACCAAGGGGAGCAAGGCGTGGTCAAGGTTGACCTTGGCGTCAACCGCTGCGGCCCAACCGCAGGCGTCAATGATGAGATCCACGTTCCCGCCTCAGACGATCGTTGCATGGCCGATGAGGCGCCATCGGGAGCCGGTCCGCCGCGAAATGGACACGCGTTGGCCCGTATCCGCACAAATGGGAAGGCGGAGTTCGAGGGTGGCCTGGTTCTTCTCGACGTTCTTCACCACACCGACGGAAGTGGCGGTGGCCACGTTGACCATCAGCATCTCGTTATTGCGAAGGCGGTGGATGGGTTCCGGTGCTTCTCCGTCACCGGCCACCATGGTGGCCATCAGGTCCACGTCAACACGGATGGTTTCACGGATCTCTGGAAGTTCCCCGCGAAGGGCGATCACCTGACCGCTGAGGTTGTCGGAGGTGGTGGTGGCGGGGTCGAGTTTTGTGGCGATGCCCACCAGGCCACCGGCGTGAGCGGTGTCGAGGTTCAGGCCACCTCCTTGGATGCTGCTGATGGTGGCTGGAATGGGTTCCCACACGGCCTTGTTGCCTTCCCCTGAGCGGCGGCCAGGAGCGATTTCAACTTCGTCGCCGACCGAGAAGGTCCCTTCCACGATGCTGCCACCGATGACGCCACCACGCATCTTCCCTGGCCGGGTGCCCGGTCGGTTGATGTCGAAGGAGCGGGCGACGTGCATGACGCTGCGGACGTCTTCCGAACGGTCCGGCGTGGGGATGTAGGCCTCAATGGCTGAAATCAGCACGTCGAGGTTCACGTCGTGGTGGGCAGAGACCGGAATGATGGGAGCATCTTCCGCAATGGTGCCCTTGAGGAAGGCTTTGATCTCCTCGTGGGATTCCAGCGCACGTTCGCGTGAGACAAGGTCGATCTTGTTCTGAACGACGACGATGTTCTCGATGCCCGCGATTTCCAAGGCCATGAGGTGCTCACGGGTTTGAGGTTGAGGGCAGGCTTCGTTGGCCGCCACCATCAGGAGGGCGCCGTCCATCAGGGATGCGCCGGTGATCATGATGGCCATCAGCGTCTCGTGGCCAGGGGCGTCCACGAAGGAGACCACACGCTGAAGTTCTTCGTCCACGTCCTTGCTGCCATCAGGGCGGCGGCCAAGCGGGTAATGTGCTCCATCATCGGTCTTGTAGAAGGCCGTGTCCGCGTATCCGAGCTTGATGGAAATACCACGCTTGCGTTCTTCCGAGTGGGTGTCCGTCCACACGCCTGAGAGGGCTTGCGTCAACGTGGTCTTGCCGTGGTCGACGTGACCCACAAGTCCGATGTTGACTTCAGGTTGGCGTGGGAGTCGACGTGCCATCGCTCCCCCTCCATCCTGTCGTGTTCGACGTCCCTCTCGGGGTTCACTCCGCGGCCGGTTCCTCGTCGGCACCGAAGATGGCCTCGAGCGGCTTGTTGCCGGCTTCGACGACCTTGAGGTTGATTTGGCGGGTGTCTTGGGTCACGGTGTTGCCGCGGAAGTTGCGGCGGCGACGCAGACCGTCTGGGACGTAGCGGAAGGTACGCTTCTCGCCCTTCTTGGTCTTCTGAACGAGCTTGTGGCCCTTGTATCCGGTCGAGGCGGTGACGAGGACGGATTGGCGGGAGCCACCGTCGAGATCGCGGCGCATTGGGGTGCCGGTCTTGTCCGAGCCGCCGGTGATCTCCAGCTTGTAGCCGTTGAGCGCGGTTTCGCCTTCACCGACGAAGATGCCATCGACGACATCGCCGATGCGCTTTCCGAGGAACTGTGCGTGGTTGTTACCGGAAATCGTCACGTTGTACGAGCGGCCGTTGTTGGCCGGGTTCGTGTCGTTGACGACGGCAATGAATTCTCCATCAGCC
>MDSZ01092918.1_pt1 | contig 15508 bp, 16 predicted proteins | sample 811201 | NCBI WGS metagenome assembly MDSZ01 (sample SAMN05326647, study PRJNA326480) | marine metagenome | isolation source: seawater | place: Indian Ocean: North | collected 2010
CAGAAAGGCAAAATTTTTTTACTTAGGGGCACATGAAAATCATTTTATTGGGAAATTAAAAGAATATAATATTCATTTAGAGAATATTGATTTAGAATTAAAATATTTTGGATTTAGATGGTGGCATATTTTGTTTGCAAGACAAAGAATTGTCAAAAAAACATCAGGCAAATTTGATTTAATAATTGATCTACAAACTAAGTTTAGGAATACTCTTATATTAAAAAAAATTCCTCATACCTTTTTTTATTCTAAAACTTTTAATGGATACTTTTCATCAAAAAAAATTAAATCATACACTACGAACCATTTAGAGAATTTAAGTCTATTTCTAGAAGAAGATGTAGTAGAGTTAAGTTTTAAAGTTAATAAACTACCTAAGGATTTAGTTTCTGAAGCAAAAAGATTGCTTCCTAATTCTAACTATGTCGGTTTTTCTATCACTCAAGGAAATGAATATAGAAAAAAAAGTTGGTCAATTTATAAATTTACAGCTTTAGCTAATAAAATTCAGTCCAAAGGTAAAATTCCTGTTTTTTTTATTGAAAAAAATAAAATAGATTTAATTCAAAAAATAAAAAATCAGGTTCCTGCAGCATTATTTCCAGAGTTGAATTCAAAATTATCATGCCCTGCTCTAGTAACGGCACTAGCTTCAAGACTTAATACAGCTGTTACCATTGATAACGGAGTCATGCATATGATGGCTTTAGCGAATATACCCATGATTGTTTTGTTTGGACCGACTGACTCAGAAAAATTTGCTCCAAAAAATAAATTTACTACAATATTGGATAGCAAAAAATTATATAAAACTAATAATATAAATTCTATAGAAGTTGATGAAGTTTTAAGTTTGATTTAAATATTTAAAATTTTAATTTTTTTATATTTTATAATTTTAATAATATCTTTATGTACATTCATTAATATTTTTTTTGAAGTTGATCTTGAAACTATAGATACACCAATTTTTCCTAATCTAAAAAAAGGGTAACTGCCAATATCAACATTTTTTTTATATTTTTTTTGTATTACCCCTAATTGTTTTGAAATAATGCTTTCAACAGTAAAAAGATTGATTGTTTTGCTGTGTACCTTTAGACCTTTAACTAAATATTTTTTACAATTTTCAATCATAGAATTTAGAATTGAAGGCACACCTGGAAGAGATAAAACATTTTTAGTAATAAATCCTGGTGCTGCACTTGATGGATTATAAATTAGTTCTGCTTTAACCGGCATCTTAGCCATTTTTTTTCTGCCATCATTAAATTTTTCTTTCCCATAATAATTTTCCAAAATTTCATAAGCTTCTTTATGATACCCATATTTAATCTTAAATGCTTTGGCTATTGATTTAGCTGTAATGTCATCATGAGTTGGTCCTATACCTCCTGTAGTAAAAACATAATTGAACTGCTTAGATAAAAATCTTATATTTTTTATAATAATTTTTTCAACGTCAGGTATAATTCTCACCTCAGGTACTGTAATACCACAATTTATATTCAACCAATTACAAATAAATGCAATATTTTTATCTTGAGTTCTTCCTGATAAAATTTCATTTCCAATAATTAATATTGCTGCCTTTACTTTCTTTTTTTTTTTCATAATTTACTAATTATATATGAACTTTAAGGAAACATTAATAACAGGTGAATTGATAAAAAGATACAAACGTTTTTTTGTTGATGTAAAGATTGGACATAAGACTGTGACTGCACATTGTCCAAATACAGGATCAATGATGGGGTTAATTAAAAAAGGTAATAAAGTTTGGTTAAATAAATCAGATAATCCTAAAAGAAAACTTAAATATACTTTACAAATAATTGAAGATAAAAAAATAAAAGTTGGTATAAATACGCATTTAACAAATAAAATAGTTTTTAGTGCTTTAAATGAAGGCGCTATAGATGCCTTTAAAGATCTAGATGAAATTAAACCAGAGGTTAAGTTTGGTGATAATACGAGATTTGATTTCTTAATATCTAAAAAAAAAAGAAAATGCCTTTTAGAAGTAAAAAATGTTACCCTTTCAAGAAATAAAGGTATAGCAGAATTCCCTGACGCTATTACCTCAAGAGGACTTAAACATATTCAAGAATTGTTAAAAGCAAGAAATAAAGGTTTTGAAATCTATATGCTTTATATTATCCAAAGGGATGATTGTAAAAAGTTTGAATTAGCAAAGGATATAGATCCCGAATACTATAAATTGATGTTAAAAGCTGTTAAAAAAAATTTAAAAGTACTTTGCTATGATTGTAAATTTTCATCAAAAGGAATAAAATTAAACCGTAATATACAAATCAAAATTTAATGGAAGAAAAAAATTCTAAAGAAGCATTTAAAAAAACAAGAGAGGCAGGGCTGATTGCTGCTGGTGCATTAGATGAAGTTGCTAAAGTTATAAAACCGGGTGTCAGAACTGACTATATTGATGAGATATGTTATCAATATATTAGTGATCATAAGGCGTATTCTGCACCATTATTTTATAGAGGTTTTCCAAAATCCTGCTGTACTTCAACGAATCATGTTGTTTGTCATGGAATACCATCTGGTAAAATTTTAAAAGAGGGAGATATATTAAACGTTGATGTCACTGCTTTCAAAGAGGGTTGGCATGGAGATACAAGCAGAACTTTTGAAATTGGTGAAGTATCAATTAAAGCCAAAAAGTTAATTAAAACGACTTATGAAGCTATGATGAAAGCAATCAATATTATAAAAAATGATATTTATATTGGAGATATTGGTGCAACAATACAAGACCATGTAGAAGCTGAAGGATTTTCTGTTGTACAAGATTTTTGTGGCCATGGAATTGGCAAACAATTTCACAAAGAGCCAAATATTTTACACTATGGAAAAAAAGGTACAGGTGAAAAAATAAAAACTGGAATGATATTCACAATAGAACCTATGATAAATCTTGGTAAATATGAGACCAAAACACTTAATGATGGTTGGACAGCAGTTACAAAAGATAAATCATTGTCTGCACAATTTGAACATACTGTAGGTGTAACTAAAGATGGTTTTGAAATTTTTACTTTATCAGAAAAATAATGATTGAGAGATATTCAAGAAAAGAAATTAAGAATATTTGGGAAGATCAAAACAAATATTCTATATGGCTAGATATTGAATTAGCTGCAGCGGAAGCTATGGAAAAATTAAAGATTATTCCAAAAGGAATATCTAAAAAAATTAAATCAAAAGCAAAAATTAATGTCAGAAGAATTTTACAAATTGAAGATAAGGTTAAGCATGATGTAATAGCTTTTTTAACCTCTATTTCTGAGAAAGCTGGAAAAGATGCAAAATACCTTCATAAAGGCATGACTTCTTCTGACGTTTTGGATACTTGTTTTAATTTACAACTTAAACAATCGGGTCAAATTTTATTAAAAGATATTGATCAGTTGCTAATTACAATTAGACATCAAGCTATTAAACACAAATATACTTTATGTATAGGTAGAAGTCATGGTATCCACGCTGAGCCAATTACTTTTGGACTCAAAATGTTAACTTTTTATCAAGAATTTCTGAGAAATAGAAAAAGATTAATAAATTCAATAGAAGAGATTTCTACATGTGCAATTTCAGGCGCAGTAGGAACGTTTGCTAATGTAGATCCGAAAGTTGAAAGTTATGTTGCCAAGAAATTGAAGTTAAAAGTTGAACCTATATCCACACAAGTGATACCAAGAGATAGACATGCGCAATTTTTTTCTACACTTGGAATAATAGCAAGTTCAATTGAAAGATTTTCAACTGAAATAAGACATTTACAACGAACGGAAGTTTTAGAAGTTGAAGAATTTTTTGGACAAAAACAAAAAGGATCATCAGCAATGCCTCACAAAAAAAATCCTATTCTCAGTGAGAATCTTACAGGATTAGCCAGACTAATTAGATCTTCAGTAATACCGTCCTTAGAAAATATAGCTTTATGGCATGAGAGAGACATATCTCATTCCGCAGTAGAGAGAAATATAGGTCCAGATGCAACTATTGCTTTAGATTTTGCCTTAGTAAGACTGACCAATCTAATTAAAAATTTAAATATTTACCCGAAAAAAATGAAAAAAAATTTAAATATAACGAACGGAGTTTTTTTTTCTCAGAGAATTTTGCTTGAATTAACTTTAACAGGATACTCTAGAGAACAAGCATACAAAATTGTTCAAAAACATGCTATGAATGCTTGGAAAGAAAACTCATCTTTTTTCAGTAAGATTATTGCTGATAAAAAAATTAATAGTAAAATACCTGTTAATAAAATTAAAAAATTATTTGATTTCAGTTATCATACCAAAAAAATTAATATAATTTTTAATCGAAGTCTAAAAAAAAAGTAACCATATGAATAAAGGAAACAAACTTTACGAAGGAAAAGCAAAAATTATCTACCAAACGAAAGACAAGAATTTAGTAATACAACATTTTAAAGATGATGCGACTGCTTTTAATAATTTAAAAAAAGCAAAAGTTGAGGGAAAGGGCGTTTTAAATAATAGGATCTCAGAATTTATATTAACAAATTTAATGCAAAGCGGAATTCAAACTCATTTGGTGAGAAGATTAAATATGAGAGAACAACTTATTAAAAAAGCTGAAATCTTTCCTATAGAATTTATTGTAAGAAATATTGCAACTGGATCTTTAACAAAACGTCTTGGTATAGCTGAGGGAACAATTTTAGAGAAACCTCTTTTAGAATATTGCTTAAAAAAAGATGAACTTAACGATCCTTTGATTTCAAGGGAGCACATTTTTGCTTTTGGTTGGGCTAATGAAAATGAGATTAAATTTATAGATAAAATTACACTTAGGATTAATGATATCTTATCAGGAATGTTTAGAGCTGTAGGTATTAAATTAGTAGATTTTAAAATTGAATATGGAAAAGCTTGGAATAAAGATACCGAGGAAAATGAAATTGTTTTAGCAGATGAGATAAGTCCAGATACATGTAGGCTGTGGGATGTTAAAACTGAAAAAAAATTAGATAAAGATAGATTTAGAAAAGATTTAGGAAATATAATACAAGCCTATCAGGAAGTTGCTAGGAGATTAGGTATTATGCCTGAAGAAACTAATATAAGTGAAGTAAATTTTGGAAAAACAATTCCAATAAAATTCAAAAAAAAATAAATTGAAATTATCCGTAACAGTTACTCTTAAAAAAGATGTATTGGATCCACAGGGAAAAGTTGTTTTAAATACTTTGTCAAATTTAGGAATGAATGAACTTAAAAGTATAAGACAAGGAAAATATTTTGAGATAGATATTAATGAAACCGATGAGATCAAAGCAGTAAAAAAAGTTGATCAAATGTGTCAGAAACTTTTGGTAAATTTGATAATTGAAGATTATAAAATAGACAAATTATAATGAAATCTTCTGTAATTGTATTCCCTGGTTCAAATTGTGATAGAGATATAGCTGTTGCTTTAGAGAAAATGCAATTTAAGAATCAAATGATTTGGCACAAAGAAACAACATTACCAAAATCAGATCTTATTGTAATTCCAGGAGGTTTTTCATATGGAGATTATTTACGATCAGGTGCTATTGCTGGAAAATCTTCAATTATCGAAGAAGTGATCAAGGCTGCTAACTCTGGATGTTTAGTCTTAGGTATATGTAATGGATTTCAAATTCTAACTGAGACTGGTTTACTAAATGGAACGCTATTGAGAAACAAAAATTTAAAATTTATTAATAAAGATATTAATTTGAAAGTAATGAATATTAATTCGAAATTTACAGCAAAATATAAAGCTAATCAAATTTTAAAAATTAATATTGCGCATAACGAGGGAAATTATTTTACTGACAGGAAACATTTAGATGAATTAAACAAGGAAAACTTAATAGCTTTTAAATATTGTGACGAAAAAGGTATTATTACAAATAAATCAAACCCTAACGGCTCTTTAGAAAATATTGCGGGAATATTTAACTCTAAAAAAAATATATTAGGTATGATGCCTCACCCTGAAAGAATGATTGACAATTTAATTTCTAATACAGACGGTGTAAACCTTTTTTCGAGTTTAATTAATTAATGGAAATAACAAAAAAAATTATTGAAAAACATGGTTTAAAAATTGAGGAATACAAAAATATTAAAAAATTACTAAATAGAGATCCAAATTTGTTAGAGATTGGTATTTTTTCTGCTATGTGGAATGAACACTGTTCTTATAAATCTTCTAAAATACATTTAAAAAAGTTACCAACTAAAGGTAAGCAAGTTATTCAAGGTCCAGGTGAAAATGCAGGAGTAATTGATATAGGTGATAACGACGCAATTATTTTTAAAATTGAAAGTCACAATCATCCCTCTTATATAGAACCATATCAAGGTGCAGCAACTGGAGTTGGAGGAATTCTTAGAGATGTTTTTACAATGGGAGCGAGACCAATAGCTCTCTTAAATTCAATACATTTTGGATCCCCTTCACATCACAAAACAAAAAGTTTATTAAACGGAGTTGTGTCAGGTATTGGTGGTTATGGAAATTGCATAGGAATACCAACCGTAGCAGGTGAGACTAAATTTAACGAAACTTATAACGAAAATATTCTTGTAAATGCAATGGCTGTAGGTCATGCAAAAAAAGATAAAATTTTTTATTCAAAAGCTAAAGGAGTAAATAAATCTGTAGTATATGTAGGATCTAAAACAGGGAGAGATGGAATTCATGGGGCTTCTATGGCTTCAGCAGAATTTAATGAAAATTCTGAAGAAAAAAAACCAACTGTTCAAGTTGGTGACCCTTTTACAGAAAAATTACTGTTAGAAGCTTGTCTTGAATTAATGAAGGACGACTCAATTATTGCAATACAAGATATGGGTGCTGCTGGCTTGACTTCTTCAAGTGTTGAAATGGTATCAAAAGGAGCTTTAGGTATTGAATTAGATTTAGAGAAAGTACCTTGTAGAGAGGAAAATATGACACCTTATGAGATGATGCTTTCTGAGAGTCAAGAAAGAATGTTAATAATATTAGAGGACGGTAAAGAGGAGTATGCAAGAAAAATTTTTGAAAAATGGGATTTGGACTTTGTTGTTATAGGAAAAACTACGAATAGTAAAAATTTAACACTAAAATTTAATAATAAAATTGAAGGTCAAATTCCAATAGACGCTTTAGCTAATAAAGCTCCTCTATACGATAGAAAATGGGTAAGAAAAAAAATTTCAAAAAAGAAATTGGATTTAAGAAAAATAAAGAAAATTAATATAGAAGATGCATTAATAAAAATATTATCATCTCCGAATCATTCTAATAAAAACTGGATTACAGAGCAATTTGATCAAATGGTTATGGGAGATACATCTCAAAGATCAGGTTCAGACGCGGCAATAATAAGAATTCATAATAAAGATAAATCTATAGCCGTTTCAGTCGACTCCTCCGCTAATTATTGCAAGTCTCATCCATTTACGGGAGGTAAACAGATAGTTTGCGAAAATTGGAGGAATCTTATTGCAGTTGGAGCAAAACCACTTGCTATTACAAACTGTTTAAATTTTGGTAATCCAGAAAACCAAGAAATAATGGGCGAGTTTGTGGAATGTTTAGAAGGAATTAAAGAAGCATGCGAGTTTTTGGACTATCCAGTTGTTTCAGGAAATGTATCTTTTTATAACGGGACAAATAAAAAAAATATTTTTCCTACTCCAGTCATTGGAGGAGTTGGCTTAATTAGTAAATCTACGAAAAAAATTAATCATAAATTAAAAAATGAAAATAGTTATATAATTTTGGTAGGTAAAACTTTCGGACATTTAGATCAAAGCTGTTATTTAAAAGAAAATTTTTCTATAATCGAAGGTAATCCACCTGATACAAACTTACAAAATGAAAAAAATAATGGTGAGTTGGTGTTTAAATTAATTAAACTTGGTTTAATTAGGTCTGCTCACGATGTATCAAACGGAGGCTTGATAGTTGCATTAAGTGAAATGGCAATGGGATCTGAATACGGATTAAAAATCGATAAACCTAAAAAATTACAAAATTTAATTGAGTATTTTTTTGGAGAAGACCAAGGAAGATACATTTTAGAAATAAACAAAGATGATTTAAATAAGGTAGAAAAATTATTAAAAGCAAGCAATATATACTATGAAATGATAGGATTTACTCAACGGAAATATTTTGAAATAGACGGTATAATGAAAACCGACATAAATGACCTATTTAAAATTAATAATCAGTGGTATAATAAATACTAATGCCTCTGCCATTAGAAGAAATAAAAAAATTAATTAAGGAGTCGATTCCGGACGCTCAGATTGAAATTAAAGATCTTATGGGTGACAACAATCACTATTCAGCAAATATTAAATCAAAAGTATTTAATAATTTAAATAAGATAGATCAACACAAACTTGTTTATAAATCACTTAAGGGTAAAATGGGTCATGAATTACATGCATTATCGATAACTACAGAGGGCAAGTAATGGAAATTAAAGAAAAAATAAACTCAATAATTAATGAAAACGATGTTTGTCTTTTTATGAAAGGAACGCCTGACTCCCCGCAGTGCGGTTTCTCAATGGCTGTGTCAAATGTTCTTAAACATTTAAACGTAAAATTTAAAGGCATTAATGTTTTAGAAGATGAAAGTATGAGACAAGGAATAAAAGATTTCAGTGATTGGCCAACTATACCACAACTTTATGTAAAAAAAGAGTTTATTGGTGGGTGTGATATTGTTAAAGAAATGTTCGAAAACGGAGAACTAAAAAAAATTTTTCAAAATAAAAATCTTATCTAGTTTTTTTTGATAAAACAGATATCTGACTCTGGTAAATTTCCTTTATAAGTACTTATATCTGAAATTGAATTCATTAAGAATGACTGTTCATCATTAGAAAAATATTTAGATTGAAAGTGTTCTTTATTTTTTAACTTTTCTAAAAGTTGATCAACTAAAATATCGTCAGTATTTCTGTTATAATCAAAATAATTTGGGAATTTAAAATCCTCAATTACATAAATACCATTATTTTTCAACAATTTAAAAAATATATTCAAACTTATTAATATGTCACTTAAATTATGTGATCCATCATCGATAATCAAATCAAATTTATTAAATTTGAATTTATTGAAAATTTTTTCCAGAGTTTTTGAAACATTTTTTTTATTAGTAATATCCAAGCCGAATACATAGATTCTATCAGAATGGTATTTAAAATTTGATATATTAATATCAAAACAGAAAATTTTTGACTCTGGAAAATATTTATTTAAAGCAGCAGCTGAAGCTCCAGCGAAAGATCCTATTTCTAAAATATTGATTTTTTTATTTTTGAAATTTTGTAAGTGTTTTGTGTAAAATTTAGAAAACCCATGACCGGCACTATTTTTTTTTAAAAAAATATTAGCTTTATCGCTGCCGTAATAATGAAAAAGTTCGTCTAATGAATTTAACTTAATTTTATCACGATCAATAAAAATTTTTTTTTTAAGTTTGTAAATTAATTTTCTTTTAAAAAGACTGAAAAAGTTCAATTATCTCGAGTAATATTCAATTACCAAATTAGGTTCCATTATTACAGGATAAGGTACCTCAGAAAATTTCGGCAATCTTACTAACTTCGCAGTTTTATTTTTGTTATCCATTTGTATGTACTCAGGCACATCTCTTTCTTTGCTCTGTAAAGAGCCATCAATTGCGGTTAATTTTTTTGATTTTTCTCTAACTTCAATTAAGTCAGTATTACGTACAACATAACTAGCTATGTTTACTCTTTTTTTATTTACTTTGATATGGCCATGATTAATCATTTGTCTCGCCGAGAAAACAGTTGGTGCAAATTTTGCTCTATAAATTACTGTATCAAGTCTACTTTCTAACAATGCTATTAAGTTTTCTGTCGTATCTCCCTTTTTTGATAAAGCTTTTCTATAAATATTTCTAAATTGCCTTTCATTAATATTACCATAATAAGCTTTCAACTTTTGCTTTGCTTGTAATTGAATTCCGAAATCAGTTGGTTTGCCCTTTTTATTTTGACCATGTTGACCTGGTGGATATGCTCTAGAGTTGAACGGACTTTTTGGTCTACCCCAAATATTTGCTTTTAGCCTTCTATCTACTTTATGTTTTGATTTTAGTCTTTTAGTCATTGTTTATAATTAGCTGTTTATAAGGTTTCATATTTATTTGTCAATTATGGTTTAATGCTTATTTTTGCTTAATGCACTTAGAATACTAGCTAAAATCCTCAATTCTTTATCGTTTGGTTCCAGCCTATAAAACAAATTATAAATATTCAGTAACATAGATTGCTTTTTTTCTTTTGGCAGAAAAAATTTCTTTTTTTCGAGCAATGTAGTTAAATATTTAACAACTGAGTTTATTTTTAATTTTGAAGATATCTTTATATTTTTGCCTTTTTTTGAAAAAGATTTATTGTTTAAAGTTTTAAAAATTTCAAAACAGATGATTGTAACAGAGTGTGACAAGTTGATAGATTTGAAATTTTTTGACGTTGGAATTTGTAAGATGTAATTCGAAAAAGAAAGATCTTCGTTCGTGAGGCCTGATGCCTCGGGCCCAAACATTAAACCAATATTTTTATCTTTATATGCGAGTAAAATGTTTGAAAAATCTCTCATCTTTATATGCTTTTTATTAACATCTCTTTTTCTGGCGCTTAAAGATATTATAATATCAAATTCATTTATTGCTTCCTCTGTATTATTATATACTTTTGCACGATTAATTAAATCGAAAGCTCCAACAGAGGTGCTCTTAGTTTTATGGTTAGGAAAAAAAAATTTGGGGGAAACAATCTTTAGTTTTTTAAATCCAAAGTTCTTCATAGAACGAGCACAAGCCCCAATATTTTCTCCTAATTGAGGTTTAATTAATATAAACCCAAATTTATTCATTTAAATTAGCTGGTGCTTTTTCTTTAAAGAGTTTGTAATCTAGACTATCTATTAATGCTCTAAAAGAAGCTTCAATAATGTTTGGAGAGACTCCCACCGTAAACCAGCTTAAGCCTTTTTTATCGGTGCTTTCAATAAGTACTCTAGTGGTTGCTTCTGTTCCTGTATTCAGGATCCTTACTTTATAATCTAGTAGTTTTAGATCAGAAAAAAAATTATAATATTTTGTAACTTTTTTAAAGTTTGACCTAATAGCGTTATCTAATGCGTTAACAGGTCCATTTCCTTCTCCATGACACTCTATTTCTTTACCATCGATTAAGAAAACTACTTTTGCATTAGTTTTAATTTTTTTAGATTTTGAAACATTAACATCATAACTTTTAACCTGTAAATACTCGGGAACTTTTCCTAAAAGTCTATTTGCTAACAATTCAAATGAAGCATCGGCACCATCATAAGAATACCCGCTAAACTCTCTATCTTTCACTTCATCTAAAATTCTTTGAACTTTTGGATCATTAGAGTCGATTTTAACTCCATATTTTTCAAGTCTAGACAATATATTTGATCTTCCGGATTGGTTTGAAATAATGATATTCCTGTGATTTCCAATCAATTTAGGATCAATATGCTCGTAAGTTTTTGGATCTTTTTTAACTGCTGAAACATGAAGTCCGCCTTTATGTGAGAATGCTGATGCTCCTACGTAAGCCATATTTTTATTAGGTTTTCTATTTAAAATTTCGTCAAGTAATCTTGAGCACTCAGTTAAAGTTGATAGCTTTTCTTTTTTTATATTAATTTCAAATCTATCGCTAAATGATTTTTTGAGACACAAACTTGGTATTATCGACATTAAATTTGCATTACCACATCTTTCTCCTAAACCATTTATTGTGCCCTGAATTTGTCTAACACCACATTCTACCGCAGCAAGAGAGTTCGCTACAGCATTCTCAGTATCGTTATGTGCATGTATACCTAAATTTTTTCCTGGAATTACTTTAACAACTTTAGAGACAATATCCCTAATTTCATTAGGTAAAGTTCCACCGTTAGTGTCACAAAGAACAATCCATCTTGCTCCATTATCAAATGCTTGTTTTAAACATTCAATTGCATAACTGGGGTTATTTTTATAGCCATCAAAAAAGTGTTCAGCATCAAATAAAAATTCTTTTTTATTTTTGACTAAATGTATTGCAGTATCTCTTATATTTTCTAAATTATCCTCATTTTTAATACCTAGAGCAACATTTACATGAAAATCCCAAGATTTTCCTACCACACAAACAGCTGGAGTGTTTGCATTTATAAGTGAAGCTAAGCCTGGATCGTTATCAGCGCTTCTTCCAACTTTTTTAGTCATTCCAAAAGCAGTGAAAATTGTATTTTTTATCTTTGGAGGATTAGAAAAAAAATTTGTGTCTACAGGATTTGCACCAGGCCAACCTCCCTCGATATAATCAACTCCAAGTTCAGATAAAACTTTAGCAATTTTATTTTTGTCCTCAATAGAAAAATCTACTCCTTCTGTCTGAGCTCCGTCTCTTAAAGTAGTGTCAAATATATAAATTTTTTCTTTATTCATTTATATTTCCAATTTGTTTTTCCTTTTTGATCTTCAATAATAATTCCATCATTTAATAGCTCTTTTCGAATCTTGTCTGCTAAAGAAAAATCACCACTTTTTTTTGCTTTTGCTCTCTCAATAATTTTTTTCAATATATCTTTCTCAGAAATTTTTATTTTTTTCTTTTTGAAATTCTGCCAATCATCTTTTGATACGTTAAGCAAACCAAGCATAGCACATGCACTATTAAATAAAGATTTTTTTTTATCACTTCCTTTAATTGCATCATTATAAAGCTCGTGTATTTTTGCAATAAATCCAGCAGTATTTAAATCGTCTAAAAGTAAATCTATTAATTCTAAATTTTTTTCTTCTGTATAATTAACATCATAAAGATTATACCATTTATCAATAGTATTCCTTTGATTTTTAAGAAGTTCATCGTTCCAATCTAACGGTTGACTATAATGCGCACTTAAAAGAGCCAGTCTTACAACTTGACCTGAATATTTGTTTACTGCATCAGAAATAGTGACAATGTTGCCTAAGGATTTTGACATTTTCTCATTATTAATAGTGACAAAACCATTATGAACCCAATAATTTGCAAATTTTTCTGAAGAATTATTACAGCAAGATTGAGCAATTTCATTTTCATGATGAGGAAATATTAAATCTAAACCTCCGCCATGGATATCAAAATTTTTTCCTAAGTACTTTTCGCTCATCACAGAACATTCTAAATGCCAACCTGGCCTACCTCTTCCCCAAGGTGAATTCCATCCTGGAACATCTTCTTCAGAAGGCTTCCATAAGACAAAGTCCATTGGATTTTTTTTAAATTCAGATATTTCTATTCTACTACCTGACTTAAGTTTCTCTAAATTTTTATTAGATAATTTTCCATAATTCTCAAATGATGAAACAGAAAAATAAATATGCCCTTTTTTTTCATAGGCAAAACCTTTTTGAATTAAAGATTTTGCCATTTCGATCATTTCAGGGACATGTTCTGTCGCCTTAGGTTCTTTAGTAGGTTTTAAACAATTTAAACTTTCACAATTTTTATGAAAAACTTTTGTTACTTCATTAGTAATTTCTTGAATAGATTTTTTTTTATTTTTAGATGTCTCAATTATTTTATCATCTATATCGGTAATGTTTCTTACATAATTAACATTTTTATTACCATAAATTTTATTTAATACTCTAAATAATATATCGAAAACTACTAATGACCTTGCATTCCCAACATGTGGATTATCATAAACTGTCGGTCCGCAGGCGTACAAAGAAATTTTTTGAGAATCTATTGGTTTGAAAAGTTCTTTTTTATTAGTTAAGGAATTTGTTAGTTTAAGGTTATTCATTAAATGTACAAACTGGAATTGGGTTCATTTTGTGTAAATTTTTTTCTCTGATTTCCAAATATTTTTGATAATTAGGATCGTCTTTATTTTCCATAGCTTTTTCTAAATCTGCATAACTCATTCCAAGTTGTTCAACATCATTTCTGCCATCATCCCATAAACCGTCAGTTGGTTGAGCATTTATGATATCTTCAGAAACACCAAGGTGTCTCCCAAGTTCCCAAACTTGTGTTTTATTACAGTCAGCTATCGGAGATATATCAACGCCTCCATCACCATACTTAGTATAGAAACCGACGCCAAAGTCTTCAACTTTATTACCAGTTCCCACAACTATTCCGTTATTCGCAGCTGCTACTTGATATAAAGTTGCCATTCTTAGCCTAGCTCGAGAATTTGCATATCCATGCTCATTATCAAAATTATTAAGTACTTGAGAGAATGAGTTGAATATTTTATCCATCTCTAACAAATGATGTTCAACATTTTTGAATTTGTGTTTTAACCATTTTGCGTGTGTTAAACTCAAATCATGTTGAGACTTAATTTGTTTTATTGGCATCGTTAACACAATTGTTTTTCTTCCAGTGTTTGCACACAAAGCACTTACTACAGAAGAGTCTATTCCACCAGATATACCGACTATTAAAGATTTAGGCTTATAAGAAGCTTTATTACAATAGCTGTCTATCCAATCGATTATTATTTGAGCTCTTTTTTTTACATCCATAATTAGTACCTTTAACCTCCTTTTAAGGTTTGATCTTAATAATTACAATAATTATTAAGACGCAGCTTGAATAATTTTGTCAGATATTTTTGAATTTTTCTTAATTTCGTCAGATATTAGAAAAGCAAGCTCTAAAGCTTGATTCGCGTTTAGCCTAGGATCGCAGTGCGTTCTATATCTATTCGACAAATCATTTTCAGAGATTTTTTGAGCTCCTCCTGTACATTCGGTCACATCTTGTCCAGTCATTTCTATATGAAGTCCTCCAGCATATGTTCCCTCAGATTGATGTACGGCAAAGAAATTTCTCACTTCTTTTACCACACTGTCAAAAGTTCTGGTTTTGAAACCTGTCGCAGCTTTGATGGTATTTCCATGCATAGGATCACAAGACCATACAACCTTTAAACCCTCTTTTTTTATAGCCTTTATTAATTTTGGTAAAAATTTATCCACTTTATCAGCACCGAATCTTGAAATCAAAGTTATTCTACCAGACTCATTCTCTGGATTTAAAATATTACAAAGCTTTATTAATTCATCTGGCTTTAAAGTAGGACCACATTTCAAACCTATAGGATTTTTAATCCCTCTACAAAACTCAACATGTGCCCCATCTAGCTGCCTAGTTCTATCTCCAATCCAAACAAAATGTGCAGATGTATCGTGATACTCTCCGGTTGTAGAGTCAACTCTTGTCATTGACTCCTCAAAAGGTAAAAGCAAAGCTTCGTGAGATGTATAAAAATTTACAGTTCTAAGTCTTCTATTATTGTCAGAATTAATTCCGCAAGCTTCCATAAACGCCAAAGCATCGCTAATTTTATCCTCTATTTCTTTATACTTACCTTTTGTTTTATCTTTAATAAAACCTAAATTCCATAAG